>Ga0209960_1004451_pt1 | contig 10740 bp, 12 predicted proteins | sample ThiBiot_500_plan_2_FD_183947 | JGI IMG/M metagenome (GOLD analysis project Ga0209960, IMG submission 183947) | Wastewater bioreactor microbial communities from Cape Town, South Africa - Thiocy_expt_500_plan (SPAdes) | ecosystem: Engineered > Bioreactor > Thiocyanate-remediating >... | reverse complement strand
TTAAATAATCTACCAAGTTGCCTTTGTTGAGAAAAAATATTGAGTTCTGTGTATCAAGTTGTATGAAATGTTTTATTGCAATTATTGTAATGTCCCTTCCAAGGGACATTCGGCTTTAAAGGGTTAATGATACGAAATTATTAAGATTGTTTCTCAATTTTTCAAATTCAGCCGATGACATCCGTTGACATCGATATAATGATTCTCTTTCTAAAATGACAAAATTCAACGATAAAAATAATAAATTAATACGAAATCATTTTACTAAAAGAATTCTTTTGTTGATTTTGTAGTTTTTGTAAATGTTTGTAAACATCTGTAAAAGCTTGCCGAAATTTGAAAATAAGAGCGATGTTTTGAGCTCGAAGAGCTTTATTAAGAATTCGAAAATAAAATATATCTTTTGTAAACCATTGAATAGCTTCATCAGATTTGTAATCTCGTTTGAAGTCGGCAAGTTTTTTCTGTGTTGCCATACTTGGATTAAGACGTGAAGCTTCGAGGGAAAGATTTTCATGGAAAAGTTCTTTATTTTGTGGTGGCATTTTAGCTATAATTTCTAATAAAACTTGGAACCAAAAAAGTTTTTTTCTTTCTTCACCATAAATTGTCGTTGAAGTTTCTCTTCGAGCAATTCTTTGTTCATCTAATGTTAAATATGTCATATGACTTTCATATAATCGAATATCATTGAGCCATCGATTACGTAATTCTTCATAACAAGTGTTAGGGAGAGAAGAGAAGGAAAAGAGAAGCCCAACTTACGATGGCACTTATTCGAACTAACTTTATTTAATTCCTTGCCCATATTTATATATATGTTTACAAAAGCACAACAACAGAAACGACGAGAGAAGAATGAGAAGAGAGAGAGAGAGATGCCAAGGAGTATATCGTCTTATAACGACATCTTCCTAACATCCTCCCGTACAAACAAAAACTGGTTTCACTAGAGGAGAAAAAACGATGATAATAACAAAAGTCTTTGTTTTCGATTTCTCACAATTCAAAGACAAGAATTAAGATTAACAAGAAGAAAGAAACAGTGATGATGATAGAAAACGGTTTTCTTTTTTTTCACATTTCGAAGAAAGAGTCAAGAAGAAAAGAAAGAAAAAGGAAGAAAAATGTTTTTTCGAATCTGTTCACTTTGTCGATCATTGTTTGTGCTGTTGTAAATATCGATATTATCGATGATCATTTCGATGTTCGCGATGGTTTTGTCGATGCTGTTGATTGTGTCGATATTCGTGTTGATTTCGTCGATGTGGTTCGGTTCGATGTTCGTCTCGATGTTCGTGTTGATGTTCGTTTCGATATTCGTTTCGATGTTCGTTTCGATGTTCACGATGATTTCGTCGACGTTGTTTATTAAATTTGTGGCAATTTCGATGATACGATCGTGTCGAAAATAAACCTTCGGTTTGTTCTTCATATTCTTCGAGATGATCGGGTTGTTTTAAACCAACTCGAAGAATTCTTTCGTTCGTTTTGTTTGATATCAATGGGTTGACTTGTGTGATTTCAATACCCATGGATTTTAATGTTATTTTCATTTGTCGAACCGGATATCGATGATCAATATTTCGAATGAACATTTCATGTTTGTATGCCATTTGTCGTTGATGAAGTGTTCGAGATCGGTTATGGATTCGTCGTCGTTCATCGGCTGATAATGGATTTTCTGAGTGTTGTAATGATGGTTGTTCGACTTCCATTTCTGTGGCATCATATACGACGGTTTCAATGACTAATTGATTTGTCGTTGTTTGTGTTCGTGTTTCTTCATCGACGAGGTTCATGCTTGATATTATTTTGAATATCGAATCGCAGTCGTTTGAGGCATATTGGCTCAGTTTCTTCCGATGATTGTATTCATTGGTGTTCATGTTGATAACCAGTTTGGGGTCCAATCCTGTCATAAAGTTTTCACAAGTGAATTCTTTATTCAGGTATTCATTGAGTTGAAATGCCACGACATCCTGAAGGCTTATCAGTGATTTGTGTCCAATGCCGAAACAATTTCGACATTTGCATGTTCCATCACCAGGATTTGTTTCGTGTGGATAATTATGATCCCAATATAATTTGAATTCCTGTTGAAGATCTCGATTTTCTGGAGAATTGATTTGCCTTTCGTCGAATAAACCGAATTGAATAAAGTTATTTAATTCGATTATTCCACCCCAACTAAAGATCTTGTTTGACGGTTGTAATATGTCGTCGAATATTTTCTGGATTAATTGAAATTCTTGTTGTTGTTGAGTCGGTAGATGATGTGCTTCGAGAATAATTATTGTCGACGGTGCATTGGTGCAAACCTGGATTTGAATTAGTGTTGGAATATTTGGCTGGTATCGAACTGTTGTTGATTCGGTGTCAAGAGTGAAAATCGATGTTTTTTGAATTTGTTCACGAATCGCAACTAATTCTTCGATTGTTGTTTTTCGGTTAATGAATAGAGTATTGTAATACGTTGGTGTATATGCTGGATATGTTGAAGAATAATGTTTCTCTTGTATTTGTTTGTTTGCTTTTCGATTAGTTGATTGTCTTCGTTTTTTGTTTTTGGATTTCACGATGCGGTCAGGTAGACGAAAAATATCATCAGATTCTTCCGCTGATGAGATTTCCATAATCGATTCGATTCAATCGACTCTCGATCCGATTCTCTTTTTAAGAGTATCTTACGTTGTTTTTTTTTTTTTCTAGTTAAAGAAAAACGAAAACTATATGTTATTTTAAACGTATACTTATCCAAATGAATGGAATTTGTTCTCGTTTGTTTGTTTATATACGTAAAGTTAGTCGTTGGATTGTTTTTCTTCTCTTTCTCTTTTTTTTTTTTTCGTCCTTTCGTATTTTGTCCTCGACGATATTTAGTCAGATATTTTATGGAATTGTCGTTCTGATCAATTCGCCGTGGCCAAGGGAGAATCGAACGGAAAACATGGACGTTCCATAATATGGTTTAATCGATCGATGTATGTGAATGTGACTATTCATTTTAACGACGATTAATTGAATTTATTGGACATATGAATACCAGTTGAGGTCATTCATTTGATGAAATTGTTTATTAATGAATACGTTGACATATTGGAAGTAAAACATCCGATGTAACTTGACGATATAATGTTAATTTCTTTACATGTTGTACGATGAATGTCTTCGGTGTAAGTTGTTGTGAAATACGAAATGGTCCTTCGTATCTTTTGTTGAATTTCGATTGAGAATGTAATGTTTTAACTAGAACTAAATCATTGATGTTGTATTTCGGATCGGAGCGATTCTGATCGTATCGTTCTTTATATCGTTGTTGGTTCAGCATAATATTGTTTCGAGCTTGTTCATTTAAAGTTGATAGATATTCGTTGAGTTTGTTTGAATGATCTGCATCATAATCTAATGTAACATGTGCATCTTGATAATCAAATGGTAATACCGGTTTGCGACCATACATCATTTCAAATGGGATTTGTTTTGTTGATGAATGAATTGACGTGTTATAATTAAATGTAACGAATGCTAATTGTTCGTCCCAGTTTGTTTTTTGTGCGTTTGTTAGTGTAGCTATTTTTGCATCCATGGTTGAGTTAAATCTTTCAATTTGCCCATTGGTTTCAGGATGATAAGGTGTTGAATAAAGATGTGTTGCACCGATTTCTTTGAGCAATGCGTTTGTTAATGATGAAGTGAAGTGGGTGCCGTTGTCAGTTAAGATACAATGAGGTGTTCCAAATTTTGAGATGATGTCTTCTTTGAGAAATCGTACAACGGTTTGTGCTGAGTTGTCTCGGACGGCTTTTGTTACCATGAATTTGGACAATATATCGGTGAGAGAGAGAATGTATCTATTGCCACGTTGTGATGGTGGATTAATTGGTCCATGAAAATCCATAGCTACTAATTGCCATACACCTTCTGGTGGTTGAATAGGTCGTAATTTTCCGGGTGTTTTTTGTCTACGTGGGTTATGTTGAGCACACAATATACATGATTTCACGTGATTATCGATGTCCTTGTACATAGTTGGCCAAAAATAACGTGTTCGGATTTTATGTAATGTTTTATTTCTGCCAAAATGAGCGCCATTTGCTGCAGTATCGTGATATATCTTTAATATTGATTTTCTTATTTCACCTGCTGGAACATAAGGAACTGGAGGGTGTAATCGACGGATGAGGGTGTTGAGGGTGTTGAGGGTGAGGGTGAGGGGTGTTGAGGGTGAGGCTTTAATAAAGAACTACCACGATCCGGATTTCGCTAGAATTCCACTAGCTCATCAGGTGGTTTAAATTTATCTGCATATAAGCATTAGAATCAGTTGAAAAACAATTTAAAGGATCGAAATCCTCCCAATTTTAAATTTTCAAAAGATTTCACTCTTAAATTAGCAGATGGTCACTCTATAAAGCATGTGAGGCTTATATAAAGAAATACCACGATCCGGATTTCCCCTCTTTGAATTCCACTGGTGTATACTATGACACACGTTACCATATTTGCAGATCAGCATTTTGTAGTTGTAGATGATTATAGTTGTTGAATGATATAAATAATCGCAGATTGGAAAGTAAAGATGCGTTCATAACAGTTTACTAAAATGGTTTAGTTGTGCTTCGTATGATTTCAGTTTGCGATCTTTTATCTCTATTAACCATTCAAGTGCCACTTCGGATGCAGTTAGTAATGGATCAGGGCCGAATCAAGGACGAAATACTTCATCATCATCTGTATTACATTCATCAACAACTTTGGTCACTTCAGCTTTAATGATAATTTCTGCAGCATCTTCGACAACAAATTTCATTTACTCTATGCTAAAAATTATACTATCACTTTTTGTCTTCAATTTCTAACCATAATTGTCTACTTATTGTGTGTCAGTTCGTATAATTATGGATAATAAATAATGAAACACTAGTAAGTACAATATATTGTATACATAAAAGATCAGATTAATAAATTAAAATTTGAACCTTATTGTAAACTTATTCTCTTGAAACTGCTGAAAGACATTTTTATATGAAGATTATATCTATAATTAATCGCTTTAATGATACTTATTCCATTGGCAATGTCGACTTCGGCACTCGTTGTTGTTATACAACAGACTTCGCTTCAGACGGTTCGTTTTGTCGTTTATTCTTCCCAAAATCGAGAATGAAGAGAAAACACATACAATATATAGCCTAGTCGGGAGAGAGAGAGAGAGAAAAGAAAAAACATATAAACAAAAGTGAAAAGGGAGGATCGATAAGAGAGATCCTAACACTCTCCCCTGTTGATGAAAAAAAATCCCATTTTTTTTTTTTGTGCTGCGACATAAAGATATCGGAGTTCACGTAAGGAAATGAAGAATATCCATAACAGAATATAGACTAGGAAGAAAAAGAAGAGAGAGAAAAAAAACATTTTGTTCGAAGCGTAACGCGATGATTCGAGATAAATAATTCTTGAAGGTCAGTTGTGTTCATGACGTCGGAAAAAATCACTTGTATCGATCAGGATAAATAGACTAACTTGTTAACGTTTTTCGTGACTGAATAACCGAAATAAACGTAATAAATAAGTAAAATAAAAAGAAATAAATAACAATTCAAGTCAGATGCCATAACCATTATGTAAGAAGATTATTTTCGTATTGTGATAGATAAAACATTCTAAATGAGATTTCATCAGTTTGGCCAGAACTAATAAAAAGACTTCATTTGTTGTGTTAACATTCGGAATCGATTTGAACGGATAAAAAGACTTGATCATGGTAAAACACTGAATGCAATTCGAACACAAGATAAAATAGAATCTGTTCATAATGTAGTGCCACGCGGCTTTTTTTTTCTTTTTTTTTTAAGAATAAATGTATATGTTCGTCGGCTATCGCGCTCATTGAGATAATAATAGTCGAATATCACTAACATGAACTTGAGAAATAACGTTTGTTTTCGAATCTTGAACATAATAAATTGGATGTTGTTGTCGAATGATAATCTTTGGAGTTGTTGAATATCGTGGATCTAATTTGGATCGATTTGTAAAAACACGAGTTAGAACAGTTGCACCGAGATCGTAGTGAGGATTTGTTCGTCGGAGATCATAACGATTTTTTGTTAGTTTCTGTTGTTTGAGCATGATTTCCTTCGCTGTTCGATGATAATATTCGAGGTTGAGTATTAATTGTCGTAGATAATCATGATGATGTTCGAATATGAATGACGTTGGATATAAATCTGTTGGTAAATTCGGTTTACGTCCAAAGGTTAATTCGAATGGTGAGAAACTTGTTGACGCATGTACGCCGGCGTTATAAGCAAAAATGATTGGGTTAAGATAACTATCCCAATTGTTCAATTCACGATCAGTGAGTTTGGCTAATTGAGTGACAAATGTACTATTAAAACGTTCGACCGCACCATTCGACTGGGGCCTATAAGCTGTACAAAATATATGATTATAACCGAGTAATTTCGATAATGAATTCATTAGTTCGTTTTTAAAACTTGTACCGCGATCTGAGATAATCGTTCGAGGAACACCAAATCGACAGATATAATCATTGAATATGGCGGCTGCGGTGGTAATAGCAGTACAATTTGGCAATGCAACAGCAACGATAAACTTCGTAAAATAATCTGTCAAGCAAAGAACGTAACGATTCGATTGCGGCGTTGTTGGGAATGGTCCACAAAAATCCATTGCCAATAGTTGATTCGGACCTTCAGGTATTGTTGTCGGATTAAGAAAGCCAGGTGGCTTTTGTCGAGAGACATTGAAAGCTTGACAAGCGATGCATGATCGAATATGTTTAACAACCGATTTTTTCATATTTGGCCACCAGACTCTTTCTTTTAGCTTTTCCAATGTCCGTCGAATCCCAAAATGTCCACCAACAAGTGGATTATCGTGATATGCAAGAAGTAACGAATGAATCAGTGACGATGGAATGTAAATTAATTTGTACTTTGTTCTTCGATTTGTATTATATGTTAACTTGTATAGGATTCCGTCGTTTACTTCGAACGATGAGTTTGGGTTCGTTTTCAAATCTTCAATTACCTGTTGAATTCGTACATCACCAAGTTGATGTTGTTTTATTTGTGTTAGATCAAAATTCATATCAACTGATTCAGGTTCGGGTTCAAGTTCATTGAGACTATCACGATTCGATGTTGGAGAAATTAAAGACGTTGTTTGTTGAGAATTTGTTTGAGAAGAATTAGTTGGTGGTGGTGGTGGTAATGCTTTTGCCTTCGAACGAGTAACTACTGCACCGGCTATTTGAATTGATGAACTATCATCTCGAACAAATTCGAGACCATAATTCGAATTAAGAAATTCATTATCCTGTTCGATCGGATGTCTTGAAAGATAATCGGGCAAGCAATTGTACTCTCCTTTGACATGAATTATTCGACGAATATTGAATTCTTGAAGTAAAATCGAAATTTTCTCTACACGTTTATTTGAAACTTTCTTATCTAACATGCGACATATCGGACAGTTATCAGTGTAAACGAAAAATTCACGGCCAAGTAAAAACGATTTCATTCGGTTAACACATTTGAAGATTGCTAATGCTTCGAGTTCTAACGGATGATAACGTTTCTGAGCTGATGTTAATAATTCCGAATGATAATACAGTATTCGTTTTTCACCTTGAACTTCTTGATATATTAGGTTGGTAACAATTTTTTGCGTTTTTTTTCGAATTTCTCTATAATAGTAAAGAAAGTTGTAGAAGTTTCCATATTAAGCGTATATATAGAGGACGTGAATGTCTCTCGAATAATAGTAAGAGAATGAATATGGAGGTTGATTACGAATTAGAAAGAAATATATCTCGTAAAGAGCTGAGACTACTTCTGCTTCATGAATTCCGTTTAAATCACAAAGCAACAGAAGCAGCGAACAACATATACAGTACGATGGGTGAGGGCGTACTCTCCATTCGTACAGCGCAACATTGGTTCAATCGTTTCAACAATGGCCACTTCGAACTTGATGACTCACTTCATACTGGAAGTCCTATGGAGGTAGATATTGATCTTTGATCCTAGATTAACATCACGGTGTTTAGCAGAGCAACTGGGATGCTCCCATACTACAGTGGAAAAACATTTGCACGAATTACGTAAAAGCTGGAAATATGGTATTTGGATACCACATGATTTCTCACCTCAACAGCTCCAACAGAGGGTGGATGCTTGTATGGAATTAATGACCTCTCATCGCAACTATGAATGACTGAAAACTCTGATTACTGGTGATGAGAAGTGAGTGTTGCAACGGCAAAGAATGATCTCCATCCAAAGAAGATTATGTTGAGCGTTTGGTGGGGCGTGAAAGGAATTATTCACTGGGAAGTTCTTCCTGCTGGTTGTAGAATCACTGCCGATCTCTATTGTCAACAATTGGATCGAGTTGCAGCAAAACTTGAAGGAAAGCAGGATCGAATTTATTTTTTGCATGACAATGCTCGACCTCATATCGCAAAGTCGACTCGTAAAAAGCTATTGAAGCTCGGATGGATTACAATTCCACATCCAACATATTCTCCTGATTTAGCACCCACTGACCATCACTTGTTTCATTCTCTGGGTAATTATTTACGGAAGAAAAAAATTCAACGACGAGACCAATATCAAAATCGAGATCGACACTTTCTTCAATCAAAAATCCAAGGACTTCTACGAGCGTGGGATCCTTTCTCTACCGAAACGTTGGCAACAAGTCATAGATACTGATGGAGGGTATATCGGTCAAAGCTAATTCTATTCTCCGAGTTAAAAGATAAAAGATAAAAACGCAAAAAATTTGTTGCCAAACTAATAGTTAATATAATACATAATAATATTATTATTAATATTGTTAAATCTAAGATTTTATATCGATCAGGTGCTATAAAAAATAAAATTAATGATGTTAAATGAACTAATTCAACAAGAATTGATGCTGAGAATGATTCAGGTAATGGATACATTATTTCAGCAAGTGATTCATATGTTAATGGAGATCCTGCACCTTGAAAAAAACCACCTAATGATGTTGATATTATTATTCCTATTATACTTGATCCAATTATTGGTTTTGAACTAAATATTGATAAAAAATAACATATAAAACAAATTGATATTAACGTTTTAAATGAAGGATTAAATTTTGGCATATCAGCTAATGTTGATAAAATTAAACCACCAGTTATTTCTGCTACAGATGAACCAAAACCAATCCAACCTTTTAAGAAAAACAATTCATTTTTTTTTTAAATTTGCCAATTTGTTTTTCTGTATAATTTAATGGTGTTAAAATAACATAAAATAAACTTGTCCAAACACCAAAAGTTCCTCCAATAAAACCTGATGTAATAACAAGGAGAATAAATGATGGTGTTGTAAAACAACGACGAAGATTTTCCATTAATGTTCGACATGATTGAGCAGTTCCTTCATTTATTGGATATTTCATTAATAATTCTGCAGCTGGTGATGAAGGACTTTTTAGTTGACCAGGAAAATAAATTAATACTAAAATAAAACCAATTACGGAAAATCCTAAATGAATATAAAGAAAATGTGGAATATCTTCTGGAGAAGAAACAATTGATGGACCCAATGGAAAACTAAGTGTTGAACCTAAATTATATGCCATTATTCCTATTGTTGTTGCACGTGTTCGTTCATTTGTATTAAACCATAAACATGATAATTGAGATACTGGAACCATTGCTAATGGACCACATATTGCATTTAATATTTGACCTATGTGAATAAATGGTAATGATATTGAATGAATATTTACATTTGATGATAATGATATTATTATTGATGGAATTACACGAACGATTGTTGATAATAATTCCATTATTGAAAGTAATATTACACAATATCGAAGACCATTTGTTTTATTTATTAATACATATGTTAATGGAAGTGATGGAATAAAACATATTGGTCCTCATGCCAAAAATAAATCTATTGTTGATTCACTTATATTATAATAGATTTCTGTACTTTTATATATTGGAGCAAATGTTGCCCAAATTAAACATTGATTAAATGCAAGAAAACAAAATACAAATAATACATAAAATCGAATTCGATATACTTTGTATTTTGAACTTGATATTGATTCATCTACACCAAATATTTCAATCATCTTGCACTTTATAACACTTTATCAAATATATTTTCATAAAAAACGAACTTCAACTTTAAGATATCTTATCTATTTCATTTTTACTTTTCTTCACATTCAAAATATTTATTCACAATTATTATTTAACAAAATAAAAAACAAACTACGTATTAGTTATTTTCAGACTGTAATTTTCATTTTCCAATAAATTATCTAATATACTTTAATTAATCCTACTCAAAGAAGTTCTAACTATTAATATAGTGTTCATATTTTCATTTTTTTAAATCCCACTATTAAATATTTATTATAGTTTTATTCCCTCGACTGTAAGGAGGGTCATATGAAAAAAATTCGTTTGTCTGTCTGTCTGTCTGTCTGTTTGCATCGGGGTCAAAAGAACATCGATTTAAGAACTCACTTATAGTGACCAATGATGGTTGGGAGTTGGTCGGACCTTGGGTAATCGAGGTCAGGGAGTCCGAATATGAGTCATTCTTGGGTTCAAAGGTCAAAAAAACATCTGTTGAAGAAACTCGTAATACTGACCAATGATGGTTAGAACTTGGTCGAATCTTGGGTAATCGAGGTCAGAGAGTCTGA
>Ga0209960_1004450_pt1 | contig 10742 bp, 13 predicted proteins | sample ThiBiot_500_plan_2_FD_183947 | JGI IMG/M metagenome (GOLD analysis project Ga0209960, IMG submission 183947) | Wastewater bioreactor microbial communities from Cape Town, South Africa - Thiocy_expt_500_plan (SPAdes) | ecosystem: Engineered > Bioreactor > Thiocyanate-remediating >... | reverse complement strand
TTAATTGAGTTTCTTCATGAAGATTGTCTTGGAGTTGTTTATGAACATTTGCCAACTATTTTTATCAAAAATAAAAAAAAAAATCAAATAAATTCGGAAATAATAATAATAATAATAATAATAATAATAATAATAATAATAATAATAATAATAATAATAATAATAATAATAATAATCACCTCCACGTATTGAACTTTGAGATCATGTTCCATTTTTCTGTAATTTTCAGTTTGATCTTGTTGTCTAAATTTGCTCAATTGAGTTTTAAGATTTTCTCTTTCTTTTTCAAGTAAATCCATTTTATTTTTTAATTCTTCCTTCTTTAATTTTCTTTCAGTGACCAGCAACTTTATTCTTTCACATTCTTTTTTTGAAGTTTCAATTCCTCTTTCCAATTCAACTCTTTGGTTTTCCAATCGAGCTTCAGCTGTATCCAATTTCTTTGAAGTAACTATAAATAAAAAAAAATTAAATTAAATTATGAGATAATTTGAAAATAAAAATAAATAAAATGAAAATAAATACTTTGAATTTCCTTTTTTACATCTTCAATTTGAGTTTTAACTTGTTGAAGTTTAATCTCAAAATTTTCCTTTGAAGAGGTTTCATTTTTTAAATCTTTTTCCAATTTAACCTTTTTTTTTTTTGGAAAAAAAAAATTCAAATATCAATTCAAGAGAAGTTCATCAATAAAATTATTCGAAATGTTTACCTTTAAAAGCTCAGCTTTTGTTTTTGATTCTTCAAAACTTTTAATTTGTTGTCTTAATTTACTTCTCGTTGCATCCATTTTTTTTACATTCCATAACTTATTCATAAAAAAAAAAAAGATGAAGTTTTTTTATGTTTTTGTCAAAAAGAAAAAAAAAAGAAAAGAAAAGAAATACTTTTTGAATTTCTGCTTTCAGAATTTCTTCTTCTCTATGAAAATTATTTTCAGTCACTTTAATCAATTTTTCCAATTCGACATGTTGCTGTAATTGAAAAAAATAATAATAAATAATGATTTAATTGAAATCAAATAAGGATTCTTTTTTAAAAAAGAAAAGATAGTTTTTTAAAAAAACCTTTTTAAGAGATTGAATTTCTAAAAGTATCTCATCCAGCATGGCTTGAGTCACAGTTAGTTCTTTAGGTTTTAGTGTTTGTACAATCTTTTCTTGAATAGCTTCCATTTCTTTTTTTGTCGCTTTTGGGCTTGGTTGATTTGTTGGAACTTGGTCTACATGATCTTTTTTTAAGAAAAGTAATTAATTGGCTTTTCTTTTTTTTCAAAAAAAAATTTTTTATTATTTTATTATTTTTACCTATTCTTTTGATAGCGGGTGTTCTAATTGTTAAAGGAGATGAAAATGAAAGTCCTTTTTTGGATATTAAAATAATTCGAATTCGATATTTTTTATCTGCTTCTAATCCTTGAATAATAATACTATTTATAATTTAGAACAATGTTATGAAGCTTTTGAATAAACAAATAATTTAAAATATATACCTTGTCTCTTTTGGAGAAGTTTTACCAATAATTTTATCATTAATTTCAACTTGATGCTATGGAGAAAAGAAAGAAAGAAGAATGTTTTTTTTTTTTTTTTTGAAAAAAGAATAGAAATAATTTTTAAAAAAGAAATCAAATAAAAAACCTCGATTATTAAATTTGAGAGTTGTTGAAAATAAGGCCAATAAATGTGTATTGAATAAGGTGTCATTTCTTTTACAGTAATAAATGGAGAAGGTGGAAAAACAAGTCCAAGATATAAACAAATTGATTCAAATGAAGTTGAAATGAATTTAATTGTACAATAAATAAAGCTACAAAGTCCAAATGCTTGAATGAAGAAGGGGGAAAAAAGGAGTAAAGAAATTTAAATTTTGTCAATTAACCAAAAAGGAGAAAGAGAAAGAGAAAGAGAAAGAGAAGAGAGAGAATCAGAAAGTAAATAAATAAATTATATAAAATAATTCATACCAGTACAATAAGTCGCAATAGGTTTCAGCCATTCGTCTGGTTGAGTCCTAAACGTGTATTCAATCCCAATAATCAATGAAATCAGTATCATCGCCCGAGTATTATATCCATACAATCCCCCAATTAAGCAAGTTAAAATAACAGAACTCGTTAACATTGAGAGTGCTTTAAAAGCAAGCCAAACAGAAAGTACATATCCCGTCAGAAAAACAGAGGAGGAAAACAAAAAAAAGAACAACATTCCTAATTCTGCTGCCTGAGCAAACACCGAGAGTGATAAGTAAGCAAATACAATCCATTCAAGTCTGAAGCTCAAAATAAAATCCAATCCAAAGAGGGTAACATATAATAAAACAAACCCAAGAAGTCGGTGAAACCTCAAGAAGTTGAACAAGGGGAGAAATAAACCAGAGGAACGAGAATGAAGCATAGTTGAGTTTGGTTTCTTTGAGTGAGGGAAAGAAGGTGAGTGGTGGGTGGGGTCTAATGGGGAAGTGGAGGGATAAGGGTTGGTTGAGTGGGGAGGTATTGGAGAAGAGGACGAGGGAGGGGAAGAAGAAGAAGGAAGGGAGAAAATAGAGAACGGGAAGAAGAAGGCAAACGAAGTTGATTCCGTTTCACCTCCCGCCATGTTGATTTTTTTTTTTTTTTTTTTTTTTTTTTTTTTTTTGATTCAAAGGAAATTCCCTGCAACAAGATCTCTAGTAGTCCATGCATTTATTTACAATTATCTCTTTCAAATTACGAACAATTAAGATACCATAGAACTGGATTGGAATTATAATTAAATGAATCAACTTGGGGATTAGAATGGAGGAATTAATTGGAATTGAATCAAATTGATTTTTTTTTTTCTTTGGTGAAAAGATGTTTGATTTTCTCTAATAATTAAGTGCACAAAAAAATATCCTTGGTCTTACTCGAATTGTGTTAACAGAGGAGATTCCAATTGGACAAAGAAAAAGGATTTGCTATATTTTGGATCAATAATCAAATGGGATATAATTTGTCTTCAAGAAACTAAGTGCAAAAATTAAGATGGTTCAACAAAATGGTATTTATGGCTACCGTTTTTGGTCTGACAAAGGAATATATCAAGGTTTATGAAGGAAATTAAAATTAGAATTGAATATTAATGAACAAGAAAATCAATGTGGAGTTAAAAGCTTTGAAATTCATTGTGACCTCAAGCTGGATTTCGCCAAAGAACAGCATACTCATTTCTCATTAACTTCAGCTCTGCAAATATTATCCTTCTCATTTGATTAACATTTGATCAACATTAATTGACTTTAAAACTCAAAAATGAGGGTTGATGATACAGTTTTCTAAACCAACTTTCATAAAAATCAAATCCACAAAAAATTGTTCATCAAAATCTTATTAAAATTTTTTTGAACTTATCTTTCGGTGTTCAAAAATAAATTGATCACAAATATTCAAACAATAAACTTTGAAACATCAATTTGTTTTTTTATTATAAATTTCAATTGAAACTACAACTCAATCTCGAAAGTAAGGCATGACATTCCGTGTGTAAAACGGGTTTGATCCAATCGAGAATTTATCGATATTTGCGCAGATGTAATGGATATAGGATGTCCATTGCTATTCGATAAAATATCAATAAAATATCGATATTTTACTGATAAGATATCGAGCAGGGCCAAAAAAACAACTTTTTCGCCATTTTTTTCTTTTTTGTCGATCTTTTACCATCGTTTGATGAGTAAAATATCGAATAGCAATGGACATCCTATATCCATTACATCTGCGCAAATATCGATAAATTCTCGATTGGATCAAACCCGTTTTACACACGGAATGAAAGATTAAATATTTTGTCGATCATTTCTGATTTTTGGTTCACTTTTTTTTTTTTTTCATGAGTCATGAACATTTTGGGGGAGAGGCGGAGACTTTTCATCAGTTATTTTAGAATAGCAAACAGGCAACAAGAAAGGAAGCAAGCTGCCTTAGAAGTAAGCAAATGATGACTCATTATATCCGAACTATGCCCGATGAGCTTGGGAGCTCTTACAAAAGAAATACCTTGTAACTTTTTATTTTATTTATTTTATTTTTCAAGTTTTAAATTTTGCATATTTATTGAACCAATAACTTGAAATTCTTTTTTTTTCAAAAAAAACAAAAATATTAGTTAAGCAAAGAAAAAAAAGAAAGTTAATATTCAGTTGTAGATAGAAGAAGAGGAGAGAAGAGAGGAAGGAATGACAAAGAAAGTCAAGGATGAGATAGAGCTTCAAGGTTGAAATTTGTTTTATTTTGTTCATTTCATTTTTCATAGATTTAGGGCTGATTTTTTTTTTTAAAAAAAAAAAAAATAGATGGAGCTGAACAAAAGAAGAAGAAGAAGTCTATGAAGAAACAGAAAAAGGAAAAAGGAAATGAAGGAAATGAAGGAAATGAGAAAGAGGAGCCAAAGACTCAAGAAAAGAAAACCAAAGAAAAGCAACCAATGGTCTCAGTATTTACACTTTATCGTTTCTCAAGTTGGACAGAAAGGTTTATGATATTTCTTGGAATTATTGGTGGACTTGGTCATGGACTCATTCAACCAATCTTTATTCTCACCTTTGGAGACTTAATTGATACATTTTCACCTACCACCAATCCCGCAGACTTATTTAATACTTTGAATGGTTTTATTTTGAATCTCGTTTATCTTGGAATTGCAGCACTTGTTTGTGCCTATTTTAGGACAGCAATGTTTGTACTTGTTGGACAAAGTCAAGCAAACAAAATTAGAAAAGAATATGTAAGAGCTATCTTGAGACAAGAAATTGGTTGGTATGATGGAAAACTTTCAGGTGAATTAACTACTCGTCTTTCAAAGTATCATTTTTTTTTTTTATTTATTATTTATTTTATTTTATTTTATTTTATTTTATTTTATTGCTTTGTTTGAAACCATTGCTTTTTCTTGTTTCCTTTTTTTTCATTAAATAGTGATGTTCCATTGATTCGTGATGCTATTAGTGAAAAGCTTGGGACTTTCTTTTTTTGCGTTGCAGGTTTTATTGCAGGATATTGTATTAGTTTCACTACTGCATGGAAAGTTGGTCTTGTAACTCTAGCAGGAACTCCAGTTTTAATTATTACAGTTGCATTGGTTGGTAAAGCTCTTACTATGTATTCTGCTAAAGGACAAAAAGTTTATGCTTTTGCTGGAACAATTGCTCAAGAGGTTTTATCTTCATTTTTCATTTTTCATTCATTTTTTAAAATTCAAAAATGCAATTTTCTAATTTAGGTTCTTGGAGCAGTAAAGACTGTTATGCTTTTTGGAGGACAAGAAGAAGAAGAAAAAAGGTACGATGCAGCTTTGGAAATTTGTGAACAAACTGGAAGAAAAAAATCATATGTTGAATCTTTAAGTACATCAGTTCCTTTTTTCGTCGGATTCTCTTTATATGCACTTGCATTATGGTACGGTTCTACTCTTGTTTATTCTGGTGAATTGACTGCAGGAAAAGTTTTTATTGCTTTTCTATCTGTAACAATTGCAAGTTCAAGTTTAGGAATGATGGCACCTTCAATTATGTCATTATCATTAGGAAGAGGGGCAGCTTATGAAATATTTCAAATTATTGATCGTAAATCCAAAATTGATTCACTTTCAACAGAAGGATTAAAACCAGAAACATGTCAAGGAAATATTTCAATGAAAGATCTTAAATTTACATATCCAAGTCGACCAGATGCTCAAATATTGAAAGGAGTTTCAGTTGAAGTTAAAAGTGGCCAAACAATTGCATTGGTTGGAAAGAGCGGTTCAGGAAAAAGTACAATTATTGGTTTACTTGAAAGATTTTATGATATTGATGAAGGAAGTATTACCATTGATGGAAATCCAATTAAAGATCTTAATGTTCAATGGCTTCGTTCAAAAGTATCCTTTTTCTTTTTCTTTTCTTTCCTTCTTTCTTCTTCTGAATTTTTTTTTCTCTCTTTCTTTTTTCAATAACAAATAAATTAATATTTTTTTGATTCTAAAAAAATAAAAAATAAAAAAGATTGGATTAGTAGGACAAGAACCAATATTATTCACAGGAACAATTAAAGAGAATGTGAAAATAGCCAAAGAAGATGCAACAATGGAAGAAATAATTCAAGCATGTAAAGATGCCAATGCACATGATTTTATTTCAGCACTTCCAGATGGTTATGATACCATTGTTTATCAAAGAGGTGGTAATTTATCAGGTGGACAAAAACAAAGAATTGCCATTGCTCGTGCTATTATTAATAATCCACAAATTCTTTTATTGGACGAAGCAACAAGTGCTTTGGATAGTAAAAGTGAAGTTATGGTTCAAGAAGCTCTTGAGAAAGCTTCTATTGGAAGAAGTACAATTACAGTTGCCCATAGATTATCCACAATTAGAAATGCTGATATTATTCATGTTTTTGGAAAGGTATTTATTTCTCACCAATTTTTTTTTGACTTAACATTTTTTTTCTTTGAGTTCCTTATTTATTCATTGCTTTCTTGTTTTCAAAAAAAAAAAGGGAACAATTATTGAATCTGGAAACCATGATGAATTAATGGCTCAAAATGGAGAATATGCAAAATTAGTTCACCTTCAATCACTTGCAAGAAAAAAAGAAGAACAAGCCTCTCACAAAGTTGATGAAGATCAAGAAGTTATTTTAAAACATGTTGAATCAAAAACTTTACAAAAAGAAAAAAGTGATCTTGAAGAAAGTATTTTCTTCTTTCATAGTTTCAATTTAATTAATTTCAACAAGGCCAAGTATTCTAATATTTCAATTCTTTTTTTTTTTTTTTTTCTCCTTCAGTCAAAAAGAAACAAAAAGTTGCAACATCATGGTATTCATTAAAAAAGATCTTTTCCAATAATTGGAGACACGAATGGTATTTACACATAGTTGGAAACTTGATGGGAATTTGTCAAGGATTGATTTTCCCAACTTTCAGCTATATTTTCACTAAAATTCTTCTTGCTTTAATGTTGGAAAGAGGTGATGAATTGAGAAGTGATGTTGATTTCTGGTCTTGGATCCTTGTTGTTTTAGGTTCTGCGGGAAGTAAACTTTTCTTTTCATTTTTTTTTTACTTATGATTTTTTTTAATTAAAATTTCATAGTGATCATTGTTTATATTCAAAATCTTACATTTTTAACATCACTTGAAAAATACACAAGAAGACTTCGATATGATTTATTCTCACATATTATTCGTCAAGTAAATTTTTATTTTTATTTTATTATTTTTATTATGATTATTTTTATTTGATCTCATTTTTGAATAATAAAAAAAATAAAAATGAAATGAACAAAAGAAAGGAGCGTGGTTTGATGAGGAAGGACATGAAGCAGCAGTATTTGCAACCATTTTAGCACAAGATTGTTCAATTATTCCAAAAGCTTCAGGAAAACTTGTTGGTCAATTTTTGAAAATTATCTCTGTTATTGTTGGTGGAGCTGTCTTAGGAATTGTTAATTGTTGGAGACTTGGACTTGCCCTTTTAGCTTGTGTTCCATTGTTATCCCTCGGAAATTATTTCAAAGTGAGAAGTATTAAAGGATTTGCAACAGCCACAAGAAAAGCATATGAGAAATCAGGAGTTGTTGCAGCTGAAGTAATTGAAAATGCTAGAACAGTTTATGCTTTGAGACTTGAAAACAAATTCCTTGATAGATTTGTTGCTGAAATTTTAGTTCCTGAAAAAATTGGAAAAAAAGATGGACAAGTTAGTGGTGCTGGATTTGGCTACGGTGAATGTGTTCAATTATTTGCATTCGCTTTTGGATTTTGGTATGGTTCTCAAAACATTGAAGATGGATTTTGTAATATTGAACAAATGTTTATTGCCATTATGTGCATTATTAATACAGCCTTAGTCATTGGAGATACTTTACACATTTTCCCAGATTTCCAACAAGCTTTGGTAAGAATTTTTTTTCCTTTTTTATTTCAATATTATATGATTATGATTGAGAAATAACAAATAATAATGAAGGAAGGGGCTGTAGCGGTATATGAATTGATGGTTCAAGAGAAAGAAATTACAGGAAAAGTGAATGGAATGACACCAACAAAATGTGAAGGAAATATTGAATTTCAAGAAGTTAGATTTGCATATCCTACAAGAAAAGATACCGAAATTCTTCGAGGATTTTCATCGAAAGTGTCAAAAGGACAAACATTGGCATTGGTTGGACATAGTGGATGTGGAAAATCAACAACGATTTCACTTGTTGATAGACTTTATACAGCAACAGGTGGAAATATTTATCTTGATGGAATTGAAATTCGTAAACTCGATATTTCATGGTTAAGAAGACAAATTGGATATGTTGGACAAGAACCAGTTGTATTTGCAAGAAGTATTAAAGAGAATATTGCATATGGAGTTGAAGTAACTGAAGAACAAATTATTGAAGCAGCAAAGAAAGCCAATGCTCATGATTTTATTACTGCACTTCCTGATGGTTATAATACTTATGTTGGTGAAAGAGGTTCTCAACTTTCTGGTGGTCAAAAACAAAGAATTGCCATTGCAAGGGCTTTGGTTAGAGATCCAACCATTCTTTTATTGGATGAGGCTACTTCTGCACTTGATTCTGAAGCTGAAAAAGTTGTTCAAGAAGCTATTAATGAAGCAAGAAAAGGAAGAACTACCATTGTCATTGCTGTATATTTTTTTTTTTCTTTTTCTTTTTTCTTTTTCTTTTTTTTTCTTTTTCTTTTTTCTTTTTCTTTTTCTTTTTCTTTTTCTTTTTATTTGATTTATTTTTATTTCATTTCATTTGAATTTTTGAATATTAATTAAATAATCTTTTATTATTAAAATAAAATAGCATCGATTATCAACCATTAAAGATGCAGATATCATTTCAGTTGTAGATAGAGGTCGAATTATTGAAACAGGAACCCATGATGAATTAATAGAACAAAGGGGTGCATACTACAATTATGTTCAAGTTCAAACTTTAGAGGAAGTTTGATTCAATTTTCCATTTTGTTATATTTGTGATATATTGTGAATAAATTATTGATAAGAAAAAAAAAATTAAAAAATAATTCAATCTTTTATTCATCATTTTCTAAAGCAATTTGTTCAAGTTCTAACAATGGTAAATCAATCTCTGTCTTTGAAATTTGAAGTTTATGAAGTTGATGAGCAAGAGATTGGAGAGTGTGATCTCTATATTTATTTATGTTTTTTAAGGAAATTTCCAAGTGAATTAGGATTTTGTTTTGAAAAAAAAAGGAAGAAAAAGAAAAACCTAGCATGAGTTTGAAGCCAGATACAATAGTCATTGATATAAAGTTTACTTAAATAATACTTCACTTCATCATAGTCCAAAATTTTCTTTATTTTCAAAAAACAACTGATAATAGCTCTTTTTCCTAATCTAATGTTTTTTTTAAAAAAAAATTATTATTAAATTCCTCTTTGTATTAAATTCTAAAAATTTAACTTTAAAATAATATAAACATCTTGAAGAACTTTTTGAGTCAGTTCCCAATTTCTATATAATGGATATATTAAAGATCGTCTTATTGAAGCAATCATTACTTCTTTAAGTGTTGAAAAAGTCTATTTTTCATAGAAAAAAAAAAAATCAGTATTTTTTTTTCAAAAGGAAGATAAAAATTGTTACATCCAAACAAGAAAGTGTGGAACTAATTTTACAAATTGTCCAAGGAGATTCAACATTTGGTTCTTCTTCAGTTGTCCGACAATCATAACAATAAGCAAATAATATATCTACAACTCCCAAATAAATGTTCTTGGGATCCTCAATAAGAACTAAACAAGATTAATAACTTAGTGGATTTTTTTTTTTTGAAATGAAAAAAAAAAGTTAAGTTTACAATCTTTTTTTGGTAGATCTCTGAGAACTTCATTTTCTTCTCTTGTAAATTTAATATCAACTTCAAAATCATGTTCGTCCTCATTTTTCATTTCTCTTTTCTTTTTTTGTTCTTTTTCTGATTCTATCTCTTGTTCTTTTACTAGATCCATTTCTAAAAAAAAAAAAAAAAAAATTACGTTTACGTTACCAAAGTAGATGTAAATAAAAATACGGTTCGACTCAGGTTTATCAATTAATACAATGTTAGGGTTCTTTTCAAAAATTAGAGGTGTGGGATTTGAATTAGGATTTGAATTAGGATTTGAATTTGACATTGAATTTGAATTTGAACTTGAATTTGAGTTATTTATGAATAAAAGATTGGGGGGTTGATCTGAAAGTGCTTCATCAAGTAAGATTTGTGAAGTTTGAATTTTAGGAATAGTTGGTAAATCATTAAGATCTTGAGATATAGTCATTGTATTTGAATTGGTTTGGACTTCACTCTCAGTTGAAGGTGGCTGTTGTGCCAATTTTTGTTTCTTTAATTTTTGAGCTTTTTTATATTCTTTATACCATTGCGTTTTATATTCTATTAAACATTTAATTACTTCAGTATCCATAAAGTCTACACTGGAAAGAAAAATTTGAGGTTGAGAATTTAGAGTGTTTGAAATGATAAAAAAGAAAGAAAGAAAGAAAGAAAAGAAAAGATAAATGGATACATATAATGATCTTCATCAAATTTTTCTTGTTCCAATGCAATTCTTGTTTCTTTCCTTGATTGTGGAGTTGAGTTTTCAACATCTTCTATATCAATAACAGATAATATTTGTTCTGCACTTTGAAAAAAATTGTTATATTGATTATTGAATCCATACATTGCTGTAGAAATAATAGTCTCTTTCTTTTTTTTTTTTTTTTT
>Ga0209960_1004447_pt1 | contig 10756 bp, 11 predicted proteins | sample ThiBiot_500_plan_2_FD_183947 | JGI IMG/M metagenome (GOLD analysis project Ga0209960, IMG submission 183947) | Wastewater bioreactor microbial communities from Cape Town, South Africa - Thiocy_expt_500_plan (SPAdes) | ecosystem: Engineered > Bioreactor > Thiocyanate-remediating >... | reverse complement strand
TACGATAATACTAAACTAGTTAAATTGGTGAAGTCTGGTGGGATTGTTCCTGAAAGTTCAAAAGACTGAATAATTCTTTTTTTTTTTTTTCTGGAGTTTTAAGAAAAAAAAAAAAATTATTATTTACATTGTTTGTAATTTCGTTAGATTATAAAATTCATTTGGAATCGATCCTGTGAGGTTTAATGAACCCAAGCTCCTTTTTTTTTTTTGATGTTTTTTTTTTTCATGGAAATGGCAAGGATAATAAGAAAGGATGCTTACAGAGTTGTTAAGTTTCTTAGATTTCCAAATTCTGTTGGTATTGTTCCATCAATATTTTCTGAGAAAATAACTCTATTTTTTGGGAAAAAAAAATCATAACTCAAAATCAATGACTTTTGGAATGAATGAATTCGTTTACAGTGATTCTAAATTTGATAAACCTCCAAATTCAGTTGGAATTGTTCCTGAGAAAGAAGACTCAATCTCCCTTTTTGAAACAAAAGCATTGATTAAATATTTTAGAAATAAAGAAAATGTTTTTACAAAGATGTTAAACTTGTTAAGCCTCCAAATTGAGTTGGAACTGTGCTAGAGAATGAACTCGAATAGATTGAAAGGGATCTATTTTCGATTCACGAAATGAATAAAACTTTAGTCATTTTTTTTTTTGTTTTAAAAAAAGGGAATACAATTCTGTTACTCTTTGAGGTTCTGAATCATCACATGTAATTCTATATGAACCACATAAATTTGCTAAATCCCACCCCAAAGCACTTTGGCTATCTGATGTTAATGAGTTATACCAATTTAACAACAAGTCTTTGTCATTGATATCCAATTCTCCTATTTTGAAAAAAAAAAAAAAAATCAAAGAATCAGCTTTTCTGATTTCATTTTAGAAATCAAAGCGAAAAAGAATTAGAAAAAAGAGTAAAGAATAAAAAGTCGAAATATTGAGATGAAAGTCAAATTAAAACCAAAATGAAAAAAAGAAGGTAAAAACAAAAAACAAAACAAAACTAGTTAAAAAAGGAAAATCAAAAAAACAAAACTAAAAAAAGAAGATTAAAAAAGAAAAAAGAATAAAATAAAAAGAAAATAAAAAGAAAAAGAAGAAAATAAAAAGAGAAAAGAATGAAACTAACCTTGAGAGAATTGGATCAGAAGACAAGAAAAGAGGATGAAGATGTTGGAGAGGAACATTGAAGATAGACAGGGGGTGAACAAAAAAAAAAATACTGTATGAATTTTTACTTAAATTAATCAATCAATCAGATCTTTCATTATCAAACATTAATTAATTTTGATTTTTCCTAGATTCAACTAAGGGAAGGGACATTCAGATCTCGATTCCTTGATCTCGATTCATTGAAGATGACACAAAGAGAATCTCGATTCCTTGTTCCTGCTGTTTTCTATTTTGTAATTTGTTTTGAAAAATAAAATAAAATCTCAAAAAAATAAAAAATAAAAAATAAAATTCAATTGAATCAATCAAATTGAGACAATGAAAAAAAAAAAAAAAAAAAAAAAAAAAAAAAAAAAAAAAAAAAAAAAAAAAAAAAAAAAAGAAAGAAAGAAAGAAAAAAAAAAAAGTCAAAAAGAAAGAAAATTTAAGGTCAACAAACAAGCATAATAACAAGCATATACCAGCAATGGAAGAGAAGATACCAGCAACGACGCTGAAGGGTTTGTATACGCAGCCTCTCTCTTGAAGGATGATGCTTTAAACTGGTTAATTATCAGAGAAGACACTATTTGAAAGCTGAAAGTGAGCGCTAAATTCGCATGCATCATCATGTTTTTCTAATGAAAGAGATATCAAGTTGATGATTGTTATTAATTACTTGATCACAGGAGCTTTGATTATTTATTGAACAGTCATTTCTTTAAATTTGAATACTTAGTCAATAATTAAGTGAGTCGATTGCTTTGTTTTGAAAGGACAAAGAGTGGAAGGACTTGAGCATCTTGAAAAACAACAAATTCGTCTCTTGTTTCTGAATTAATTTGATTTTCAATGGGAAAGGCCGTGTTGATATCTCTTCCATTCACTAAAAATTACAAATTTATAGTTTTTGAATAGAATAGAAAAGAAAAACTAAAAAGAAGGAAAAAAAAACCAACAATTTCATCTTCAGTATATTTCATTGCATAATCCAAACTTGATGTGAAATGGATCCCTTATTTATTTATTTATTATTTCAGATTTTGAAAATAAAGAAAGAAATAAAAACCTTCATCGAATCAGAATATAAGAATATTTGCAATTGATAATTCCTGCTGCAGGAGGATTCGTTTCCAAGAAAAAAAAACTCCGAAAAAAAAAAAAAAAAGTCAGAATGATGTGAGATAGTGGCGACTTGACCTTTGAATAGCACCAATCTCTATAAAAGCCTCTTCAATTCTCTCTCCCCCAATTCCAAATATCAATTATCTAATTAATTACTATTACGATACAAATGGGTAATACAATCGGAGTTCAAGAAAGCTTAAAATCACGTCCTTTAGTTGTGATTGTTGGAGGAGGAATCGCTGGAATAGAGATTGCGAGGGTTCTTGATAGTCAATTCAATGTGTTGTTGATTGATAAAAAGGATCACTTTTTCTTTAAATTTGGACCACTTAGAGCTGCTGTTGATTCATCATTTACAACCAATTTGGTGATTCCTTTTAGTAAGTTCTTGAAATATGGATATGTTCTGCAAGCAGAGGTGACAGAAGTTCTGGAGAATGGATTTAAGATTAATGGGAAAGAGGATGTATTTCACTTTGACTATATGGTGATTTGCACCGGCTCAAACTACCCTTTTCCTTTAACAAATGAACCAATTGATCACAAGCTTATACCTGATTTATATATTGAAACTGAAAAAATGATTCAAGAGGTTTCTTTTATTTTGATTTCTTTTTTTATTTTTTATTTTGATTTTATTTCTTCGATTTCTTCTTGACTTATTTTCGATTTTTAATTCTTGGATCATTTTCTTTTCTATTTCTATTTCGATTTCTCACTTCTTAAATTCAAACTAAATCATTTCTTATAATAATTTAAGGCAAAAGATATTTTGATTGTTGGAGGAGGCCCAATCGGAGTCGAATTAGCTGGTGAAATTGCAGAACATCATCCAGATAAGAATGTCACAATTGTGAGTTCAAGAGATCATTTAGTCCCTGGAGACTCTTCAATTGCTTTTCGAGAAAAGATTTATGAAATTTTAAAAGGATACCCAAATATGAGTTTTGTTTTTGGTGAGAGAGTCGTTATTGAGGAAGGGGTTCAAGATCCTGAAAAGTTTTATATTAGTGGAAAAAGGACCATCTTAACAAACAAAGGAACTGAAATTCCAACTGATTTAATTTTTCTTTGTAATGGACCAAAAGTAAATAATTCATGTTATAAAAATTCTTTTGCTCACAAAGTAAATGATCATGGTCAAATTATGGTTCGTTACATTTATTCAATACATTTATTTTTCATTTTTATTTTCAGAATTGATTTTAATTTTATTTTCTTGTCAATAGGTAAATGAATATTTACAAGTTGAGGGACAAGAAACAATTTTTGCTTGTGGAGATTGTGCAAATGTTCCAGAAATAAAAAATGGAAGATTCGCTTACAATCAGGTCTATATTTGAATTCAAATTCATCATTCATTTACCTGAAACTAAAATTTTCTTTTTTCTTTTTCTCAAATTAGTCTCACATTTTAGCTCAAAATATTATCAACCATTACACAAAAAACCCATTAAAAGAACATAAGCCTTGGCGTCCACTTATTAGTATCCCGATTGGAATGTAAATTTTTTAAAACATTTATCTATTTGTTCTTGATGAATAGAATTTCAAATTGACTTTTTATTTTTTTTTTTTTTTTCCATTTCCCTTATCCAGGAGTCAAGGAGCAATACAATTTCCAAATGGTTTTATTCTTGGATCATTTTTATTTTCTATGGGAATGGGAAGAGATCTTGGTGCTTCTCGTGTATGGAAACTATTGAATGTCAAAAACAGTCCAGAATCAAAAACAGATTCCTTTTTCTCGAATAAAATTGATAAAGAACAACGTGAAAGATTCACAAATGTAATGAAATTGGATTCTACACAAGCTCTAAATTTGTTTGGAGAAGAAGAAAAAGAAGAAGAAATAGCGGGAGAAAAATGATCAAGATTTCGGTTGTTTGAAAATGCTAAAAATCAGAATTATTGTATAAAAGTTATTTTGTTTTTGAAAAAATGATAAAATATTTTATTTTATTTTTATTTTATTGTTTGCAAAATTTAAAAAAAAAGAAAAGATAAGAAAGAAGAAAAATGGAAGTATCAATACAAAATTCTAAGAATCAATTGGTTGATTCAGTTGGGTTGGTTCGACTGAAACTTGAGGTTTCAACTAAACTCGAACCTCTGAGTTCTGAAGAAGCCGTTGTTTGTCTTTTGTTTTTAAATATTTTTTTCTTGATGTCCCTAGTTTTTTTTTTTTTTTTTTTTTTGCAACAAAAGAAAAAAAAATGGAATTGAGATTTGGTTTGTTGGTAATACAAGATTTGAAATAAAATAAATAAGAACTAAAGACAATCAAGGTCTAAAAAAATGAGTTATAACAATTGGTTTTAAAAAAATTATAAGAAAGAAAGAAAATAAGTTCTAAAAAATAAGTTCTAAAAAATTGAAAAAAAAAAAAAAAAAAAAAAAAAAAAAAAAAAAAAGAAAACTAACAAATAAACAAAGGAAATTTTCCTATTAAAAAAAAATGGACCTCCTGGAATTCATCAAAAAATTATCTTTATTTGGTAAACTTTTTTTTTTTGCTTAGGAACGGGAAATAAAAATACAAATCGAACGAAAAAAGAAGTGGAAAGCCAGAAATGGATTTTGAATCAAAAACAAGATAGGTTGAATAAGAAGAAATTTAATTGTCCAATAGAATCAACTCTGGCAAATTTGATCTGGATGTTGATTGGAAAATTTGAGTCTCTTGGGTTTTTGATCAAAGCATTGTTTGAAACAAGGAGTGAAAAGAGAAGAAAAAAGTCCAAGTTCTTCAATAAAGTGTCTGGGTGTGAAAGTGTAAATCAAAAAGAAAAAAACTGAACCAGATCACCCCCAACCAAAGTCGCAAACAAAGAAAAAATTTATAAATCTAGAGAAGCAAGAAAGAACATAAATCTCAAGAAAAACGACTTAGTTCGTCAAAGAAATTTAAAGAAATGAAAGGTACAGTAAATTATAAAATATAAATTCCATTTGTTTATTTTGTCGTTAAAACATCAAGGTGATAAATTGTTATTCTTCCAAAAAAATCCGTGCTTGATTTAAATACAATTTGAAGCTTTTGTAAAGTAGGCGAATCTTGAAGTGAGAATACTTGAAGAAGTTAAGGAATTTATTATGTATTTCTGGGAAAAATGAAGAAAAAATAAATGAAATAAATAAATTAATTAAATAATATGAACTAAAAAAAAAATAAATAATATGAAAGGATATTTGTTCTAAATTTGAATCTTCAGGATAAAAGTCTTGAATCTTTTGAAAATTTTCATTTTCTTTTGCACCATGAAATTCACAATCTTTTCCTGAAAAACCTCCTTGAAATGTAATCTTTACACAAGATATTAATACAGGTTCTGAAAATATTAAAGTTATTGATTGAGGAGTTCCCTTTTTTAATTCAATTTTGGAACTTTAGGAGTCTTTTCATTGAAAAGAGTTGATCAGCAAAGAAATAATAGAAATAAGAAGAAAGGAAATTTTTTTAAAAAAAGAATGAAACTTGTTCAGAATTCCAACATGTATCATCTTGTCCATCTATCAAAAATTGTTTTCCGAATTGTCTTGTATCACGATTTAAAACCGAGCTTACTCTATTTTTTTTAAAAAAAGTAATATAATAAGAAAATTTCAATTATTGATCCCCAAAAGAATCAACTGAGTAAAAAAAATAATACTTTTGTTCAAAAGAAAGAAAACAAAAGGGGTGAAAATAGGAGTATTTAAAAGAAATTAAACAAAAGTTGACTCTCAATAAACTTTTGTTCAAGTCGAACATTTAACTAAAATAAAATACTTTTATGAGATGAAATTGATATAATTGATTGTCTTAATCTTATTTACTTTAAATTTATCTCATTCCAAACTCCTTATTCAAAAGGAATGGAAAAGTAAGAAAGGGAAGCAAAGAAACTTTTTTCTTTTTTTTTTTGAAGTCAAAAATTATGACCCAAAAATATCAACAACATTCATAAATGATAAAAAAGTTTGATAAAGTGATATTAATATTAAACATAATAATAATAATAATAATAATCTTTGAATTGAATTCGAAATTTTTTTTGAATGAGAGAAAAATAATAAAGAAAGAAATAGCAAGGGAAGTAAATTTCAACCTGATTTGAGCTTTCGAGATAATGGACGCCATGCTTTTTTTTTTTTTTCCAATTTTTCTATTTTTTTTTTTTTTTCCAATTTTTTTATTTTTTTTTTTTTTGCCCTCATTTTTGCTAGCAAAATTGCGACCAAAAACTTTGAAAAAATTCAAAAAATTCAAAAATCCCTTCATCTTCCCATCATCAATCCCTCATTCTCTTAGATTCATCTCTTACATCCCTCCGCATATTTATTTTATTCTCACTCTTCAGTCAATTTTTGATTCAATTTGATATTCATCACTATCCCTTTTTTTGAAATTGAATCGACCCTTTTTGTTTGAAACAAAAAAAAATTTTTTTTTCCTTTGTTTGTCTTATTTTTGGATCAGGAGGAGTAACTTGAATAACTTGAAACCCTAATTGATGATAATATCTAATCTTCAAATATAATTATTATAAATATTGTAGGTAGCTATAAGAATGGAAGGGAAGATGATGAAGTTAAAGCATCATTTGACGATAAAGAGGGATTCGATAAAGAACTTGTCGAAAGGCATGACTCCAGAGTTATTTACATTTCAACGAGTAAGTTCTTAAGTTCTAATTCTGTTTCTTTGATGTTCTTTCAATTCTATTTCAATACTGAATTCAATTTTATGTTTTCTGTTTATATTCATTTTAATTTCAACATTTATTTCTCTTTTCATTTTTATCATTTTGTGACTTGTTTTTTTACTTTTATTTATTGCATAATAAATAATTATGGTCAAATTTTTGAGTCAAAATAAAGAAAAATTATTCAATTTGAAATCAATCATTGAATTCATTTCATAAGAACAAAGATTCATTCGGATCATCAATCAATCAATCAATCAATCAATTTAATCAATTCTCAATTGTAATTTTGAATTTGTAATATCTTCAAATAGGAATTCGTCGATGGATTTAAACATTCTCCATTAATAATATCATATGATCAAGTTCAATGTTTACTAGCTATTGGTGCATATGATGGAAGAATTAAAATATACGGAAAAGAAGGTGTAGAAAGAACTTTTGAACAATCTTCAAATTTTCCTGTAAAATTCTTAAAATTTTTGGTTAATGAGGTATTCAATTCAATTACCACTTCAGAAAAATAATTGAAGGAATTAAATTAATGAAATTAAATTCATTTAAAATTTAAATAAAAATTTTTAGGGAAAATTAATTTCAGTAGATGGAAAAGATCGAATTTATGTTTGGAATTTTATTAAATTTGAACTCGAATTTTCATATCCTCCTTTATTATTTTTACAATTAGATGAAAGGTAAACTAATCAATGAATCATTTTAATTTTTTTAATTCAATTCAAATGAATAATTCTAATTAGTATCTCAACTATTGAAATTGTACCCCAATTTAATTGGATGTTTGTTGGATTAAATAATGGAATTATTAAAGTATTTGATTTCAAGAGAGGCTTGTCATCAGATTATATTATTCCTTGTCAAACAAAGTAAAAATCTTTTTTTTTCCAAATTTCACTCAAAAATAAAAAATAATATAAAAAATTAAAGAGGAAATCATGTATCAATTGTATCTATACTTTCTCACCCAGAAGATTTAAATCAACTTTTGATTGCCTATGAAAATGCAACAATTATATTATGGAATTTAAAATTAAAGAAAATTGAAAAACAATTCGTTTATCTAGATAAAGTGAAGAATTTATTCATTCAAGTTTAAAGAAATATAAACGCTAATCTTTTCTTCTTCTTTTTTTCTTCGGTAGGATGGAATGATAATAACTTCAATGTGTTGGCATCCAGGTGGTCGAATGTTCACAACAGGCTTCGAGAATGGATTATTAGTACACTGGGATTTGAATTTAAAGACCCCTTATGCTATCCATGATGGTCTTTTTTAAAAAAAAATTATTTATTTTTCCTTTCTTTTCAAAAATTGAACCTTTTTCCTTTAGTTGATCTTTCAAATTTAAGTGAAGCACGAGATCCTATTTATAAAATTAAATGGTGTTGTAATGAGACGTAGTTTTTTTTTTTTTTTGAAATAAATCATTTTCTTTCATCAAAAAATAAATAAAATAAAATAAAATAAAAAATAAAATAAATAAAATAAAAAGTGATAGCTTTTTGTTAGTTGCAGGTGGTTCAATTACAGGAGATCGAAAATCTTTGGCATCTTTAGAATTTTATGGAATCCAAACAAGTCAATTGAAGTCAAAAAAAAATAAATATTGGCCATTCGAAGATATTATTGATTTTGAAGTTACATCAAATTCTCCTTGGATCAATGGTATTATTATTGTTATTCTTATAATGATTTTAATGTCAAATCTTTTTTTCTTTCTTTCTTTCTTTCTTTCTTTCTTTAAGGTGGAAAAAGTCCATCAAGTGTAATGGTTTTACTTTCATCTGGAAAACTTCTTTGTCATGACTTCACTCAAAGAAGGTTTTTAATTTTTTTTTTTTCTTTTTTTTTTCAATTCAAAATTTCATTTAGCTTTCCTCTCCTCGAACTTCCCTCTGCTTTACATATCTTAACTGCTCCAATAGTATCTCTTACACTTAATTCTCAATGTTCAAAAGAATTTGTTAAAGAAATTTTTGTTTCCAAAAAATTGGTATTATTCCTTTTTTTTTTTTTTCCTTCTCTAGCCCTTTTTCAAGAAAAAAAAAAATGCATCTTGCAAACCAGAATTTCCCATCTTCCATACATGGTGGTACTCCAGGAGAGCCAGTAAAATCTTCAACATCTGAAATTATTTTGACTGGGTAAATTTCAATTCTCTCTTTCTTTTTTTTCTTCTTTTCTTATTTTTTATTTTTTATTTTTTATTTTTAATTGTTGTTATTCATTGTCTTTCTATTTTTCAATTTTAAAGTCATATGGATGCTATCGTAAACGTATGGGATGCCACTTCACGTACCTTTTAATTTTTAATTTTTAATTTGAACTTTTTAAATTAAAATTCTCGAAAAATAAATAAATAAATAAATTAAAAAGCTTTATTAAAATTAATTCATCAAATTGATTTTAAAACTCCCAAAGATAACTATAACTCAACATTTATTTCACAATTATATTTATCTGAACAATCAAAGGAAATTTTTGTTGGATTTAGTGATGGAAGATTGTTTATATTAGATTTTACTCCTGGAAAGTATGACCCTCCAAAACCTCAACCCAAACCTGAGCCAAAAATCGAAACTGAACCAAAAGCCCAGAATTCTCCCTCTCAACAATCATTAGCATCAAATTCACCAAATGCATCCCAAATTATTCAAGAATCATCTCAATCCCGAAGTTCAACCATGTCAAAAATTGAGAATAAATCAGCTCAAACAACTTTCTCTAGAGCAACAGGAAAACTATTAAATATCCTTAATTTCAGTTTCTTTTCTTTCTTTTTTTTTTCTTTCTTTCTCCTCGTTAAAATGAGAATAAAATAAAAAAACAAATAAATAATAGCTAAAATGGAAGATAAAGCAGAGAAAAATGAAAAAGATTTACCACCTCTACCAGATCCAAAAAAAGTTTTTTTTTTCTTTTTTTTTTTTTTTTTTTTTTCCAGTTTGAAACCAAATCAAATAAAATTAATTTTAAAAAAAGAATACCCTAAGTCCTAATACATCGACAGAATCTCAAGAACATGAAAAAGATCCTAAATTGCAAGAAAGAAAAAATTCGAAAGATGCCAAAGCGGATATAAGAAAAAACTCTAAAGATCAATTTTTTACAAAACAATCTGATAGTGAACAGAGTGTAGAACAAGAAAAAGAAGTCAAAGAAGTCAAAGAAGTTAAAGAAGTTAAAGAAAAAGTAATTGAAGAGAAAAAGGAGAAAGTTGAAAAAGCTATTGGACAACCTATTGAAAAAGAGAAAGAAAAAGAAAAGGTTCCAGAAAAAGAAAAAATCATAACTCAAGATAAAGAAAAAATTCCAGAAAAAGAGAAAGAAAAGGAAGACAAAACAAAAGAACAAAAAGAGAAGGAGATAAGTAAAGAAACAGAAGTGGAGAAGGAGAAAGTTCAAGAGAAGGAAAAAGACAAAGAAAAAGAAAAAGAAAAAGTTATTAATCAAGAGAAAGATAAAGTTACTGAAAAAATTACTGAAAAAGTTATCGAAAAAGTCAAAGAAAAAGATGGAAAAGATGGAAAAGACCCAGAATTAGAAAAAGTTATCGAGAAATTTTTAGAGAAACCTGAGGAACCTCTTCGAAGAATGTCAAAATTTGTTGATATTATTAAATTATCTAATTCCCCTGGATTTCATGAAAAGGCAGTTTCATCATTTCATAGAGCACCAATTTCAACGTTAGCTTATTCACAAGATTGGAGATTGTATTGTTTTTTCTTTTCTTTTTTCTTGTTTTCTTGTTTTCATTATTTTCAACAC
>Ga0209960_1004446_pt1 | contig 10759 bp, 13 predicted proteins | sample ThiBiot_500_plan_2_FD_183947 | JGI IMG/M metagenome (GOLD analysis project Ga0209960, IMG submission 183947) | Wastewater bioreactor microbial communities from Cape Town, South Africa - Thiocy_expt_500_plan (SPAdes) | ecosystem: Engineered > Bioreactor > Thiocyanate-remediating >... | reverse complement strand
AAAAAAAGCTTCAAAAAAAAAAAAAAAAAAAAAAAAGTCATTTGGATTACCGTTATAAACCATCAGATTCTCTTTTTTGCATCTTCTTCTTCTTCGAGATTTGAAAGTCAAAGATAACTTTCGATTCTTATTCTTCTTCTTCTCTCTAAATAACAGTTATTTCATAAAAAAAATAAATTGGTATTCATTTTGGAATTTTTTGTTTATTTTTGTTTTTTCATTTTTGCCGCCATGTTTAATACTTTTTTTGTTATTTTTGTTTTCAATCAGAAAAAAAAAAAAAAAAAAAAAAAAAAAAAAGCCCTCCAAAACTTTTTTTTTCAATCTAAAAGTGTTATAAAAAAAACAAAAGATGAACATCGCTATCGCAAATCTTCCTAATCAAAAGCATCGTAAAGTTGCAAAAAAGGGTGCTCATTTAACGATGTTAGTTGTTGGTAAGAAAGAAAGAGATTTCTTTATATTTATTTTTTTTTTTGGAAAAAAAATAACTTTGAAAAAAAAAAAAAAAACAACATTTTTTCATTGAAATTTCTGTTATTTTTTAATTTTTATTATTATTTTATGATCTCTTTAATATTTTATGAATGTTTATAACTTATGATTGTTATTATTTTTTGAATAGGGGAATCTGGACTTGGAAAAACAACTTTTGTCAATACTTTATTTACTACATCCCTTTGCTCACATAAAGATCATTCAAAAAGAGGGAAGGAATCTAAAGATGGCCCAACGACTAAAATCAAAATTACTGAAGCAGGTTCATTTTTCTTTTTCTTCTTTCTCCTTCTCCTTCCTTCTTTTTTCATTTCGATCAAAGGAGATCTTATGTTCAATAATTAATATTATTCTTATTCTTATTTCTTATTAATTAATAGAACTTGAAGAAAGAGGCTTCAAATTGAAATTAACTATTGTTGACACTCCAGGGTTTGGAGACTATGTTAATAACACTGATTGGTTTAATTTTTATTTGTTATTTGAGATTCATTATTCTATTTTCCTTTTATCCTTTCTTACTTTTCAACTTATTTATTCGTTTTGTTCTTCAATATTCATTTTTTTTTTTTTAAAAAAAAAAGTTATGCACCAGTTGTTGAATATATTGAAGCCCAAAATAACTCTTACTTGAATCAAGAAATGCAAGCTGATAGAACAGGCATGGAAGATACAAGAGTTCATGTTTGTTTATATTTTATTGAACCAACTGGCCATTCGTAATCTTTTTTTTTTTCTTTCTTGAATTTCCATTAAAGATCTAAACCAACCTTTGTTTTTTCAAAAAAAAAAATAGCTTGAAAACTCTTGATATTCTTGCCATGAAAGAAATTGGAAGCAGAGTTAACCTTGTTCCAATTATTGCAAAAGCAGATACAATTTCTCCAGAAAACTTACGTTCTTTCAAAGAAAGAGTATGATTTTCTTAATTTATTATTATTATTATTATTTTCTATATTGAATTTTCTTTTTCTTTTCTTTTTCTCTTTCTTCTTCTTCAAGATCCGTGAGGAAATTGCATCCCATGATATTCAAACTTATACTTGTCCACTTGAAAGTGATGATGAAGATGCTACCATCACAAACAAAGAAATTGCTGTAAGTTTCTTCTTTTCTTCTTTTCTTCTTTTCTTTTTAGAGTTTTGTTCTCTTTCATCAAGTCAACATTTTCAAAAACACCAACTCTTCAAAAACAACTCAATAATAATTATAACAAAAGGCTGCTTTCCCATTCGCAGTAATTAGTAGTGAAGAATTAATTACTGTTGGAGACAAAAAAGTTCGTGGTCGTCAATACCTTTGGGGAGTTGCAGAAGTTGAAAATGAAAAACATTGTGATTTTAAAAAACTCAGAAGCTTGTTGTTAAGGTTCTTGCATTTCTTCTTCTTCCTTCTTTTTTAATTGGAAAAAAAGAAGATCGTGTTATTAACAACATTTGAATTTTAATGATTAGAACTCATCTTTTGGATATCATTACCACTGCTGAGGAAACTCACTATGAAAACTTTAGAGATAAACAACTTGAAAAGGGAGGACTTGGAGCTGGAATGACTCCTGAAAAGTTAGATTTTTTTTTTTCTTTTTCTTTTTTTTTTTTTTTTTTTTTTTTAAAAATTTATTTTTTTTTTTTTTTTTTTTTTTTTTTTTTTTTTCTTTTCTTCAAAAATTCATTTTTTTTTTTTTGTTTTTATAGAGCTAAGAAAGATTTACAAGCTAAGCAACAAAAACAAGAAGATCAAATGAAAAAGAAATTTACAGAAGATGTTAAGAAGGAAGAAGCTCGTTTCCGTTCTTGGGAAGAAAGATTAAGCACAGAAGGAGAGAAATTGAATGCTGAATTGGATCAAAAGAGAGCAGAGATCAATACACTTAAAGAAAAACTTAGGCAATTGGAAACCCCAGCAAAAAAGAAATAAATAAACTTTTAATATCAAATTCAATTTATAATAATAAATATTTTTTCATAAAAAAAAACTTTAAAATTTCAATTTACACCCGTTTTTTAAAGTTTTTTTTTTTTTTTTAAGTTTTGTTTGAATTTTTTGAATAAAGGATAAAAACTTGTAATAAAAGAAAAAAGTTTGTAACAGTGATTATTGCGCTCTCCTCCACGAGTCATTTAGAAAAAGAGGACAAGAAGGACAACGCACCCAACCACTGCTTGGAGGTTCTCTCTATGTTTCCTGGACGTCTTTGCCCTTCAACCAGCAACTTTGCAACCCTTTTGGGCCACTGTCACTCTATGGGAAAGTGCTTTGAAAGAAAACAACGCAGAATTATACAGTCAAAAAAATGGTGGCAAACTATTAATGATTTTCATCATCAAGATCCAACTCGATTGATTATGGGAGAGAAAAAAAAAGAGGGAAAAAAAAAATGGTTGGAAATTAAAGATTCTTCTCTAACTCTTTGAAAATTTGGCAATAACAGCAATTAATCATTGAATTATCAATCTTTTGTTTCTTTTACTTTCTCTCTTTTATATTATTTATATCATTTATTTTGAAAAATCTAATAAATTTATTATTTTACATCACGATATTCTGCATCAACAATTTTTTCATTTACAATTTTAGCATCTTGAATTTTTGTATCATTTAATAAGTCAAACCTTCTTTTCATTAAGGGAATATAAAGCTCTAATTTTGTGAGTTTAAACTCTTTATCATAATTTACTCCTTCTGAATGAATTTTTCCAGAGTTTTTCTCTCCTTTGGCCATAAATACAACTGTTGTCGTTGAATTTCCATCAATTACATTGACCATAACTTCATGAGGGGGTTCAAACTCAATAAATTCTCCAAGATTTTCATGAGCAATTGAACTTAATTCTACTGATTGTTTTGCTAATTGATGAATTTGATTTGGTCCATGTTTATTTATTGAGAGCATTCCTTGAAGTTGTCTTGCAAAAAATCCAGGGATTGAAGGTCCAAAGAATGGATTTGGTTCTGAAAATGGAGAATTTGACATTGGTGGAAAAGATGATTCCAATCTAGAACTTCTTCTATCTAACCATTTCTTAGTGAGTACATAAACAATAATTCCACTCGTTCCAACAATGAATGCAGTTGCCACAGGTTTGAAAAAATAAATTGTCAAAAATCCTGCTCCAAATGCAAAAACAGTTTTCCCAACTTGACTTGTAGGTAATAAAGAAAAGTTTCTTTTCCTTTGAGAGAAATCTAAAGAACCTAAATTATGAATCCCAGATTGTGGTTGGAATATCGAATTCGGTTTCGTCTTTGGCATTTTGTTTCCTACAATTAAGTCCAAAACAAAAATGAAATGAAAAGAAATTTAATTATTGAGATTTTTGGGAATTAAGTGTTGTTGTTGTTAAAGGGTAAGTAAAAAAGAAAGAATTGGAAAGGGAACCATTGTTAATTGTTGAAACAGAAGAGAGAAGTCGAGCGGAAGTAGTGATGAGAGGAACGATTCGTGGCTTCTGTAATGCAAGAAAAGTCGCCGCCATGTTTTTTTTTCTAATTAATTTTTTCAATCAAAAACCGACAAAATCATGAAAAATCACACAAAAATCACACAAACATCATACAATTTTCACCAAAATCATATAAAAACATTGCTAAATTGATACAAAATCAAATAGTAAACTATCTATTAGAATAAAAAACATATTTTGGATGATGGTTTGGGTTTGAATTTTGGGATTTTACAAAAGCCAGGAACCTGAAACCAGTTTTTGTTTTTCTAATTGTTATTTATTATTATTCTTTACTTAATAATATTCATATTCATTCATATAATATTTAAGCATGAATCAAAGTGAAGTAATTTAAAGGATATCTTTGTTTTCTAATGAAAAAGTAAAAATTGATTGAAAAAATTTGAGATCAGGGGGTTGATTTTGAATTATTGGAGTTGGAAACTTTTATTTTTATTTTTGTTTTTTTGTTTTTATTTCATTATGCTTATAATTATTAATTAGAATAATAAAATAATATATTAGTGGGAAACTCTTCGTATCTAGTGTAAAGTAGGACTCAATCAAATAGAAATCAATATCACATCTATCCAGTTTTCAAAAACAAAAGAAAGAAAACAATAGACATTTATTGGATTCTGAAAAAGTATTAGATTGTGATTGAACCTAGAGAAAGAATAGAAACATTCAATTCAAAATCAAGATTCTTGTTAAAGATCTTCTCTTTCAAAAAAAGGAAAGAAGGAAACAGAAATACGAGTAGGAAGATAGATAGATACTAATTTTAGATTGCTAAACAACGTCAAATAGAACTACATCTAATTAATTCGATAGAATATAACCAATGAAAAGTTTTCTAACGTATGGAAAGAAGTCAAGTAGAGTGGTGGTTGAAGATAATTTTGATGACCATTTTAATAGTCCACCACCACTCGAATCAAATGAAAATGATTCAAAGAGACCCAGCTTGGTCAAAACCAAGAGTGAAATTGATCTTAGGAATAGAAGATATGGAAGTTTTGAAGATGAAAGTCGATCTATGAGATCTCCAAAAGCAAAACTTTCTTCAAGGTTTTCATTTTTTTTTTTTTCTGAAATCATTATTTACTATTTTCTTGGAATTCTTTTTGATTCTAATTTCCGTTTCTCTTCTTTCTTTAGATTATCACTTTCGGCATGGAGTTTAACAAAAGATAATGATCATGAAAATGAAAATGATCCTAGCGAAAATGGAGATGATCATGAAAATGAAAAAGAAAAACCAAGATTTGGATCCTTAAGATTTAAAAAATTTAGTTTTTCAATGGAAAATTTAACTGATCCATTCTCCACTCCCTCACCAAAACCAAGGAAACCAAGTTTGTTAAATCGTGTATCAAGAGGGGTGAGGAGTCTTTTGAAAAAAATATCTTTATTTTGGAATTAATTCATCAAACAAACTTAATTTTTTTTTTTTTCATTTTTTCTTTCTTTCATAGTTTACATCAAGTCCAAGTACTCCAGATCAATACGAACCTACTAATATTACAAGGACAAGTAATTTATTTGCTTCTCAAGAAAGTTTATCAAGTCTTTTGACTACTTCTCCAAGAACTAGTGAATCTGGTTATTCCTGCATTAAAAGTAATGTTTTTTTTCAAAAAATAAGAATTTTCTTTTGAAACAAAACTTATTTTTTTAAAAAAAAATGAAATTAGATCGAAGAATTAAATATGGAGAAGGTGTTAGAGTTGAATACCCTGAGGAAGAAAATGAGGAAGAACCAACTAGTCCACAATCTCCTCAAAAAAGGAAACCAAAGAAAGTTAAAGAAAAGACTGTAAAACGTCCAGAAAGTGAACCTCTTAGTGATGAAGAAAAGGAAAAAGAAAAAGAGGAATCTTCTGATAAAAAATTAGATGTTGAAAAAGAAAAATCAAAACTAAAGGTGAAAAAAGTGAAAAAAACTCGAGAAGGTGGACACAAAAAACATGTATTAGAAAATGGAGAACATGATAAGGATCCTGAACATCATAATGATGAAGAAAAGAAAAATCAAAAAGAAACTGAAACTCAAATTGAAACTACTGGAAATGAAAAGATAGACAATGTTCATAAAGAGAAAGAGAAAGAGAAAGAAACAAAACGAAAAGAAAAACATTCTAAAACAACTCAAAGTGAAACAAAATTGTTTACTGAAAAGGAAATTGAAAAAATTATTGGCTCAATTGATCATGATCAAACTCAAAACAGAACTTCAATGCATGAAATGTTTGATTCTTTAACATTAGATAAACAATCTAAAAGACAATCAGTTTCAGAAAAATTGAAATTGGATGAGAAAAATAATCCTGAACTACATCAATGTGATTCTTCAGATTCATTGGAACAAGCTGTCAAGGAGAGTGTTGCTCATGAAATTAAAAGATCTACAGAAGAAAGAGAACAAATTCGAAACCAACAAGTAATATAATTTTTTTTTCTTTTTTTTCTTCTGAAAAATTAGGTGAAAAAAATATTAAAAATAACAAAACTAACATTTCAAACAACCAAAAAAAAAAAAAAAAAAAAGGTGATTCAATGGATGGATTCTTTAGTTGGAAAATATGAAACTTCTTCTAGAGTTGAATCAAAGGAAGTAGATGATGCTTTTAGAATAAGTCCTGATTCAAAAGTTACAAAATCAATTTCTTCCAAGTCAATATCATCTCTTCATAATGAAGTATATTTTTTTTTCTTCCAATTTTTTTTCTTAATTTCATTTTTTAAAAAAAAATTACAGAGAAAAGTTGATGTAACACTCGAAGATGTTATGAGTGCTTGTGAACAAGAGACCCGAACTTCTATAGCAGTTTTTATTGGAACAGAGTTTTCTTTATTTCCTTTCTTTTCTTTTCTTTTCTTTTCTTTTCTTTATTTCTTTTTGTATTATTTATTTCTTCGTTATAATTTCAATCAATAGATCATTAAAAACTATGAAAAAACTTGGAGAAAGTACTTTTGCTGAGGTATTTGATGGAAGTTTTCGAACAAAAGATTGTGCAATTAAAATTATACCATTCGGAGGGAAAGCATTAGTTAATGGATTTCCTCAAATGCATCCAGATGATAGTTAGAATTATTCTTTTTCAATTTTTTTTTTTTTTTTAAACAAAGGAGAAAATTACTAATTTAATTTTTCATAGTTTATCAAGAAATTCAAATCACAAAGCATTTATCTTCGATAGGAAAACTTTATATTGGAAGTCCTCATACCAACTTTGTCAAAAGTCACTGGTATCCCAAAAAAAAAAGAAAAAGAAAGAAAAAAGAAAAAGAAAATAATTAAAATAACTAAAAAATAAAATTTAGTATTCAAATTTGTCAAGGAGTTTATCCAAAAACATTGTTAAAAGAATGGGATATTTGGACTCTAAAGAAACAATCTGAAAATACAAGACCTGGTAAATTAAATTAAATTAAAGTTGATTAAAAAGATAAAATTCTAACTTCTTTTTCAAAAAAATTTAAATTCCTTCAAAAGATTTCTTTCAAAGAGACCAACTTTATGCTGTTCTTGTCCTCGAAAACTCTGGAATAGATCTAGAACATACAACTCTTAGAAATCTTCTACAAGCAAAGAGTTTACTTCTTCAAATTTGTTTATCTCTAATTTCTGCTGAAAAGGTTTCATTTTCCCTTTTTTTTTTCTTTCGTTCTTTTATTTTCTCCCTGAAAATAACTTGTATCCTTGAATTCAATAGTTGTATAAATTTGAACACCGTGACCTTCATTGGGGGAACATTTTAACAACCCCAACAGCAAATGATAAACTTCAATATCTTTTTGAAGATAGGTTCTTTTGGATTGAAACTCATGGTGTTGTTGCAACAATAATTGATTATACAATTTCAAGGATGGAATATGGTTTATGATTACTCTTATTTTATTCCTTTTATTACCATTTATTGACCTTGTTTTTTTAAAAAAAAAAAAAAAAAAAAAATAGAAGGAGAATTGTTTTATGTAGATTTAGAAAAGGATGAAGACTATTTTACAGGAGAAGGAGATTATCAATTTGATGTATATCGAATGATGAGAGAAGAGAATCATGGAGAATGGAACAAATTTCATCCAAAAAATAATTTATTTTGGATTCATTATCTCGTTGATAAGTTTATTCAAGGTGTAAAATATAGTGGAAGAAAGAAAACTAAGGCTCAGTTAGCACCTTTTAGAGAATTTAAAGATAGAATACTCCAATGTAATAGCATTTCGGAAATAATTAGAGACCAATTTTTCAGTGAAGTAATTGCTGATGAAGTTGTTTTAAATCCATTAGCTAGGTTAAAGATGTAATTATGATCTCTATTTATTTATCCATTTGTACAATAATTGAAATGTAAAATCTATCATTCAATATCTTTTTTCTCATTTTCATTTTGATTTTGGTTTTGGTTTTGATTTTCTACTTCTTTCAAATCATTGGGTCTGTTTCCTGAAACTGTAAATTCTTCGATTGTTGAAGGAGTTTGGATCCAATTCTTGAATTTTTCTCTCTTTAAAATTGTTTTTGCATTTTGATAATCATGAGAAGACATCTTCCATTCTTTTAAAGTAAGTTCACCTCTATAAGAAAAAATAAATATTTTGTTCTCGGTTTTTGAAAACAAAAAAAATCAACAAAAAAGACCTATCAAGTTGGGGAAAGTTTGATTTACAATGCGAAGTTTGAATTAATTCAATAAACCGTTCAAAAAGTGAAGATTTACTAATTGAGCATCTATTGAATTTGATATTGAGAAGAAGAAAAGAAAAAATAATCAAAGAAAAAGTCTGAACCGAGATTTCTTTGCATCATGTTTCTTTGTTGATCCTTGAATCTTTCCTTGAACAATTATTTCATCTTTGCGATCTCCTTTTGCCCAAGCAGAAGCTTTTTATTTGTTTGATTTATTTATTCTATTCTATTTTCATAAAAGAATAATATCTGAAAGATTCATATAAAATTATTACCAGATGAGGATGGTTTTGTAACTTTCTCTGGGAATTTATTTGAAAGAAAATCTAAACTTCCTTCAAAAATTAAATCAGAATGAAAAATTGATGGTTTATTTAATACATAATTTGTTGGAAGATCTAATTATTTATTTATTTATTTTTATGTTTATATTTCATTAATGAAAAAAGAATAAAATGTGAAAAATCAAAAATACTTGAAATTGGTTCAATTCTTTCATATAATGCACGTTTCAAAGCTTGTTCATGAAATTCTTCACCAACAAAAACAGAAGACAGATAAATTGGAGGGATTAATAAAGATAATAAAGCTCCTTGGATTCCTTTTTATTCAAAAATGAAATGAATAAGATTGATTATTTATTTATTTATTGACAGAAATAATTCAAACCTAAAACATTCCATCGAGCAATTTTATCACTATTCATTTATTTTTTTAAAAAAAAAAATGGAAAGTGATTAAGACAAGATAAAATACCTGCAAGAATGTGAATGAGAAGGTTCTCCTCTTCCTGGTTTTGTTCGAAGGACATTAATTTTTTGATAATCCATTTCTAATTGAACCTTTAAAATTTTTTTAAAAAAATTGATATGAAAATTGAAACACAAAGTTTGAATAATAAAATATGAAAACTAAATACCTTTCCTTCTGGGGTAAAAGAGATTACTTTTCCACCAGTTCTATTACTATCATCTTCAATATTTTTCATTTTTGATTCAGGATCTAGTTTCCTTCTTTTAATCCTTTCTCTTTCACAAACCTCTTCAGAATCATATGGAAATATTGCTGCATCACCACCTAATTCAAATTCAGTTAAATTCAAAAAAACAAATGATAAATAATAATTTCAATAACAAATTAAAATTACTGACAAGGAGTTCGACTAATATACAAGTGAAATGAGATTCCTTTCTTTACTCGAAACAAAAATTGTTTATCATCTGAAACTTCAAAGATTTTTGATTCTCCTCCCCCTGTAATTTTCTTAAGTTCACTTAAAGTAAATCTAAAATGTATGAATTTGTTTCAATTACAAAGTGATATTAGATATTGAATATGATTGATTGATTGATTTCAAATCAATAAACTATTAATTTCAATTTCAATCATTCTAATTCAATCAATGATCTCTTCTAAAGGCTTAGCATCAAAAATTCAACATCAATAATTAATTATGATTGATAGATGAAAGAATGAATAATAGCAATTGAAGTGATAATGAAATTTAATTTTAACAAAACCAAAAAACATACTTGATAAATGCTCTTCTTGCAATAACTTCGGCATGTGAATCATGCAAGATCTCTCCTACTTGTCCTTTCAATGAAGCTCCTAAGCATTTCAATCCGAATCCTATTGATACAACACTGCATCTCTCTTCTTCTTCTTCTTTTAGTTTACCACTAACTCCTTCTTCAATCGATTCCTTCTGAGGAAAACTACAGATAATAGCACTTGCAATCGTCCATTCAACATGTTTCTGAGTTGCTAATTGACCTGGGGATATCTGACGATGACTATTAATCTCTTTCTCGATTGTCTTCAACAGCAACTCATTCGGCCCTTCACTCATTTCTCCAATAATTATTTTATTGAAATTGGGAATCAAATTGATTGATTCAATAACTTTTTATAAAATTTAAATATTTGATTGTTTTAGAAAGATTAACTCGAAAACTTTAAATTTTATTGTTTTTTTTCGTTTATTTATTTATCGAAAAGTGACCCTTTAACGGCCACCCCCTTTCCGCCACCCAATAACGACCACTTTTTAATTACATCAATTTCACCGCTTCCTTTGCTCAAATAACATAAATTTTAATATATTCGATATCTC
>Ga0209960_1004445_pt1 | contig 10760 bp, 10 predicted proteins | sample ThiBiot_500_plan_2_FD_183947 | JGI IMG/M metagenome (GOLD analysis project Ga0209960, IMG submission 183947) | Wastewater bioreactor microbial communities from Cape Town, South Africa - Thiocy_expt_500_plan (SPAdes) | ecosystem: Engineered > Bioreactor > Thiocyanate-remediating >... | reverse complement strand
TAAGAGAATGCATGTGATTTATAAGCGCAAATAAACAAAGTCATTTTTTCCATTTTAAGTTTAACTTTTTATTTTTAATAGTTAGCGAGAAATTTTCGGTTACAGTCGTCATTTGTAGAGTTGAAATTTTATTGACATTCTAGAAACATTATAATTAAAATAATGGCTGAAAATTTAATAATATTGCATTCATTGGAACCATTCAAAAATCTTCTCATTCACATTATCAAACAAAATAACCAGTTTCAAATAGATATAAAAGACCTGAAAGAAAAATATGATCAAGAAAATCAAATCAATAAAATCATGCATGATGAAATCATTCAATTAAAACAAACGATAAGTGCATATCAACAGCAGTTGAACACGTTAGATGCGAATTATCAAAAGCAATTATTGGAACTCAATCACTTACAAAGACGTGTCAATTGGCTTGGTAAGTTCATTTCACTTTTACTATCGTATTACTACATCCAATTATCAAACATCACCCTCAACCTCAACACCCTCAATATTTTCTGTTTCTTTTTCTTAGACCCGCCACCCGAACACAAAAATACATCACTCGAACAGAAGATCAACGAGTGTAAAAATGAAACATATGTCTCATTTAGTTCATTACAGTTGACTGATGACGATATGTCAATTATAGCTTACTACTTGCTACGAGACAATAGTGTGAGTAGTTTGCTTTGTTTCAGATTACAGTTGCTCACACTTCCCATCGAATGTGATATTCTCATGAGATTTATCAATCCATATAGCTCAGCCGAAAACAAATATATTCTACTTTAACTTACAAACAAAAAGAATGATGTCTGAAATATCATAATGCAGTGAGAAACAGACGTACCATCGTATATTAATCCCTAATAGTTCCACAATTGCCACGACCTGCCCCTTTTCTCCATCTCACATTCAATAACAATTGCATCCATCATCATACTCTGTTCTTTATCGTGTACTTCAACCTTTTCATCAGATGTCGTTCCGTTAATGTAAAACAGCGCATATTTTTTAATATAAGTGCACAGATATTATATTTACATTCCGACAGATAATTTTTGCCTTTTCGTTTAACCTACTGTACCTTCTACTAATTTCAAATATAAACTATTTCCAATCCGGTATGATCGTTTCGAATAATCCATTTCAACTAAACTGCAACTACATCAATCAATTACATACAATTACTCAGTCTACAAAAACGATAGGTTTCTTCTGCATTCCGCTCATTCTCATATTTCACCTTTAACATAGACACTCACATCGCTTAACCTCTCTTCTAATCAAATCGGACCACGAGGTGCATACTACATTAGTAAAGCATTGGAAACAAATAAAGTAACAGATACAATCACTCTCTTCTGTTTTCATGATTTGTAACTTACACATCAAATACAGACACTCACATCACTTAGCTTCGATTCCAATCAATTCGGGAATGAAGGTGCACAATCGATTGGTAAAGCATTGGAAACAAACAATGTAATGGATACAATTACTTTCATATACATTACCATCATTCTCGTCTTTCACATCAAATGCAGACACTCACATCACTTAACCTCTGTTCTAATCAAATCGGAGATGCAGGTGTGCAATCGATTGGCAAAGCATTGGAAACAAATAAAGTAACGCATGCAATCACTCTCTTCCGTGTTCTTCTCATTCCGATCTTTCACATTAAATATAGACACTCATATCACTTTGTCTCGATTCGAATAAAATCGGAGATGGAGGTGCACAATCGATTGTTAAAGCATTAGAAAAAAATAAAGTAACGCAGGCAATCACTCTTTTCTGTATTCCCATCATTCTCGTTTTTCGCATTCAACACAGACACTTACATCGCTTAGCCTCAATTTAAATAAAATCGGAAATGAAGGTGCACAATCCTTTGGTAAATCATTGGAAACAAACAAAGTAACACATCTAGCCACTCTTTCCTGTGTACTATCATTTCCAACTTTCACACCTAACACAGACACTAACATCATTCCGGCTGTCTTATAATGAAAATGGACCACGAGGTGGAGAGTCATTTGGTAAAGTATTGGAAGTGAATGAAGTAAGACATACAATGATTCTCTTGTGTAATCCAACTATTTTCAACTTTCACATAAAAACAGACACTTACGTCACTCGACCTTTTTATCAATCAAATCGGAGATGCAGGTGCACAATCAATCGCTAAAGCATTAAAAGCAAACAAAGTAATAAATACACTCACTGTTTTTTGTATTTTCAACATTCATAGCTAACACAGACACTCATATCACTCCGTCTCTATAGGAATCAAATCGGCGATGCAGGCGCACAATCGATTGGTGAAGCATTAGAAACAAACAAAGTAACACATACAATCACTCTCTTCTGTTTTTCATGATTTGTAACTTACACATCAAATACAGACACTCACATCACTTGACCTCTCTCATAATCAAATCGGACCACGAGGTGCATACTACATTAGTAAAGCATTGGAAACAAATAAAGTAACAGATACAATCACTCTCTTCTGTTTTCATGATTTGTAACTTACACATCAAATACAGACACTCACATCACTTAGCTTCGATTCCAATCAATTCGGGAATGAAGGTGCACAATCGATTGGTAAAGCATTGGAAACAAACAATGTAATGGATACAATTACTTTCATATACATTACCATCATTCTCGTCTTTCACATCTAACACAGACACTCACATCACTTAACCTCGCTTCGAATCAAATCGGCGATGCAGGTGCGCAATCGATTGGCAAAGCACTGGAAACAAATAAAGTAACACATACAATCACTCTCTTCTGTTTTTCATGATTTGTAACTTACATATCAAATGCAGACACTCAGATCACTCTGCCTCTATTCTAATCAAATTGGAGCTGCAGGCGCACACTGTTTGAAACAGTTGAAAGAGAAAAGAACGAACTTGACAGTCTCTTTTTAATCACTGGACAAATTGATTTATAAGAATGTGTTGATGTATTTGATAATATATCTATATATAAATGTTTGGGGACGAATGCGGTTTGACGTTGTTTTTAGAATGCAATACTTGTGATTAAGTTACAGGCTGGGATTGTGTGAGATTTAGTCAATGACTTTTAGGACTATAATCTAGATGCATGACGAAAATATTTTGCAGTGCTTGATAATAGTCTTGATAAGCACGCATGAATGAATACAGACTATGTTTAGAATTCCGACTCTCTGCGTGATCATAGTACTGAAATGAGAAGAAATTAAATTGTAGTCGGATAACTTTTGTATCTGTCCGATTGACTTGGGTAAGATGGAAGATGGCAGAAGAAATTATGGTGTATGTCTAAAGTTGTACATTATAAATGGATGTAAGAGAGAGCGCAAGTGGCTTATTAACAAGAAAAAATAGTGCATAGAATCGTTTCAATTTTTTTGCCTTTTAAACTGTGGACTATATTTAATAATTATGGCAAACGGGTGCGACCAGGAAACTAAATGATTGAATGGGTCGATTCTATTCGAAGTAGAGGATGAGACATGAACGGTCAACTATATTATTCTAGGAGAGGGTGTTGAGAGTGTTTAATGTGAAAATTCGAATAAGAAAGGGTCTCAAAAGAAGATCCAATCATGAATGAATCATCTATAATCATTTTACGTGTCCACATATGTGTATATGTAATGAATGGAATAAAACTTCTCCACTTGATATGCATAACTTAGTGCGAAAGACTAAGAAATAAGAATCATATGAAATAGAATAGGAATCGAACCTATATCTTCGAATAACCGGTTGGCTGCTCTACCACTAAGCTACCTATTAAATCATCTCAACTACGAATAGTAGAAACATATCGATTGAAATTTAAATCCAATTCACGATCTACGGGTTAGGTGCTTTTTTCTCGTTCTCCTCTCTATCTATTTGATTTTTTTATTTAATTCGTTTTGTACAATTTTGGGCTCAAACCGTTTTTCTCTTGGGGTTATCTTTTCTGGTTATTATGTCTCATCGTGGTAGTGGTTATCAATCTGATTTTTCTTGTATGAATGACGGAATTGCCAGTTGTAAATCAACAATTCCTAAGAATCTTGTCCATCCTCCACGATTAATAGATACTGGTTGCCTCGAAACTGTTAGAATTCCATCTACTCGTCGTTCACTTACATCTGATGATTCAGATTCTGATTTTCAATTGGTTAAGAAAAAGTCTCAAAAAAAGAGTCGAAAATCGAAAAATGTTTACATTGAAATCAAAATCACAAGTCAAACTCCCTTAAGTATCCTGTTGTTAAAAGTTTTCGTGCTGAATTAACACGCAATGTCTTACGAATAAAAATGATACAGATTCGATGAACAAGAATTCTCATCAAGGTTGTTCTTATATTCCTACTCAGTTCCCTCTACTTCCTATTTCGAATTCTTCATCATCATCAAACAATTCGATTTTACATAAACTCGATGATCTCATTTCTAAATAATCCAATGTTCAATCTCAACTTACAAATTTAGAATTAAAACATGATAAATTTGAACAATTCATTATATTAAAAAATAATTCAGATAAATCTTTTCAAGATTCACTAGAGAAAATTTCATCGAATCAAGATCTTCTAAAAAATGAAATGCTTCAAGTTAGTTCATCGATTGATCGTCATGAAAATCTTTTTCTCAAAATCATTTTTTCTCTATTTGATGATATATGCGCTTTTATTTCCCAAATTATTCATTCACAAAAGGTAAATTTACTGATGGTGATATTAAAAGTAAATTTGAACGTTATCGTATTCTTATGAACAAGGCTATTGAAGGTAATCAATTATTTATTTAATGACCTTATCTCCATTAGCTTTACCTTTTTTCTCGTGTACTTCTTCTCTTTCTCTTTCTTTTCGTGAGAATTTTTTGTCAGAGTCTTCTTATTCCCTTTCTTCTTTTGACTTTAAATTGTTGTATGATGTTCTGAACGAATGAGAAAACTGTATTACTCTTGCTCAGTGCTTTTCTTTATGGCAAAAATACATTCCTATTATAAACAAACAAGATATTGCTTCTCTGAATGCTTTATCTTTCAATGTACGAGGTCTTAAGAATAGATCGGAAGAAGTTGTTCTTCTTATTTCGTCTTTTAAATCTGATATTGTTTTGCTCTTGGAAACAAGTAATATAAAAATCTCTTCTTACGAATCAAAATTTCCTGATTTTAAATTATACTATCAAAAAAGTAAGAATAAGCAAGGCGGTGTGTAAGCACCAGATAGTAAAACATGGAATTGGGATTGTTTATCTTTTTTTTATCTCTTTTAAGTGTGTTGTAGTTGGCGATTTTAATATAGACGTTTCGAAGGATGGTTCAAAAGCTAATTCATTACTAGAATGGGCAGATGCTAATTTCTTAGCACCGTATATTCCTGATACTCCAACTTCATTGCGTTCTAATAGAACGGTTGATTATGCTTTGTCGTCAGGTGTGGATATTAAAATTCAACCTTACGTAGGTAATACTACTAGTGATCGTAGGCCTATATTTTCTATTATTCCTTTTTCTTCTAAACGTATTGGTTTTGGTAAAAACACGCATTGGAAAGTATTCTCTTTGTCATCTGAATATACTTCTTCTTACTGGGAAAAGAATTGGGATTATGATAATTATACACAATTTCTTTTTCTTTTATCATGCAGATGTACAACTATCTTTCCTATTACTAAGTATCGTCCTTCGATTCCTGGTGAACTTCACTCTCTTCTTTCAAATTAAAAAGAAGGTATAGTTTTGCTCTCGAGAAAGAAATTTTCTCTTTAAAAAAGCCGATATTTATCAACCACATCCTTATACAGATTCTCCTGTGCCTGAATTTGACAACAAAGATGAAATTATTACAAGTTGTACATTCTGTTAAGAAGATCTCTTATCGGCTCTTTATTAAAAATTTGTGAAAGATTGTTTCTTTCTCGTTTTCGTGATGTTCTATTTAGACGAAGTCGTCTTCTAGCTAATAGTGCTCCGGTCTGTACAGTTTTTGTTGATTTTCGTTCAGCATTCGACATGCTGTGGCATGCTGGCTATCTTGGTATATCTAATGCGTATCTAAATTGGATTGGTGCTTGGTTGGATGAACACCGTGGTTTTATTGAATTTGACAGTTGTCGTTCTCGTTGGCTTTGAATTGAAAAGGGGGGTCCACAGGGTAGTGTGTTAACGCCTACTCTTTTTATTTCTTATCATAGTGACATAAATTCTTTTTTGGCTGGTACAACTAGTCATATGTTTACTGATGACATTGCTGTGATACTAGCTGGTCAATTAGGTTTACGATATTCTGAACAATGTATTGATCTTGAGAAACGTGTAACTAAATTTCTTGAATATCTAGAATATTACTCTGTTTTAGCTGATCAACCTTTGAATTATTCAAAAACTGAAGCTATGTTTATTTCTCGTGCAATAGGTAATCCAAAATTTGACTTAGTCTTTCATAGCCATAATTCGATAATCAATTGGCAAAAGAACTACAAGTATCTTGGTTATATTATTAGTAGAAAGCTAGACTGGGGAAATTTAATTCGACATACTGAAATGAAAATTAGAAGATGTATTTCTCTAATCAATTCATTTAAAATTCTTGGCTCTTCGACTCCTAACCTTCGTTTAGCTTTATTTCATAGTTTTGCACTTCCTATATTTAGCTGGATATATCCGTTATTTCCTTTGTTCACACAAACTCAACAAAAGAAACTTTCACATGTATATTTTTCATTTCTTTGGAAGATAGATGTTTTTCATATTGGAATAGGTTTTTGATGAGTTTAGCTGACACCGTCGATGGTAAGGTGCGGGAAATGCAAAAATGCAGCAAATTTTTTTTTTCGTTCTTTTTGCCATAGATGGATAGAGCTCGAAGAGTTGAGTAAGAATATATATAGAAAAAAAATTTTTGAGCCGTTTTGGTCGAAAAAAAATTGAGTTTTCTGGAAGGTGCCAAAAATCCACTTTTGCATGCTAAAACGCCTTCTGGCAAGTGTTTTCTCAAATTCCATAATTTTTTCGCCTTGTTGACTATCTGAAACCGATATATTCGGATTCCTCGTGAAAAACTGCGTCGATGGACGCTAAAATCGATGGACTTCGAACGATGTTCAATTATGACCTGGTCCGTGCTATGCATGGGTCCTCTCATGGAAAACGGATGTCCCTGGAATTTCTGGCAAAGCTATCTAGTTTTTTCAGCTTAACGTTATATCCAAACACTATACACCAATCGAACCACCACATGGTGGGCTACAAAAGTATAGATCCGGTTTTTCGAAAAAATGCTTTATCGAGAGTATGACTCACAGCTTCTTGTAACCTAGGTGAAATCGAGCCTATTGTCATAGAATTTACCACCATAATCAGAGTTTTTTCCTACTTTAAATTATTTAACGCGCAAAATGGATATGATATTCGTAATCAGCATAAAAAACTACATCCAAAACATAACTTTTCTTACAAAAAAAAAATTTTGAAAAATTTCTCCTGGGGACCCCTCCAGGGATCGTTTCGTCAAAAGCTGGTCTGTACCCCCCAGGGACGATTTTTTTCGAAATTTTTATTTTACATAAAATATGGTGTTTTGGATGCAGTTTTTTATGCTGATTACGAATATCATATCCATTTTGCGCGTTAAATAATTTAAAGTAGGAAAAAACTCTGATTATGGTGGTAAATTCTATGACAATAGGCTCGATTTCACCTAGGTTACAAGAAGCTGTGAGTCATACTCTCGATAAAGCATTTTTTCGAAAAACCGGATCTATACTTTTGTAGCCCACCATGTGGTGGTTCGATTGGTGTATAGTGTTTGGATATAACGTTAAGCTGAAAAAACTAGATAGATTTGCACGAAATTTCAGAGACGTCCTACTTTAGGACTTTTAGCCATCCGACTAGTGATCAATGTGATGATTATATCATAACTGAATATTTTTACAATTATGTTAAAACTAGATGGATTAGATGCAGTTTTTCATGAGGAATCCGAATATATAAGTTTCAAACCGTCAATGAAAAAAAACTATTCATAAAAATTAAAAAAATTCATAAAATCCATGATTCGGAGAACGATTTTTCGAAAAAACATGGATTTTGAGTGCTATCGAAAAGAATCAATTTTTTTTAGGAAAATTCGCTGAAAAATTTTTTTTCTATATATATTCTTACTCAACTCTTCGAGCTCTATCCATCTATGGCAAAAAGAACGAAAAAAAAAATTTGCTGCATTTTTGCATTTCCCGCACCTTACTCTTATTCTTGAACAAAGTATGTTTTCTTTCTTTCATAGTGTTTGGCTTAATAAAGATTTCTCATTAATGGGTTTCGATCGGAATAAAAGATTAATACCTCGTAGGAATCTACTGAAATAGAGTTACTACAGCTTTTCCCAGAGACTTTGTACTGTCAGGATCCTTGTGATCACAGTTGTTGCAAATAAAAAAACAAAATTTTGTAAAGGCGAGTAACGTCCTAGAAAATCATTCGAGATTACAATGAATATTTGATGATTTATAAAAAAAATCTCGAAAAGTATATTGTTCTTTACTGAAAATTGTGAAAAAATAGGCAAAGGTATTTTGTGATTGTATTAAAACTGTATCTTATAGATTAAAAAGTTTGTTCAAGAAATACAGCATGATCTATACATCTAAAGATGTTTCGTGGACAAAATGGATTTTGTTTTTCTTCTAAAAATTATTCTTTTACTCACCGTAGACCAGAACAGATGTACGATAAAAATTTACCCTTTTATACAATTGCATCGTTTCGATCATAAATCGTTGTATATCATTTTCATTAGTATACTTCAAAAGAATGTTTTATGTCCACTTTAGAAAGTTTTGACGCATGGTACATTCTCTCGCAAAAAATATCTCTGAAGACGTTTGATTTCCTCCAATAGAACTTTGCATATTTATGTTCAGAATGAAAACTTTTTTGAAATAACTGGTTATCGTGATGTATCAAAAACTTAGCAATCTTACGTTTAAATAAATCGATTAAAGAAATACTGTAAAATGTTATTTTTCTCGATGATAAGGCGTCGGACTGCAAGGCCCATTCCTGTGATACCATTACGTATTGAAGGTATATGAGCTCATCGGTTTCCACTTTATGTTTTATCTCATTCCATAGAACATTTTAGCTATTAGAAGAAAAACGATGGGCAACCTATGATTTCCCATATAAAAGAACTACATGAAAGTCTCGATTTTTTGAAATTTTGATGTTAATCAAGAGAATTTTTGCTGAGCACGCAGCTATTTAGATTTGAAAATACTCATCGACATTATTTAATTAGACGTTTTTCTGATGAAAAGTTGTATTTTTCATGAGTTGCTGGCATACACCTTTTTCTTTCTCTTTTCCCTCTTCTTTTAGTTCTCTTGTTTCGGTCCCTCGACGTTGTATATGTTGTGCGACCATCGAATATCCTTATCTTTTTTCTCTCTTGTCTCTCTCTCATCTTCTTCTTGTTACGGCGTTGTCCGTAACAGTAATTATCTATGTGGCAATAATTTATCGGTGACAAAATGTGTCGTTTCTAGAGTTTGTATGCAAAATTATGTTTATTTACTTGAATATTTGTTAAAAACAACGGAACATATCCTCTTCAAGGTACGAAAGAAAAGAATTTGACAAATTACTGTAATTCTGATTATTATTATTTTGTTGCAAAGATCAACAAGTTGTCAGCATGTCATTTCAATGCCGAAATAATGCTCAATCAATCGACTGCATTATACTGTACCAATAATCAAATATGTACTCGATGATATTGAATGGTTCAAGAAATATATGTACAACTTTTCCTCGACTAAACTTTCGGTTATTAATCAATGGAAAATATATCATGTCGAAAATATTTGAAGTTAAATCATGACATAAACAGATTTGTCATTTATTAGAAAAATAATTTTACTCTTTTTTTTTGTTCCTACGAAAGATACGAAAATCATCAAATAATATCCTTACAACTTTCAAGTAAATTTTCTGATTCATTGTTAAATTGACATGTTCTATAGAAAATCATATGTGACAATTGACATCTTGTTTCAGATCTTCGTTAAAATCAACAATGAATTTAAATTAATCTCTGCTCATATTACGTAAATTAACAACATTTTATCAAAATATTTTCGTTTCTTTTCTTTAACCCTTTACGGCCGGATGTTGCTTTTTGGCAACATTGTCTCACTAAAACCTCTATATATATTTGAAAATGGTCATGAGGAAATCGTAAAGTATTCCATAATTAAGATGACATATTTTAGCACAAATCTATACACTCTGACAGTCGAAAAATGTTTTTGTTCATAACAGAGGTGAAAATCTCTATTATGACCCAAAACTGCCTGTACATCTAAATCGTTTGGTTTCTAGTAATCTAGATATTCTATCAAGGGAGTAATTACTGGTTTGTTTTCTTCTCTACATCCATTATTAGTCGTGATAACAAAATGAATAATTCAACATGCCCAGACAATAAAAAACAGACATGTTGCCAAAAGGCAACATCCGGCTGTAAGGGTACAAAAAAATGAATAAGTGACTCTTCTTCTATCTAATATAATATGATTATATATAGTTGGGTTTGGCCGAAATAGGAGTTGAAAAGAATGCTATATCATTCAGGTCATCGTATGCATTTTAAAAGTGTGAAATATTTCGTAAATACTTCAAAATGCATGAAAATAAAGCGAAATTAAGTCGTATTTCGTGTAGAACAGAGTCAA
>Ga0209960_1004441_pt1 | contig 10768 bp, 11 predicted proteins | sample ThiBiot_500_plan_2_FD_183947 | JGI IMG/M metagenome (GOLD analysis project Ga0209960, IMG submission 183947) | Wastewater bioreactor microbial communities from Cape Town, South Africa - Thiocy_expt_500_plan (SPAdes) | ecosystem: Engineered > Bioreactor > Thiocyanate-remediating >... | reverse complement strand
TTATTTTTTTTTTTTTTTTTTTCATCTAGTGGAACACTTTCTGTCGAAAGTAAAGAATCCCTTGTGGAAGCTTGTAAAGATGATTCACCAAAACCATATGTTAATGATACAGATGATAAGCTCGATCAATTACTCAAAATGTTTGATTCAACTTTCAGCTTCGTTTTATATTTATATTTATTATTTTTTCTTCTTTTTTAATGAAATTTCCTAAATTTATTTTAATGTTAATAGAATTGGAAGTACCTATCCTGAGTGCAAAAAAACAGAATCTTTTTTCAATAATCCAGAGACTCTTGATTCTATCTTTAAAACTGAAACTGAAAAAATTCATGCACATAAAGAAAAACAAATCGAAATGGAAGGAAAAATTGTTAAGAAAGATGATAAAGGGTTTGTTTTTTCTTTCTTTTTAAAATTTCAAAAAAAAAAGGTCCTAATAAAATTCAAAAAGATCTCAAGAAATTATCGAGCCTTGTGTTTTTGCTCGTTCTCAAAGTTCATTTCATCAATCCAGATTACTTCTTCAACATCTTGGTTGGATTCTGATTTTTTTTTTTTTTTTTTTTTTGTTTGATTTTTATTTTTTTTTTTTTTTTTTTTTTGGAATGATTATATTTATTTGATTTATTTTGTTTATTCAATAAAATAAGGGTTTATTGAAGGATTTCAGGGACAAGGCACAGAACCTAATATTAGTTTAGTTGATAAAAAGAATGGTCAATTATACATGCATCTAAATAGTCTGGATGGACAATCTGGGTGAGAAAGAATTTTCCTTTTTGAATTTTTTTTTTTTCTTCCTTGAAATTAAAGAATCAATAATTTATTAGTCGAATGCAAGTGAAAGTAGGAATCTTGTATGTTGGAAAAGGACAAGAAATAGAGAAAGAAATTTTCCTAAATAATGGAGGAAGTTCTGATTATGAAGAATTCTTATTAAGTCTTGGATGGGAGATTGATTTGTCTAAACATTCAGGGTATCGTGGAAGAATTGAACCAAGTTGGGGAAATATGAAAACTCATTATTATTGTAATTCTACGTATGAAGTTCTTTATCATGTCGCAACCAAGATGATTGATGAACAAGAACAGGATCCATCTCAGTTATTTTTAAAGAGGGTTAATTTTTTTTTCATTTTTTCTTCTTCAATATTTAATTCTTATTTTTTTCAAAAAAAAAAAAGAAAAAACACATTGGAAATGATGAAGTTCAAATTATTTGGAATGATCATTATCGTCCTTTTTCTGCTAATCTAATTACCACAAAAGTTTGTGATACTTGTGTTAGTTTCTTTCTTTCCTTCTTTTTTTTTTTTTTCAAAAAAATAAATAAATAAATGAAAATCATTTCGTAGATTGTTGTTAACCCTCTACCAAATGGATTGTATTGCATTGAAATTGTTAAAGCCAAGGTTTTTATTTCCTTAATTTTTAATTTTGAAAATTTAATTTTTAATTTTGACTTTTCTTCTTCGAAATTTTAGTTCCCTTTCTCTGGACCTTTAATCAATAAAATGATTGTAAATAAGAAAATACTTGGAGCATGTGTCCGAAATAGTGCAGTGAATGCGTTTCAATTATCAAAAAAGACAGATGCTTCAGTTGGATGGTAACCTTTTTTTTCAATCTTTTCTTTCTTTTTCTTCCTTCCTTCTTTTCAAAAAAAAAAAAACAACTAAATAGGTACGCAAATCGGTTACAACTTATTCAATCACTTATCGAGCAATGTAAAATTCAAACTTTTGCTTATGACAGATTCTTAAAAAGTGTATTTCTTGGGACAAATGATAAAGTCATTTCCCGAAGCAAGTCTTGTTAAATAGTATAATATAAATTTGTATTCAAAAAAAAATCAATAAAATGATTTCAATTAACCAATGACTTAATCTAAAGTTGGAAGAATAAAAATTAAGTTCATCAAGTTCATCAACAACAAAGATACAGTTTCTTGGTTATTGATTGAATCAAACTTCTCATTAGAATCATCGCGCATGAGATCTCTTTTCAATCACAAAAACAGTTTACCTCTCCTCTCACATCTTTTATATATAAAATTTATTTAGAAATTCGTTTTATGAAAAGAATCTACACTATGAAACAAAGGAAAAGAAGTAACTGAGCAGTTGGTTAGTTAGTTAGTTTTTCTTCTTTTGGTTCGTTTTAGAGCATTGTCCTCTGTGTTTTGAAAAGCCAAAGCCCTCGGAAACTTAGCTCCTATTCAATATTTACAATAGCCTATGATATAAGTTACATATTTAAGGAGTCAATAGATAGAACATCTCTTCTTCTTCAATCTCGTTAGATTAATTAATTAATTCACTTTGAAAAGTTTTAATCATTAATTGGAACAAAACTTACTTGTAAAGAAAGTTCCCTTTATAAGTACTGGAAAGACCATTATCGGAACATTAATTACAATATTGAGCTACTAACCGTTTCACATCCAATTCGTACCAACTTTATATCAGCTTCAACATCTATTTTCAACTTGCTCCGCATAATATTTAGTGAGATAAATGGAGCAACAACTCCTTTCTGCTTGTGAAAAAGGAATTGTTGAAGATGTTAGACAGTTACTCAACAACCCAACTATTAACCTCAATTGTCAAGATACATCAAAATCAAAGAGAACTCCTTTATATCTTGCTTGTGATTTTGGACATGTTGAAATTGTTGCATTATTATTAAAGGATGAAAGAGTTGATATCAATAAAGCAATTGAATATGGTCAAACACCTTTATATATTGCTTGTGAAAAAGGATATAGTAAAGTTGTGGAATTATTATTAAGTAATAACAAAGTTGATGTAAATGAACCAAAAACGAATGGAAAGACACCTTTTTATACTGCTTGTGAAAAAGGATTCATAGAAACTGTCAGATTACTATTAAATGATAAAAGAGTTGATGTCAATAAAGTAGAGAATAATATGGATGCAACACCTTTTTATGCTGCTTGTGAAAATGGAAATATTGATGTTGTTAAATTACTATTAAAGGACGAGAGAGTTGATGTGAATAAAGCAGAAAGTAATGTTGGGGCAACACCTTTTTATGTTGCTTGTGAAAGAGGGCACATTGAAGTTGCAAGGTTACTCTCAAAAGATGAGAGAATTAATTTAACTGAAGCAAATACATGGAATGAAACACCTTTTAATATTGCGTGCGAAAAAGGACACATTGAAATTATGAAATTGCTATTAAATGATGATAGAGTTGATATGAATAAAGAAATGAATAATGGGAATGGTCCAACATCTTTTTGGACTGTTTGTATTCATGGATGCATTGAAATTGTTAAGTTGTTATTAGCAAGTGAAAAGAAAATAGATATCAAAAAAAAATGGAATGATACCTCAGCTTTAGACATCTCAAAGGAACGCTCAACTTCAACTCAGAAATATAATTGGGAAACAGAAGAAGAATATCAAAAGACAAAAAAGAATTGTTCATTAATTGTTCAATTATTGGAATCATTTCAAATGAATCCAGATGAAACTAGATCTAAATTGAGAAAAGAAGTTAAATATTGTATCTTTCTTCTTATATATATATATATATTTCATTTAACCAATTCAAATTATTAAATGAATATTTTTTTTTTTTTTAAAAAAAAAAAAGATGAAGCCTGTCTTTTGGAGTGCTCAAGGAATGGAGATATTAACAAATTCAAAGATTATTTTGAAGAAGAAAATGTTGATGTGAATTGGAAATCATCTTATTTTGAAGAAACGTCATTTTTTGTCGGATGTCAAAATGGAAGATTAGAAATTGTTGAGTACATGCTTGCAAGTATAAGAGTGTTAGATATTTTCTCAAAAGATTATAGAAAAATATTACCATCAGAAATTGCAAAGATCAATTCAGAATTACAAGAAAAATTAGATCATGAAAAAGAAGATAAAGAAATCAAACAAAGACAAAGCAATTGTTTATCAATTTACAATTTACTTCAAGAATATCAATCCAATCCCAAAGAAGTGAAAATAAGATTAAGAAAAAAATTAAATTTAAAAGGTACAATTTATATATATTTTATCTTTGATATTTAGTTATTTAGTTATTTATTTTGTTGACTTCAAATTTCTAATTCAAAATTGATTCAAAATAGAATTAGAGAAAGTTGAGATGGATGAAATATTATGTAGAGAAGCAATCATTTGTAGAGATGTTACCAAATTTAAAGAAGATATATTGAATCAAAAGTTTGATTTAGAAAAGAAATCCTATGGAAAATCAATTCCAGAATTAATTTCTCAATCTCTAAATTTTGAACTTCTTCAAGAGTTACCAAAATCAATTGCAATTGATTTGAATTTGAATGACAATAAATTATCTCAAGACAAGGTTGAACAATTATACCAAGCCATTCTAAAAATTGAAAAATTAAGATCTTTAAGGTTGTTTTAGAATTTTCTTTTTTTTCCTTTTCTTTTTCCTTCCAATACATTAACAATAAAATTAATGAATAGAATTCAAGGATGTTCAATTTCAAAAGAAAATCTCTTATTAATTTTTCAATCAATTATTTTCAATTTACAAGTTAATGATTCTCTTCAAATAATTGAGTAATTTTTTTTTTATCTTTTTTTTATTTTATTTTTATTTTTCTATTTTACTTGGATGAGAAAAATAAGAAAGCAATGAAAAAAAAAAAAAAAAAAATAGAGTTGATGATATGAAATTAGATAATCATGAAGGACTTGAAATAATCCCAATTGAAATTAAAGCCAAAGGAACTCAAGAAATAGCAAGATACATTATAGATTTAGCAAAATCATCACAATCAATTCATAGAACAAAATTAATGGTTGTTGGATATGAAAATGTTGGGAAAACAACTTTACTAGATTGTTTGTTTCCTTTAAGTGATAGAATCCTAGCTCCAAATTTTGCTGGTGTAAATCAAGAATACTTTTTTTCACTTGAAGGAAAATGTTTAAAGCAATATTACCAAGGAAAGTTACAGAAAAAATTTATTTTCGAAAGGAAGGAGTGGAGTGTTACAAAGAAGGTTAAGAAGGAGTTATTTAAAGAAAAAATGGACTACGTAATTAAAATTAAGAAGATTCAAAATTCAAAGGAAAAAATCAAATTATATTTTGATGATGAAGCAATAAGAGATTTATGGTTCGAAAGACTTTCAAGACAAGTTTCAAATAAAGCGACCCATGGGATTGAGGTGAATGCTCATGTTTGGAAACCTTCAACAATTAATCGACGCCAATCTCGAATCTTCAAAACAATTCGAAGAGGAAATAGAAAATCAAATGAATATGAAGAAAAGAAAGGTCAAGCCAGCCATATCGAATTTTCAACCTGGGATTTTGCAGGACAAAATGATTATTATAATACACATCATTATTTCTTATCAAATAGGTCAATATTTTTAGTATTATATCGAATGGATAAAGGAATTAAAGGATTGGAAAGTTTAGATTTTTGGTTGAAATCAATTTCATCTCATTTAAATCAAAATTATTGTGATGAGAAAGGAAAACCATTTTATTCAATTATTATTGTTGGAACATTTTTAGATTCAATTGATGATCAAAGTAGTGATGAAAATTTAAGAAAAACTAAAGTTATGGAAATATATAATAATAATGGATTGAAATCACCACCATTTTATTTTGAAGTGAGTTGTTTAACATTAGAAAATATTGAGGAGTTAAGAGAAGTTATTTTTAATGTTTCGTTAAGTCATTCTTATATGGGAGAAAATGTTCCAGTTGGATATTTAGCAATTGAAAAATCAATTCGTGAACTTCGAAAATTGAAAAAAGATCATCCAATTATTAAAACCCAAAGCTTAATTGCCTATGCTCAATCTCAATCTCAGTTATCATTTGATTTTGATATTGAATTTACAAAAAGAGCATTAAGATTATTACATGAATGGGGAGTTTGTATTTATTTTGATAGTCCAACTGAATTATCAAATATTGTTGTTTTGGATCCTCAATATTTAACAAAGAAAATTTTAGGAGATTTATTCAAAGCAGATGAAGCAACAAGACAAATGAGAATTAATGGAAGTATTGATTATTCTCAATTATTAAGTATTTGGAATGGACCAACAAATTTAACTGATACTTATTTATCATTATTGGAAAAATTTGAAGTTTGTTTTATTTTCAAAGATCAACAAAATGGAAATGGAAATAAAATTATTATTCCAAATTTACTTCCAGATCCCGAGATGATTCAAGAAGGAAGAACCAAAAATTTGAAATTAATGAAAGAGTTAGATGAGTCAGAGAAGTTAACATCAAACCAAGCAGAAAAAAAGAAAATAATCAATGAAAAAAGGAAAGTTCAAGAAGAAAACCAAAGAATGGATGACATGGAAAATAATATGGCAGAAATTCTGAATAAATTAGAAAAGAAATGGTCAGCAACAGTCCCAAGAGGAGAAATTGAAATTGAAAGGATATTTTCATTCAATCAAGTTCCAAGTGAAATGGTTTCTAGAGTATTGGTGAGATTTCATGATAGAATTGTTGATAATATCATTTGGAGAAGAGGAGTGTTATTAAAACATTTTAATAATAAAAATGAGAATGTTTTCTGTTTATTGGAAGTGAAAACGGAAGAAAATTTATTTGAAATTAGGATTCGAGGAAAAGAAAGAGGAGAATGTTTAGAAATGATGAACTATATTTATGAAGAAGTTAACATTGTGAGTGGAAATTATGGAGGAATTAGATGGAAAGAATGTGTTAGATCTCCCCATTTTTCAAAAGGGTTGATTGATTTGAGTGACATTCATCAAGATTGTAAATTAGATTTAAGAGATAGAAAATTAATCTGTCCAATTACTCATTTTCCAATTTATGGTGAAGATTTATTAATTAAAACTGGTGAACTTGATTCTTTAGATCAAAATGATTTGGGTATTTTTTTTTTTTTTAAAAAAAAAAAAGTTCTTTTTTCAATCTTTGTTAAACAATGAAAATAACAAAAAAAATGAACTAGAAAATGGTTATTGGAATTATAGCTATGAAAGTCAAAATCAAGAAAGTCAAAAAAGTCAAAAAAGTGAAACGGATACAATTTTTGAAAACTCACAAATATTAAATCAGAAAGAACATGAAAAAGCTAAATATTTACTTAATTTACTTGGATTTGATCTTTCAAGAATTGATAAAGTTGTTGGAATTGAAAACAAGAATTGGAAGAAATCATTTGAAGTTCGTGGGAATCAAATATATGGCCAACATAAAGATACTCCAGATTTATTTAAGAGAGAAGATTGGATTGAACAATCAGAATCAGAATTAAGAACATCATTTATTCAATATTTGGGTGATTATATCTCAAAATTTAGAAATGTTGGATGGAATCATGGAAATAATGTAAACTTATTCTAAACTTTGATTTTTCTTTCTTTTTTTTAAAAAACAAACAAACTTTTCAATTAAAACTTGTAGTCATTTGTTATTCCTATGATTCAAGGAACAATTGAAGATGCCGCTTGGAGAATTTGTATTATTATTTTTTTCCTCCGTAATAAAAATTAAAATTAAATTAAAGGTGATAATGGATTTGGAACAGTTTCTAAGATTGATGCTGGTTTTTACTCACAAGGTTTTTTTGAAAAAAAATGATTTTTAATTTGACCTTAATCTTCTTCGAATTTAATAAAAAGGAGTTTACACAACATCAAAACCAGAATATGCAGAAAAATATTGTCAAAAGATTCCCAAAGTATTTGTTATTGGATTTGTGATAGTTGGAAATCCATTTCCTGTAATTGAACATCCATTTATTACAGATAAAGAAGGAAAAGTTGTGGAAGAGATTGAAAAGAATGTTTACAGGCCGAAAAAAAATGAAAATGGATATTTAGGAAAACCAATTAATCCTGGTTATCAATCTCATTTTACTCTAGGTATCTATTATTCTCCTTTCTTTTTCTTTTCTTTCTTTTCTTTCACTCTTTTCATTTCTCATTTCATCAAATATTAAATAGTTGATGGTCGATCTATTAGTTCAGCCTTTCCAATCACCAAAGTTGAACAATTAAATGAAAAATGGATAGGTGATGAATTAGTTGTTCATGAATCACAAATTTATCCATCTTACATTGTATATTCCAAATGAAATATGAAAAAAAAAATGTGGAGTGTATTTATTTAATTTATTTTATTTAATTTATTTTATATTATTTTATTTATATTTGAATGGTTGTTCATAATATCTCTTCTTTCTTTTGTTGATAACAAAATAACAAAAAAGAGAAATAAACTTTATTTTTAATTTCACAGTCCTGAGCGTTTTGTTGGTGTTCATTCTTTGTTTCAAAATTTCTGGTTGATTGTTTGATTTGATTTTTCGTTAAAAGTTACATTGTTACTTCATTTGCTGATATCAAAAAATAAAATAAAATAAAATAACATAAATAAATTCAAAATAAAATTAAAGTTAAAATAGTATCATTTCTTCTTTTTTTAAAAAAACTTTTATTTATGCTTTTTAAATAGAAAAAGGTAAGCAAAAGAAAAAAGAAAGAAAAGAAAAGATCTTTGAGAGTGAAAGCTAGAGGTGATCAAGTTGATTGACATCCATTTGTGCAAGCATTAAAAGGTGAACAAATGGGGCCATGAATTGCTTGATTGAGAGTTTTGTTAGATGGTTGATTTGGGAAAGAAAGATCCATTGTTGTTGTTGGAACTATTTGAACTTGACCATTATATTCCAAACAATATTGTCCTTTTGTTCCTCCAACAAATGTTGTAATTCCACTAATCTTTGGTGATCCACAATTAATACTATTCATTTGAAGTGAACCAATATCACATTGATTTCCATGTTGAGATAAAACATTGATTTCATAACAAAATTTGGTCTTTTTTGTGATTTTTGAATATTCATAAGTTGCCAATTTAATAGTTGCACATCCATTTGGTCCAAATGGAGTTGAATTATCTTGACAATCATAATGATTGAATTGTTCAAATGGAATTGGTTGTTTTGATATTGAATCACTTGACCAATGTAAAATAATGGTTGCATTCCCTGTTCTTTGAAAATAATCCACTTCGAATTTTAATGTTTCTCCATCAATACTTGCTGTATGATCAACTGTTGTATAAAGAATTTGTGGTTTATAACTATCTACAGCTAAAACATCATTCATCTTAATTCTAACTCCATCATCTGCATAAACATAAATTTTATAGGCTTCTGCTTTTGGAAATGTAATATTTCCTCTCCATTCAATTCCATATCTGTTAGTTTATTGATTTTTATTTTTGTTTTTTCGAATGAATGAAAAATCATAAAAAAAGAGAAAAGAAGATTTTAGAAAAAAGAAAAGAAAAAAAAAAGGAAAAGAATTGATACTGAGATCTATCATGAGGAGAACCAACTGGAGGATAAATGAAATCGAAAAAATGATCAATATTTTCAGCTCTTTCAAGGAATGTTTCAGTTCCTTCTCTTATACCTGATAAATCAACTGGGAAATAAATTCCTCGAAGTCCTGATTGTTCACAACCATCTATTCGAAAAAAACCAGTAAATTAATTTATTTTATTACAAAGGAGAGAAAGAAAAAAGTAAAAGTCATACAAGTTGGAGTTGGAAGGGCTGTAGTTGTTGGGGTAGTAGTTGTTGTTGTTGGGATTGCTGTAGTCGTTGTTGGAATTGCTGTAGTAGTTGTTGTGGCTGTTGTTGTTGTTGTGGTCGTTGGAGTTGGTAGGACAGTCGTGATTGTTGTGGTTGTTAGAATTGCTGTAGTAGTGGTTGTTGTTGTTGTTGTTGGTAGGGCTGTAGTTGTGGTTGTAGCTGTGGTTGATTAAAAATTAAGTTAAATTATTTTTTTTTTATTGCAAGGAGAGAAAGAAAAAAAGAGAGAGAAAGAGAAAAAAAATAAAAGGGAGAGAATGAGAACAGAAGAAAATCATACAAGGGGTACAAAAGGATCCATCTCCTGAATAACCTTGAATACATGAACATGAAAAGCTTCCTGGAATATTTTCACAATTTGCATTAGCATCACATCCTCCATTATTAACCAAACATTCATTAATATCTATAATTCAAAATTATAAAAATTTGTTTTTTGAATCCGAAATAATAAGAAATTAAAAAAAAAAGAAAAAAAAAAGATATATATATACCATCACAAGAACCAGAAATAGAACTCCAATTACCAATTGTATCATTTTGAAGACATGATCTTGAAATTGTACCATTAAATCCCTCTAAACATACTCCATCAACTGGTTGTCCATTTGCAATTGTTTCATTCCATTTTGAATTGCTTTCATTGAAAATGGATCCACAACTCACAACTTTTTAAAAAAAAAAAAAAAATAAAAAAAAAAAAAAAAAATTAAAAAAAGAAATAAAATAAAAAAGAATAAATAAACCAACCATTCTCACAATTGATTCCAGAAGCCCAAGGGAAACATTCACAATGGTAAAGTCCATTCAATCTTGTTGAACATTGTCCTTCATTAAAACAAGACTCCAATGAACAGCTTGCGACTCAATTTCATTTTTTTTTTTTTTCTTTCAATTTATTGAATTTTTTTTCTTTTTTCTCTCATGAAAATCAAGTTTTAATTACCACACTGAGAATTTGCAGTATTATAATCATTGGACTGAATGTTCAAATAACTAAGAATTGGGCAATCCAAGTAGTTATAAGCAAGAGATCTATGAAATTTGAAAAATTTTGAGTGGAGAAAATTGCTGGTTGATTAAAGATAAAGAGAGAGGAAAAAAAAAAAAAAAAAAAAGAAAAAATATTAAA
>Ga0209960_1004439_pt1 | contig 10777 bp, 8 predicted proteins | sample ThiBiot_500_plan_2_FD_183947 | JGI IMG/M metagenome (GOLD analysis project Ga0209960, IMG submission 183947) | Wastewater bioreactor microbial communities from Cape Town, South Africa - Thiocy_expt_500_plan (SPAdes) | ecosystem: Engineered > Bioreactor > Thiocyanate-remediating >... | reverse complement strand
CAAATTCACAAATAAAAAAACTATTTTTGTAGTATGTTCAGGGTATTTTTTCTGTGGTTGGTGGTCATTTCCGGTATCGTTCTGGTATCGGCGCAAAGTAATCCAGAAACTTTACAGCTTCTTGACAAAGCTTACAAAAGTCTTTACGAAAATCCCGATAATGCTTTCCAGATTCTTCAGAATATTGATGAAAACAAAGAGTCTGAGCTCATCAAACAACGCGTTCAGATTATCCTTTCCCGGGCTTATAATTTCAAAGGCGATTATGCAAAATCCATTGAGCGATCTATTGATAATCTGAATAAAAACAGGAATGAAAACAACTCTTTCTATGCTGATTTTGCCCTGGCTCAACAATACCAGTCGCTCAGGCTTTACAAACAGTCGATAAGAATCTCTCAAACCCTTGTTGATAAGGCTTCCAAAATCAAATCTCAGCATTATCCGGAAAATCTGTCAGCTTATATCTATCAGTTGAATGCTTCTAATCTAATGGTTCAGAAAAAATGGAAAGAAGCCGAAGAAAATCTGAATCAGAGTAATGCTGAGTTAAAAAATACGGATGAAGATTTTATCATTTCTATAGAAAATCAGATTTACCAGACATTTATTTATATTTCTAAGAATCAAATTAATAAAGCTGAAAAATCAATTAATGACATCCAGAAAAAGCTGGAGAAAAAACCTCAATATGTATTTCTAAGAGCTTTCAATCTGGATAATTTTGGAAGAATTAATTTTCTGAAAAAAGATTATGCTAAATCAACCGACAATTTGAATCAGGCTTTGGAATTAATTCAAAATAAACCTTACGACGCATTGAGATATAGGATTTATGATGATTTGTCCAAAAATTATCTGGCATTAAAAAATGAAGAACTGTATCAAAAATATTATTCCATATATAAGGAACAAACCGACAAATTAGACAAAAATAAGAAAGACGCTATCCGAAACCTGGTCAGGCTAAACGACCAATATGAGAACAAACGGCTGGAAGACTCTCATAAGAATTTCGTCAGCAATATTCTGATTGTTTCGATTATTTGTATAATAGCAATTTTAGCAATACTTCTTTTCAGCATATTTGAGAAAAGAAAAACAAAATCTATCCAGAAACAAATCGATTTCTATTCGAAACAACAAGATTTCATTAAGAAAATTGATGAAAACAAAATTTCTATTGAATTAAAAGCTGACAAAACAGACGCTGATAATTCTAAAAAAACACCTCTCATTTCCAAAGAAAAAGAAATGGATATCCTTGCACGTCTGGAAGAATTTGAAAAATCGGAAAAGTTCCTGAATCGCGATATGTCTTTGGCAATGCTTGCCGGACAACTGGACACGAACACGAAATATCTGTCCGACGTCATCAACCGATACAAAGAAAAAAATTACAACAACTATATTAATGAACTAAGAATCAATTACATCGCTTATCTTTTGAAAACCGATCCTGCCTATCTTAATTATAAGGTAAGTTATCTGGCGGAGAAAGCAGGTTTCTCTTCTCACAGCGCATTCACAACAGTTTTCAAATCCGTAACCGGGATTTCGCCAAACACATACATCCAGCAATTGACTCAGAATAAAAAATGAAACGTTACATTTTCATATTAATCATTTTCTCTTTTACCGGAATTTTCAGATCCCAGTATAATGAGCAATTGTACAAAAAAGCTTTATCGGATATTTATCAAGATCCTGATAATTCTCAAAAAATAACGCAGCTAATGCTGAAAAACGAAAAGAATCCGGATAATCTCATCAAGCTTTATAAACTGATGTCGCATTCCTATATTTCAAAACGCGAATTCGACAAATCTCTGGATTGGGTTCTGAAGATGAAAGAACTGAGTAAAAATGTGACCAATCCGGAGCAAAAAGTAAAAATCCTGAATGCAACATCCATACAATATCAGCAAATGGGACTCAACAGCAAGACGTTGGAAATACTGGATGAATCTTATCAGATTTGCAGCCAACTTCCAGATGGGAAATTCAGAACTTATTATCTTGGGCTCAATTCTGCGTTAAGAGGTTTGGTTTATAAATCCCAGGACAATAATGAGCTGGCATTGGAAAAACTGCTCATTGGGTTGGAGTATCTGAAAAAAGTGGGAAATTATGACAATGCTATTGCAAACAGCAGTGTTTTCCTCTACAATATTGGCTACTGTTATTTTTATTTGAAGAGATATAACGAAGCAGAAAAATATTTCAGACAGTCTGCAGAAGTCGCCAGGTCGGTTAAGGCAGAGAGTTTGGAGGCTTTTGCCTACAAAGGTTTGTCCGAGAATTTCACGGCTTTGGGAAAACATCAGGAAGCGATAGAGCTTTTGAAAAAATCGGTCAATCTGTCCAAGAAAGTCGGCGATTTGGTGTTGAGCGAAGGGATTTACAAAGGTTTTTCTGACAATTATCTCGCTCTGCAAGATTGGAACAATTATGAAGTGTACAACAAACTGTACATCGAAACCAAATTTGCAAGAGAACAAAGCGAGCTCGCTTCTCTCAACAAAAGTATCGATGTACTGAACCAGGAAAACAACAGAAAAATCGAGGAACAGAAAAGCAGGTTGAAAATCATATTATTCATCATCATTGCAATTTCTTCAGCGGTTTTTATCTGGTTTCTTATTAAATTTATATCACACAAAAAACGAAACAAATTATTATCAGAAAAGCTGAATCAGATCAACAAAATCACAACCTAAGAATGAAGAATATTTTTGACCAAAACGACACCAATCACTTTATCAAGAGAATCAATGCACTTACCGAGGACTCTTTCCCAAAATGGGGCGTGATGTCCGTTGACAAAATGCTGGCACACTGCAACGTGACGTATGAACTCATCTATGAACAGGAAAAACATAAAAAACCGAATCGTCTCATGAAGTGGGTTCTGACACGCTTCGTAAAGCCAAAGGTCGTAAGTGAAACACCATACAAACACAACTCTCCAACCGCTGCAATGTTTGTCATTACAGATGACAAAAGCTTCGAGGAAGAAAAAAAGAGAATTATCGGATTCATCCAGAAAACGCAACAATTGGGTGCAGAAGCCTTCGAAGGAAAAGAGAGTTTTAACTTCGGAAAGCTCACGGCTACCGAATGGAACAATATGATGTCCAAACATCTCGACCACCATTTGACGCAGTTTGGAGTATAATGATTTAGCTCGCTGATTGACCGGATTTTGCTGATTTATCTGCTAAATCAAAGAAATCTGTGAGAAATAAATATCGATTTGGGCAGCTTTATCCGTCTTCCACTCCCGCTTTTTTCTGTCATTGCGAACAAAGTGAAGCAATCTATACAACTTTAGTCAATCGCAATGGCAGAAAAAGAGCTCCGTTCAAGCCGGGCTGCGAGTGATTCAACGTTTAAAAAAAAATTAGTTATGAAAAAACTTTTCTTTCTTTTGATAATGATTTTTGGAATTTTTACATTTTTCAATGCCCAAGAAGTTGAGAAATTAATCAAAAATAACAACGAATTTTTAATTGGGAAAATCGACAATTCTGCCAACCTGAAAGTTCTTTTTGAAACTGTCTCTGCAGAGAATCAAGAAAAAAACACTTACAAAGTTTTTGGTTTCTCGGATGTAGAAGGAACAAAAGCTTACTTCGAAGGAATCATAACTTTTGACGAAGAAAAAACTAAAAATTCCAAAGATCAGTTCAAAATCTATGATTTGAAACTCTCGGAAAAAGGAAACGGAAAACACAACGGAATTTTCTCCGGAGAATTAACTATCAAAGAATCATCAGACAAAAACCAATTGAAATTTGAGGGGACTTGGACCAACTATGGAGATACGCTGAGCTTTCCGTTCTATTTCAATAATTAAATCAATATAAACAAAAGACACTTCGACAAGCTCAGTGTGACATATCTAACGCTAAGCATTGTCAGGCTGAGGCTCTCGAAGCCATTCAAAATAATAAAATTCTAAAAATGAAACTTTTCACACCTATAACATTCAGAAATGTAGAACTGAAAAACCGAATCGTCATGTCGCCAATGTGTATGTATTCTGCTGAAGAAGGCGTTGCCAATGATTTCCATTTTGTTCATTACGGTAGCCGGGCTCAAGGTGGCGCCGGATTGATTATTGTAGAAGCAACCGGTGTTGAACCCAGAGGAAGAATTACCAACAAATGTCTCGGAATCTGGAATGACGAACAAGCTTTAGCCTTGAAAAAAATAGTTGACTTTGTTCATCAGAATTCGGAAAGCAAAATTGGAATTCAACTGGCTCACGCCGGGAGAAAAGGTTCTGTTTCTACCGAAACCAATCGCCAGATGAGCCTGGAAGAAGGCTGGGAAACCATTGCGCCAAGCCCAATTCCTTTTCATCATTCCGAAAGAATCCCTCATGAACTAACTGTTGAGGAAATCAAAACTTTGGTAGAAGATTTCCGAAAAGCAGCAAAAAGAGCGGTTGATGCAGGATTTGATGTTTTGGAAATTCACGGTGCGCACGGTTATTTGATTCATCAATTCTTATCGCCACTTTCCAACACAAGAACCGATGAATATGGTGGAAGTTTTGAAAACAGAGCAAGATTCTTAATGGAAATCGTAGATGCTGTTAATTCCGAAATCACAGAAAAACAGGCACTTTTCGTAAGAATCTCCGGAACAGAATATGCTGAAAATGGTTGGGAAATAACTGACAGTGTTGAGCTTTCCAAAACTTTAAAAGATAAAAATGTAGACCTGATAGATGTTTCCAGTGGCGGAAATATCAATGGTGTTACAATCCCTTTGAGACCAGGTTACCAGGTTCCGTTGGCTGAGGATGTAAAGAAAAATGCTGAAATCCAAACCGGAGCTGTTGGATTAATCACTTCCGCAGAACAGGCAGAACAGATTCTGCAAAACGGACAAGGTGATTTGATTTTCCTGGCTAGAGAAATCTTGAGAAATCCTTATTTCGCAGTTCAGTCTTCCTGGGAAAGTGACGATGATTGTTTTTATCCGCATCAGTATCTGAGAGCGAAACCTTCTAAGTAATTATGATTTTTGTACAAATTTCACATTCATTATTTTTTGCATTATTAAATTGTGTTCTTTATTTGAAATATAACAATGGAACTATAAAGCCAATTTATGTTTATTCATTAATTATAATATTTTTCTCTCTGTTTCTGTACAATCATTTTTTTAATGGTATATCAAATCATCTATTTTTATTTACTCTAATGTTTTCAGTTTCATTTGTAATATTACAGTTTATGAAAAAATTTGTGACTGTATTTGAAAACAATAAAGAATTAGAAAAACGTAACCAACTGAAAGAAACAATTTTATCAATACAGGATTTTATAATTAATAAAATATTTATTATCGGGTTATTTCTCTATCAACTATTACTGATTTGGTTTCCTGGGATTTTTGAAAAAATATCAGAACAACAATAAAAACCGCCCTCACGGAAAAGAACGGTTCTAAATGAATTTAGATTTATCATTTTGGAATTACTAAGATAAAGAATAAGAAAGCCTGTCCCAATTTTACCAAGCTGACTTTTGACAGAATATCAAAGAAAAACTTTCCTTTTCGGAAAGTTTTTCGTTTTCACAGAAATTGACAGCTGATGTCACATAATGTCACGCCTTTATTATAAGTTTTAGAGTTTCCAATATATAACTTCACTCAACAAAAAATATATATGGAAAAGTATCTATTCTCGAAAATTTTAAACAGAGGAATTCTATCAATTCCTGTTTTTAGTTTGACATTGATCTATGGGCAATATCAATCCAAAAAAATCACAGCTCCCGTCAGAGAAAGCCGGGCAGAATTCGGAACATCTGTTGCCATTAATAATCAATTCATTGCTGTTGGCGCATCCAGGGAAGACATTGCAAAAGGTGCTGTTTATATCTACAAAAAAAATGAAAGCAATTGGAGTTTCAATCAGAAAATTATGGCTCCGGACGGTGTTGAAATGGCGGAATTCGGTGGAAGTATCAAATTCGGAAATGGTTTTCTGGTTGCAGCTTCCGGAAGGGCTGATATTGATGGCATGATCAGGGCCGGTGCATTATATATCTATGAACCCGGCTCTGATGATCAATGGAATTTCACAAACAAACTGACAGCATCTGATTATGATAATGATGCTTTGTTAGGTGTTAATCCAACTTCTGTTGATGTGAGTGATAACCTGATTGTTGCCGGAGCTCCCGGATTCGATTCGTGGAAAGGTTCTGTTTATATTTTTGAAAAAGTTGGAAACCATTGGGAACAGACCCAAAAATTGGATTCGCCTGAAGGTGTTGATTTTGGAAATTTCGGAATTGGCGTCAGCGTTTCAGGCAATTATCTGGCTGTTGGTGCAAGCGGTGAAAATAGTAACGCCGGTAAAATTTACATTTACAAAAAGAATGATTCCGGAGAATGGATCTTTCATCAAAGTCTAACTTCATCGGATCATTTTGAAAACTCTTATTTTGGAAATTCGGTAAGTATTGATGGTAATGAATTGGTGGTCGGCGCTTATACGGAAGTCAACACAGGAAATCCATCAATGGCATATATTTTTAAACTGAATGATAATGGAAATTGGGAAGAATCGCAAAAAATCTCAAGCTATGAATCTTTCGAACATACTTATTTTGCATGGATGTGTGAAATGAAAAACGACAAGCTTCTCATCAGCGCTCCGCATCTGTATGGAACTGAGCCTGGAAGAGCTCTGCTTTACAAAAAGAACAGCCAGAACCAATGGGAATTTGATCAGGAATTAAAACCGGCAAACGATGTTTCTGAAGATTTCTATGGTTGGAGTATCGCAATGAATAGTGATGAAATAGTCGTTGGTTCAGCAAGAGATAATTGGGACAATAATGAAGAAAATGAGCTGAATGATGCAGGCTCGGCATATATTTTCTCTCCATCAGATCTGGCTTCTAATGAAAATAATTTTTCTGAAAAAAGCGTAAGAATCTACCCAAATCCGGCTAAAGATTTCATCAATATTGCAAGTATTAAAGAGATTAATTCAGTTGAAATCCTGGACCATTCCGGAAAACGAATCTCAGAATTCAAAGAATTAAAATTCAATGTTTCTCAACTTCCAAAAGGTATTTATATTTTGAAAATAAAATTCTCAAACGGAAATTCATCGATTCAGAAATTGATAAAACAGTGATAATTAAAGACACTTCAGCTTCGCTCAGTGTGACAGCTCTAATACTTAGCATTACCTTAAACAGTGTCAGTCTGAGTGGAGTCTAAGACTTTAAAATATTTCATCAACATCTCATCTTTTTGTTTTTACGATTAATTATAATTATATTTCGTTATCGATTTGACTAGAAGATGAAATTATTTCTGAAAATAATCCCAATAATTACACTTTTTATTCTGCCTTCAACAATATTAGGGCAGTCGGAAAAAGAATGTGAAGTGATTATTGATTCTGCCATTCAGAAGATGTTCCGAAAAGAACACACGAAGTCTCTGGAAATGCTGATCCGTGTAAAATCTGTTTCTGAACAAAAAAAATGGGACAAATCCAACTTTCGTGCAACCAACAACATAGGTCTGAATTATTATCTGATGACGGACTTTGGCGAAGCTTTGAAATATTATCTCGAAGCTTATGATATCGCGACCAATATGCCCGACAAAAAGCACGTGATGACGGTTGTCAACAATATTGCAGTCCTTTATTTTCAGGAAAAAAACAACAAAAAAGCCTACGAATACTTCCTAAAAGCTTATCAGACCGCAAAAGAAAATAACCGGAATGATAAAGCCGGCGCCTACGCAGTGAACCTCGGACTGGTACTTAATAAGCTGAATAAGGTTAACGAAGCTTACAAATATATTCAGGAAGCGGAAACCCTGACCAAAGACGACCCGAAAGTCAACATCATGTACAAGATGGCTTTGGCAGAAAATCTTTATCTCAAGAAAAAATATAAAGAATCCGAAGCTATCATTGACAATCTGATTCCACAGATTCAATCATCTGATGAAAATGAAAATCTGGTTTTCCTTCTCCTGATAAAAGCTCAGATCAATGAGAAAAAAGGTGATCTTACCTCAGCAAAATCTTTGGCTTTGCAGGCCAGAAAACTCTCTCCAAATATCAATAACAGAGAAGAGGTTTACAATTACCTATCAAAGATCAATGCAGAAACCAAGAATTATGATGAGTCTTTGAAATATAAAGATTCGGTCATTATTGCAAATGATTCGATTTCGAAAATTAATAATTCGACGTTGTTCAATAATGGCAAAATCAAGTTCGAAATGCAGAATTACCAGTTCGAACTCAAAGAAAGCCATCAGCGTTTGAAAGATGAAAGAAAAATCTTCTACATTATCATTGCTTCTGCCATCATTATTATTATTCTTGCCCTGTTGTTTCTTTACACCAACGCAACGAAATATAAACAGCAAAAGAAAATCGCCGAGCTGGAATTCGAGAAAAAACAAAGTGATAACCTGATACTGACTCAACAACTGAAAGAACAGGAAACATTGTCTTTACTTGAAAAAGAACGTCTCAAAAATGAAATTGAGCAACAAAACCGACAATTAACTTCGCAAGCTTTAACCATCTCCAGCAGAAATGACGTGGTGGAAGAAATTATTGAAGCGATTGTCAACCAACCGGAGATTTCCAACAATGCCAAGTTGGTCAACTCTATCAAGGATTTGAAAATTCAGCTTAAAAGCAATAATCAATGGGATAGTTTTTTCAAACATTTTGAAGGTGTCAATCAGAATTTCATCACGACTTTGAAAGAAAGACATCCGGATCTGAGCTCTTCAGAGATCAGATTCATCTGTTATGTTTATATGAATCTGAGCCATAAAGAAATTGCATCGATTCTCAACATCAGTCCGGAATCCTGCAGAAAAAGGAAAGAAAGAATCAGCAAAAAACTCAATCTTCCTGACAAAATAAACTTATACGACTATATTTCAGCTATATAGACAAAACTACGTCACGCAGAAATTGGATTGATGTCACGCAATGTCACGCCGTAATTGATAGATTTTTTTTGATTTATCATCAATTTTACATCAATAAAATTTTTGAATATGAAGAAAATATTGACTTTATTTTTATTGGCAATTTGCTCCAGCCTTTCTACAAAGTTGGCGGCTCAGTTGTCATTTTTAACTTCGCCGGATTATGGACAAGTGTTTGATGTGACTTACGACCCGATCCAGCCCGATGTGTTATATGCCAATACGGTAACTAATCACATTGTGAAAAGTTCTGACAATGGTAAAAACTGGGAAGTTTTGTATTCTTTCCCGCTAGATATTAGTCTTGGAACGATCAAGGACCTGCGATGGACACAAGACCAAAAATATCTCAGTTTTATTTTGACTGCTGAAGGAACGGTTCATAACCAAGTGATCATCATTGATCCGGCCAATGGAAATGTCATCAAAAGAATCGATTCTCCGAACGGAAATATGTCCGGCAACCTGATAATGTCCTATTCTGTTACAGGAAATGATTACGAAAACATTCTTTTGCACACAACCTATATGTACAATTTTGGTCTTGTAACTGATGTTTTTTACACCAAAAATGGCGGAGACAGTTGGCAAAAGGTTTACACAAGTTCTAATAATGACGGTGTTCACATCAATAATGTCGCCATCAGCCCCAATAATCCCAACAAATTATTTTTAGCGAGAGGGTTCTCTCCGGGAGAAAAAAACGGAGGGTTATATGTATCAGACAATTCCGGAAATAGTTGGACAGAAAAAATTGCAGGTACCAATTACTCTGCGATCACATTTGACCCGGCAGATTCTCAAAAAATGTTTTTGGGAACGTTTTATCTTACAGAAACCCAAACCGAGAATCTTTATCGATCTACAGACGGCGGCGAAAGCTGGAACATTGTTCCAATCACATGGACCGACCTTTCTACCAACAGCATCCAAAAGATTGTCGTTAATCCAAAAAACACGAACGAAGTGATGGTTTTGGAAGAGAATGAGATCGTGATCTCAAAAGATGGCGGAAACACCTGGACGAATTATGTTTATCCTGCCAACGATCTGGAAAACAAATATTATTATGGACTGAATGCGACTTACAATCCTAATAACAGCAATGAAGTGATCATCAGTTCCAATTATTATCCTTTCCATTCTTTGGACGGTGGAATTACGTTAACAAGACTCAAAAATCCGTTTGCGAATAATACCGATAGAGTCAGCTTTCATAAAAATTCGGACAAGCATTTGTATTATGGATTGAGAAGAGGATTTGTTCATCAGGATTTCCAAACCGGGCAAGAAACAGGAATTGGATTGATGGCTATCAATTTCTTTCCGAATTTCAGAAGTACCGGTCTTTATGCAGATCCGTTGGTTGCAGGAAGAGTTTACGTCACCTCAAGCAATTTCATGGGTTCTACCTTTGCTGTAAGCACCAATCACGGCGCCAACTATTCTACAGGTTACAGCGATTACGGATTGAATATTATGAGAGTTGCCACATCCAAATCGAACACCAATCATTCCTGGGTCTCTTTCGACGAATCTGTAAGGAAATTTGATTTCACCGATATGAGTGGAATCACAAGTCAGGAAGTGATACTGCCTTCATTCGGAACAGTTTTCGGAATCAGCATCGATGAAACTAATGAGAATCATGTGATTCTTTCCCAGAATAATAATGTTTACAGAACAACAGACGGCGGACAAAACTGGATACCATCGGAAAGCGGATTGGGAATACTGGAAAGCAATGTGGATTTCATTTATGATATTA
>Ga0209960_1004438_pt1 | contig 10778 bp, 14 predicted proteins | sample ThiBiot_500_plan_2_FD_183947 | JGI IMG/M metagenome (GOLD analysis project Ga0209960, IMG submission 183947) | Wastewater bioreactor microbial communities from Cape Town, South Africa - Thiocy_expt_500_plan (SPAdes) | ecosystem: Engineered > Bioreactor > Thiocyanate-remediating >... | reverse complement strand
AAAAAAAAAAAAAAATGAAAAGGGAAATACACAATCAAAAATAAATAAATACAAAGTTAAAAAAAAACATTTTCAAAAAAGAAAACAAAAATAAGAATTTGATATAAAACTAACCTTTAAGTTCAATTAATGATGCATCAAATGGTTGTAATTGAATCAATGTAATGACTTGTTGGAGCTGTTCCTTTAGTTCAGATAATTGCGATACTTCCTGTTCAACATCATGAATTTCCGCCATGTTTTTTTTTTCTTTTTCTTTTTTACTTTTTTTTTTCTTAATTGTCAAACGCGCACAGAAATGTCTGGAAGAGAAGGTTAGCCACGCCAATCCTTCAATTTATCGCTTTCATCAACTCCAATATTATTAATATTCTTATTTTATTTATTTTCAATTTGAATTTATTTTTTATTTTTTTTCAAAAAAAGTTCTTTTTTCAGTTTTTTTTGTTTTTTTTGAAAAATTGAACCTCTTTTTTTTTTTTTTTTTTTGTGAATTTTTCGTTTATTAGTTCGGTATATTTTAGTTCAATAAGCTTTTTTATTATTCTTAAATGAATTCTTTCTTCTCTATTTCCTTTCATTCATTCATTCATTCTTTGTCTCTTTTATAATTATTTGTTCCATTAAATTTCTGACTTCTTGTTTCTTTGATTCAATTTACTTGGAGTATTCTTTGTGTTCCTTCCTTTCGTCTTCTAACTCTCTTTACTTTGACTTTTCTTATTAGGAGGTAAAAAGAAGCCTTTGAAGCAAGCCAAAAAAGACAAACAAGAACTTGATGATGTATTTTATTTAATTTCTTAATTTATTTTAATTTTAAAGTTCTTTTTGTTTCTTTTTTTTTTTTGAAAAACTTCTTTTCCAAAAATTCACTTTTTTGTTTGTTTCTCTCTTTCTTTCTTCACTTTAGGATGATATTGCCAGAATTCAAAAAGAGAAAGAGGAACAAAAGAAACTCGCAGAATTAAAGAAGAAAGCTGGAGAGAAAGGACCTTTAAGTAACTACTTTTTTTTTTTTCTTTCTTTCATTTAATTCATTAATTAATTAATTTCTAATTTAAATTCAAAATTTTATTAGCCTCTGGAGGAATTAAGAAATCTGGAAAATAATTAATTTGAAGTAAATATTTTGAAACACTTAGTTGTTGTTTGTTTTTTTTTTTTTCCCAAAAAAAAGTTCTAGTTTCATTATTATTTTTCATTATTTTTCATTATTTACACTTTATATTTGACTCTTTCTGCAGCAATTAAATATTGTTTTGGTTCCGAGTTTATAAAATGGACACCAATTGGACCCATCTCACAATCTGCACAACAAAGGTATTTGATAGTATCTTGAACAGTATTTGAAAATCCAACATTATCAAAGTGAAACATATCTCCTAAAACCCAAAATTCTTCATATTCTTGAACTTCTGGAGCAGTTTCATGAATTTTTCCTCCTTGTCTGACTAATGGAAGAGAATTCTTTTTTTTAAAAAAAAGAAGTATTGGTTAATAAGAATAGGGTATTTCATGGAATTGAATAGAAAAAATAGAATTATGATTCTTTGGATAACAAAAGACAATAATAAGAAATACGAATAAAAAGTAATGAAAAAAAATACCTTTTGTAAAAGAAGAGTAGCTACATTTTTTGAAATAACAGAAGAAGAACAATAAGGACAGACAATTGCATGGGTATTTTGTTTCCCATCTTCTACTTCAACATCCTTTCTTTCCTTTGTTTCAGACATGTCTATTTCAAAAAAAGAAAAGTTTTTTTGTCAAATAAATATTTTTAATTTCAAATCTTTCCTTTCTTTCTTTATTGGACTTATTGTTTTAAAATTAAAGTAAATGAATATATTGTTATTATTTTTTTTGAAAAGTTTTGGATTCAATTTCAAAATCGATTTCAATGAAGGGAAAGTAATAATTAATTATTGATTGGTCATTTTTTTTTTTGGACTCCATGTTTTTTCCGCCATTTTTTTCTTTCTTTCCGTGCTTGATCTCGTCAAAACAAACAAAACTGTTCGACATTTTTTCTTTTTTTGATTTTTCCATCATGCAGTCCTTCTTTTTCAAAAGTAAAAACGAAAACCAAAAGATCTTATCATTTTTTTGATAATCAATGGCATCATTATCTTGCTTCATCAAAACCTGCCCCATAAGACCCATGGCATGTTTCCTCACTCCCATTTTGATTGGAGCTGGGTCATAAGAACCCAGGAAAAAACTTTTTTGGACAAAAAAAAAACCACCACCAAAAAGTCAAAAAAATTAACCCGATTTCTACCGGACAAAAAAAAAACAAAAAAACAAAAAAACAAAAAAAAAAACAAAAACACAAAAATAAATGAAAAAAAAAAAAATTATTTATGCATAAAAAACAAATAAGAATAATTTTTTTTATGCAACAACTCATTATAATTAAACTTGCATAATAATAATAATTATAATTATAATAAACAATTAATTAATTAATTAATAATTAAATAGTGATGGGAAGGTCGTTATTGTTTGTTCTTGGTGTTGTGGCTCTCTTTGTCTGTGTTGCCCATGGTCAGCTTGGACAATACTATGTTGATCCTGACTTAGTCCATGTGAGCGGACTCTCTGCAGGGTCTTATATGGCCGTCCAAATGGCTGTTGCTTTCTCTGAGACTTTCTCTGGTGTTGGTAAAACTCATTCTCTCTCTCTCTCTCTCTCTCCCAATTCAACTTAATTTTATAATTTTTAATATTTTTGTTTTGTTTCAGGTGCTATTGCTGGTGGACCTTTTTACTGTGCTGAAGGAGACCTTGTGACTGCCCTCACTGCTTGTATGACTACACCAAATACAATTAATGTTGGACGCTTAATTAGTGAAACTGAGGATTTTGAAAGGTATTTTTATAATCAAAGAAATCAAAAACCAAAAAGAAATCAAGAAAAATTATAATTTTTTGAAAAAAAATCAAAAAATCAAAATAATAAATAGACAAGGACAAATCGATTCACTTTCAAATCTTCAAAATCAAAAAGTGTATATTTTTGCAGGAAAATCAGACAATACAGTTGATCCAAAAACTAGTGATAAAACTCAAGAGTTTTATTTGAACTTTATGAATCAAAGTAATATCTTGTATGAATCATCAATGGATACTGGTCATGCTCACATCACTGATAATTATGGAAATGGTTGCAAGACATCTAGTTCACCATATATTAACAATTGTGGTTATGATCAATCTGGAGCTCTCCTTGCACACCTTCATAGAAATGCTCTTAAACCCAAAGTCTCAATGGTAGCTGCTAATCTTCAAAAATTTGATCAAACAGAATACCCTGCTGAGTCAATGCAAAAGGAAGGATTTGTTTATGTTCCAACTGGTTGTCAAAATGGTGACTTATGTGGTCTTCATGTTGCTCTTCATGGTTGTGTTCAAAATAGTGATAATTTTCAAGGTATTTTTTATTATTATTAGGAACATCCTTAATTTATTTATTTGTTAAAATAAATAAATAATAAAATCAAAATCAAAAAATCAACTTTAGTTGGAGAAAAATATGTAACATATGCTGGATATAACGAATGGGCTGAAGCAAATAATATTATTATTCTTTATCCTCAAGCAACTAGTTCACTTTCAAATCAAAATTCTTGTTTTGATTGGTGGGGATACTCTGGTCAAGATTACCCATTGAAATCTGGTATTTTTTCTTTTCATTTTTCTTTTTTCATGTTCATTTTTTTTTTTTTTTTTATTTTTTTTTTTTTTTTTTTTTTTTTCTTTTTTTTTTTTTTTTTTTTATTTTTTTTTTTTTTTTTTTTTTCAATTCTTTTTCTTTTTCTTTTTCATTCATTTTTCTTTTTCTTTCTTTAAATTGTAAAACTCAAATTATTAGGATCTCAAATGGCTGCTATTAAAAAAATGATTGATCAATTAATGTCAGGAGCTCCCCAACTTCTCAAACCTGAAGGACTTCATGCATCTAATATTTCAGATCATGATATAGTTTTAGCTTGGGAACAAGTTCCAGATGCTACTGGTTACCAAATCTCTCGTAATGGAAATAATCTTACTCCTGAACCTATTCCCGACCAAACATTTCACGAAGCAGGATTAAGCTCAGGAACAACTTATGAATACTCTGTCATTGCAAGAGCAGGATCAAGCTCATCTCCTCCATCAACTATCCAAGTCACAACAACAGGAAATCCACCACCTTTGGCTGCGCCAGAGTTATCTACTTCCGATCTCACAGCTACTTCTATCAAATTATCTTGGACTTCCCTTTCTGGTGCTTCTGGTTATCAAGTTTTCAGAAATGGAGCTAATTTCATCAATGTCACTGAAAATACATATACTGACACAGGATTAACTGAACAAACTACTTATACTTATACTGTTTTAGGACATACTGCTGAAGGTCTCCTTGGACCTCATTCCAATGGTTTTCTTCTTTTCTTTTCTTTTCTTTTTCTTTTTTCTTTTTTCTTTTTTCTTTTTTCTTTTTTCTTTTTTCTTTTTCTTTTCTTTTTCTTTTCTTCTTTTCTTTTTCTTTTCTTCTTTTCTTCTTTTCTTCTTTTCTTTTTCTTTTCTTCTTTTCTTCTTTTCTTCTTCCTTCTTCAACTTCTCAATCTCAACCTAATATAAATCATTAGTTGTAACAATAACAACTCCTCCATCATGGCAATGTAAAACATACTTTGATCATAATTATGGTCATGTTGCTGAAGGTCATGCATATCAAAATCGTGGAGAAGTTTATGCTCAAGGTTCTAATGAATACATGGGTCTTTATAATGTTGCTGTTTTCAATACTCTTGCCGAAGTTTCCAATGGATATTATATTATTGGAGATTGCGAATAATTTAGGAATCAATAAAAGTGTTGTTTTATTTTTTATTCTATTCTTCTTTTCTGTTTATGGGAATGATTTACGAAAAGAAAACTGAAAAATATGTAATTTATTTTGGCAAAGATTGAAGTTTTTTTTAAAAAAGTCGAAAATTAGTGAAAATTGGGGTTGATTTCAATCAAATTTTCGGTGATTCAGATGAAATCAACTTTTCCTTCTCCTCCTTCTTCCTATCAATGTTATATTTGTCAAGAAATAGGAAGACATTACTTTGAAAATTGTCCAAAATCGCTCGCATATAACATTACTTTAATTGTTGAGGAACACTTTAGTCAACTTTCAAATCAAAAAAGAAGGAATCTGACGAGATTTGAGTTTGCTAGGATCTCAAAACTTCTTAAAAGCGAAAAAAAGAAACTCTTAAGGATATTAGAAAAGGAAGATGGAATCAAGAAGGAATTAAAAATTGATCATTTAGATAGGAAACAAATTGATAGCCTTATTCAAAATGTATCTATTCATGATGTTGGGATAACAAATATTGAGAATTTATCTGAATCATTGAGAGTAATGACAGCTGAAAATGAAGGTTTGATTAACTCAGAACCATTTTCTTTGGATTTGATTTCAAGAACATCTTCTCAGATTTACTTAAATTTAATATCTCAACTTACTTTAAAAGCTCAAGATTTAACTGTAAATTCAATAACACCAACGAAAATAGAAGATAGAAAAATTTATTCAAAAAATTCAATTGAAGAAAATCCAATTTCAAGTTCAAAAGACAGTTTAAATGAAAAGGAAAATATAAATGGAAATGAAGATAAAAATGGAAATGGAAATGGAAATAGAAATGTAAAGCAAATTGATTCAACTTTATCAATGGAACACCAATCTCGAATAGATAAATTTGTAAATATTAGTAATCAAATGAGAATTTTTTTAGAGTTTCATGATTCTTCAAAATATGACCATGACTTCAAAGATCCAAATTTGTTAAAATTGAAGAAGCAGATCTCAAAAGAACAAAGTAAAAATGGTACTGCAATTGCTCTTGATTTCTCATATATGGAGTTGATGAACTCTTTTGAAAAGAAAAGTTTACAAACTCAATTACTTCAAATTTATGGAATTAACCTTCGCTCAGAGTTTCCTTCGAGATTAATTTTTTCAAATTTTAAAGAGGAATCATTCAAATCAATGACTGGTTTTCAAAATTGGACTATTGAAAAGTATGAAGAACATTATAGTCAATTATTTGATAGAGAAAAAACCATTGTTCTTTCTCCAGATTCACCTTCAGTTTTAACTGATGTTTCCAAAGAAAATACTTATGTAATTGGAGCTTTTATTGATCGAACTGTGAAAAAGAATGCTAGTTTAGATTTAGCAACAAAACATGGATTTCAAACAGCAAGACTTCCTTTAGCAGAGTTTTCCAATTTAAATTTAAAAAGAAGTTCAAGTTTACCTATCAATCAAGTTTTTGGTTTACTTCAATTTGTTCTTCAAAAAGTTGATTGGAAAACTGCAATTCGACTTTGTATCCCTTATAAATAGTTTATCGAACTTGCTAATAGATGTGTTTAGAAATTTTGAAAATTGGAAATTGAAGTCAAAATCTTGTATAAAAATATAGATTTCTTTTTTTGAAAATTCTTGATTTTTTTTTCTTCTAATTGATTTTGTTGTTACTCATTTTTTCTTTACTTTGAGAAAGATTAGTGAAGTTGATTCATTGATTCATCCCATTCATCATTCAAAATTTTCAAGAAAGAACGAACAAAACAAACCAAAGATCAAAATAAATAAACAAACAATCAACCAAGAATGTTACGCCTTGCATTGACTCGCTCAAGCCCCTTCAAACCAAGTTTTTACTCTCTCCTTTCCACTCATTACTCAACTTCATCTCCTCTTGTTTCAGTTGAGCGTCACTCTCCTTCCATTGCTATTGTGAAACTTCAATCACCTCCTGTAAATGCACTTAATTATAGCATACTTTCTCAACTCAACGAGGCAGTAACAACTCTTGAAGCTGATAAGAGTGTAAGAGGATTCTTGTTATGTTCATCTTTCCCAAATGTATTCTCTGGAGGAATAGATCTCCCTGTTTTCCTTAGTCCAAGAGATGAACTTGAGAAGTTTTGGGGAGAGTTTCAAAAAGCATTTTATACAATTTATTCTTCAAGATTGATCTCTGTTTGTGCTATTAATGGATCTGCACCTGCTGGAGGAACTATCTTTGCTCTTGCTTGTCATTTTAGAGTTATGGCATCTCATCATCCACAAACAGTTATTATTTTATTATTATTTTATTATTTCAAATTATTTTATTTTACTTTGAACAGAACTAATTTCTTTTTTTTTTTTTGAAAGGGAAAACCTTATGTTATTGGACTTAATGAAGTCTCAATTGGTCTTCCAGTACCAAGATGGATTATTCATCATTTTGAAGAAGTTGTTGGGAAACAAAATTCACTTCGATGCATTAGTAAAGGTGCTCTATTAAATTCAAAGGAAGCAATGTCAATTAATATGATTGATGAGGAAGTTGAAAATGCTGATCAAGCAATGAAAAAAGGATTATTGATGCTCCAAGAACGAGTTCAAAATGATCAATATTCTCTTGAGAGAACATTACTCAATGCCAGAAAGGAGAGTGGAGCTAAAATTCTAAAAATGATGAACTCAACCGATGAAAATGCTATAGAATTCTTGGAACGTGAAGAATTTAAAACACAAATCAGAGAGATCATGAAGGCATTAGCTAACAAAAAGAAAAAATAAAGAATTCAAAAATAAAATAAAGAATTTAAAAAAGATTAATTCTTAAAATTAAATTCAAATATTTTAGAATTTAATTTATTGTTACATCAATTTGAGGTATTACAAAGATACTGAATAAATTGGTTTCAGAAAGTTCTATTGCATTTACAGAGAGCTTTAAAATTTTACATTGGAATTTGTTTTCAATAAGTTTTAAAAGTTTCTTGAAAGTTAAGTCTTGAGATGGGATCATTAAAATCTTTTTTCCTTTTAGATGATGAGTGACGAGGACTCGAAAAGAGTGAATGAATGGTAAATTGGGTTCTAATGTTGAAGTTGAATGATAAAAAGTTTCAATATTCCTTCCAAGTTTAGTGTGTGTATCAAGTGCTCGGACTTCAAAGTTATCTAATCTCTTTACAGTATCAAAATTAAATTTTCCTAAACATTGTTTAACATGAAGGATCTCCAAAAGATCTGATGCTTTTAAAATCTTTGTAAAATTCTCATAGAAACTTTGATTGTGATCATGATGTTGCCATTTCCTTGAAGAATGAGAAGAATCTTGTAAAATCTTTCCTTTTCTCATCTCAGGTGGAGAAATAGAATGGGCAAGTTCATGAAGGAATACAAATACAAGTGTTTGTAAAGAATAAAACTTTTTCTCTTCATCATCATCTTCTTGAACTCTAACTTTAATCTTTCTAACTTTGAAATTTGAACAAACTTTCATTCCACTACTAGCCACTTGCCATCCATCTAAAGTCTCCATATCTGTTAACCCAAGATGTTCACCATGTTCTTCAATCTCAAGAATTGGAAAGTCTAATTGAATATCTTTAATCCCTCCATCTTCTTTTAAAAGCTGTCTAATATGATAAAAAGTCTTGAAAATTGTTTCTTTATCCATTTCAACTAGAATTGTATGGGAAAGAAGAAGTATTGATGCAACATTTTCAATGGTTTTATAGATTTTTCAATTGAGAGTCAAAGATTGCGCAATTATTGAGAAACTATTGAAAAAAAATTTGGATTCACTTAACTTTTCTTATTGGAAAATACTACAGGACCAGGCACAAGAGCTTGAAAGAAAATAGACTAAGAGACACTTATTGATTGAAAAGCATCAAGGTTTGAAAAGATATTTGTTGTATATTGCAGCTAACAAATCTCAACTAAGGTCTATAAGTCAAAAGGTTTGGGAAATGTCGAAGAAGTTCATAATTGATATAGAACTTTTAGAAGCAACATTCTCAATATCAAAGGTTACTAAAGAGAACCTCTAGTAGTAGTCCTCAAGTCCTATTGAATTATAGGTCCTCCAAGTTATTTGATTGAAAGGAATACAAACAAACTAAATCAAATCCATCCAAAAAATCTATTTATCAGCGCCAAAGAATCTTTGATTTTTACTTTTACCAACTTTTAATCAAACTCGTGCGATTGCTAGTTAAAATTCTGATAGATTTAAATAATCCATCCATCATCAACATCACACAATGATAAAACTAAACAAACTCAAAAAACCTTTTGGATTGAGATTGAATTAGGATTGAATTGGGATTAAATTGGGATTGAATTCAATCAAAACAAAAATCAAAAGAAAATAAAAGGAAAAAAGAGAAGCTTGTTGCTTGCTTGTTGTCCCCAAACCATCATCCCAAACCATCATCCCAAACCACCCTCTACCCATCCCACCCAAAAAACAAACAAACAACAATAAACAATAACAACAAACTCAAATTCAAACTTTTCAAATGTTATAATCTGTATTTTTTTTTGATTTGTCTTTATTTCAAGAGTTGAATGTTTATTTTTTTAAAATTTTAATGATTTTTTGGAAAGATTTTACTTTTATTTTTTATTTTTCTCTTCTTTTTGGTGGGATGATGAATGATTGATTTAAGATGATGAGTGGTTTGATAAAATCAATTTGTAAAGAGATCAAAAATGATGTAAAATATAAAAGAATTTGATGAATCAATTGATTAATTCTTGCATAATTATTTTTTTTTAAAAAAATAATAAAAGTATTATAAAACATCTTTGAATTTTATAATTATCATGATTTGATGAAGAAACAGTTATTGTAATTGAGTAATTTGATTTTTTTTTGTTTTAAAACACAGAAATTTATAAATAATACAATACAATAAATAAATAAATAATAGAAAGATTAAGAAAAGTAAGTGAGAAATGGAGGAATATGGAGATGTTGACAGATGGATCGAAATTTTAAAAGAATGTCAACAACTACCTGAACAAGATGTAAAAAAGCTTACTGAAAAGGTTTGGATTAAGAGAATTGCATTTTATTTATTATTTTATTGAATTTATTGAATTTATTTAATTTTAAATTTTAAATTTTATTTATTTGTTTGTTTATATTTATTTATATTGTTTTTTTAAAAAAATAGGCAAAAGAAGTTTTAAAAGCAGAATCTAATGTTCAATCTGTTAAATGCCCTGTAACTGTTTGTGGTGATATTCATGGACAATTTCATGATCTTCAAGAAGTAAATTATTTTTCTTTTTCCATCTTCTTTTTGGAGTTTTTCTCAATTTCTTTACTTTCATTAAACAATAGTTATTTAAAATTGGAGGAAATTCACCGGATACTAATTATCTTTTTATGGGAGATTACGTTGATCGTGGATATTACTCTGTTGAAACTGTTACATTACTTGTTGCTATGAAAGTTCGTTATCGTGACAGAATTACTATCTTGAGAGGGTATTACTTCTTTCTTTTTTCTTTTTCTTTTTCTTCTCATTTTTCTTTTCTTTTTGATGATTTTTTATAAGAACAACTTTTTTATTTTTAAATCAAAATAGAAATCATGAAAGTCGTCAAATTACTCAAGTTTATGGTTTTTATGATGAATGTTTAAGAAAATATGGTAATGCTAATGTCTGGAAATATTTTACTGATCTTTTTGATTTTCTTCCATTGACCGCTTTAATTGAGGATCAAGTAATTTTTTTGTTTTTATTTTATGATTTTTTTTTTTCTTTTTTTTTCTTTGTTGTTTTTCTTTTCTTCCGCTTCAATTGAGTTCTTCTCAATTAATGCACGTTCTGCGCCTAGTTGAAATTCATGATACTTGGGCTTCAAAAGTGCAAAGATCTCTCTAATTTTCTCTCACAAAAAAAAAAAAAAAAAAAAAAAAAAAAAAAAA
>Ga0209960_1004437_pt1 | contig 10780 bp, 10 predicted proteins | sample ThiBiot_500_plan_2_FD_183947 | JGI IMG/M metagenome (GOLD analysis project Ga0209960, IMG submission 183947) | Wastewater bioreactor microbial communities from Cape Town, South Africa - Thiocy_expt_500_plan (SPAdes) | ecosystem: Engineered > Bioreactor > Thiocyanate-remediating >... | reverse complement strand
TCCAAAAAAAATAACAAAAAAAAAAAAATGACAGAATACAAAAAAACACGAAAACAATTAAGAGGGATAAGGGGGAAACAGGAGAATGTTTTTAATACAAAAAAAAGAGAGAGAGAGATTATAGAATTAAAGAATTGTAAAAATTATAGAATGAAAGGCGAAAGGTGAATGAAGGAAGAAGAAAGAATAGAAAGATTGACTTTATAATACAAAAAACGGAGTGGAAAAAACTTTTTGTTGAAAAAGAAAAAAAAAAAAAAAGTCGGATGAGCTATTTATACTTTTCGTCTTCCGACTTGGTGGCTTGGTATTCGGGGTTTCTGGTGTAAAATCATAAATAGATTCTCTGATGTCACTTTTTTTGGCACTATTTACTGTTTGTCCGTTAGAAATCGTGGGTGCAGACAGAGATTAGAATTATTATTCCAAACTAAGCTTATCAATGAACAAGAAGAAGACCCTTGAATTCAATAATTAAGATACCTTGGATTAGTTTTAATAGGATTGACAATAATTCAATCATTCTTTGAGTAATGGATGATTGGAAATGAAAGGAAAAGAAGGAGAAGATTGTTTTTTTTAAAATCAATGAAATGAAGGAATTCTGAAAATACTATGCTATGGATTGTTTAATTAATTAATTGTGGAATCTAATTGAACTTGTATGAATGATTATGTTGGAATTGGAATTGGAATTCAAGTCAATTCTTCGAGGATTATGAATTATTTTGATTTTTAGAATCATTGTGATAGAAATCTTGACTGCAATTTTATAATCAATTAAATTGTTTGATGGTTTCAAAAGACATCATTGATTATTTGAATTTTTACAAATCAAGTTTGAATATATCATAAGCAACACAAAACAAGCATTAATAGTTAAATTTGAAAATTTGTATTGTTTCTCATCAATCAGAACGATATACTTTTGGAAACAGAATTAGAGAAAACGCATTTCAACAATTCATTATGGAATCTATTCAAAAATTGTTCAATTTTAAATTCAAACATCAAATCAATTTAATTCAATTTATTTAATTTAGTCCATTCATTCAAAGTTCTATTGAAAGAGGAAGAATGAAGATCTATACAAAGACTGGTGATCAAGGTAATTTTTAAACATTTATAATTTATTGCCATTTTTCATTTTTTATTTTTTATTTAGGGACTTCAAGTTTATATACAGGAGAGAGAAGGGAAAAAACTGACAAGATATTCACAGCTTTAGGAAATGTTGACGAATTAAATTCTGTGATTGGGTTCTTTTTTCTCTTATGTATTTAATAATTCATCAAATATTGATATATTCAAATCCTAAAAATTATGAATAGAATTGCGAGGGAATTTTGTGGGAAAGGTCATGAAGACATTGATGAGATCTTAGAATTTGTAAGCTTAGTTTCTTGTCATTGATTTTATACTTATTGTCAATATAGATTCAATGTAGACTTCTTGATATTGGTTCAAATATTGCGACTCCAAAAACAGCAGATGAACAAAAAGCTGGTATCTTTCTACTTTCTTTTTTTTTTTTTTTCAAGAAATAAATAAAAGAGAGAAGAAATCTAAAAATTTGTAGCAAAAACGGCCTTTGATGAAAATGGTGAAGATGTTAAAGCAATTGAAGAATGGATTGACTTTCATGATCAAATACTTCCACCCTTAAGCTCTTTTATCCTTCCTGTAATTTCTTTTTTTATTTTTTCTCTAATTGTGATATTATAATTTAATTCATTTTAGTCAGGAGGTCATGCTTCAGTCTTCCTTCATCAATGTCGCTCAGTAAAAATTCATTCTTCATTTTTTCTTCTTTTTTTTAAAAAATTAAGATCTTCAATCTTTATTTTATTTTATTTTTCCTTTAAAGGTTTGTCGTCGAGCTGAGAGGACAGCAGTTGAAGTAGCAAGTGAAGGAGGTTGTGATGATCAAGTTCTTGCCTTTTTAAATAGGTTTGTTTTTATGATTTTGTTGAATGATCTTCCCATTTACATTATATAAAATTATAAATAAATAAATAAATAAATAAAAGATTAAGTGATTTCTTTTTCGTTGCCGCAAGATATGCAGCCTTTAAGGAAAATAAAACAGAGACAAGATATCAAAAAAATAAAGGAATTGCAAAAAGATCAACAACAACAACAACAACCAGCCAAGTTTTAAAAACAACTCAACCATCCCAAGAGTATCTCTTTGCTGGAGTAATTGTCCTCATCTTAGTATCTTATCTTGTTGTAAAATGGCTTTTAACTGATGAATAGATGTTTATAGATTTCCAAATAAATAGAATGATTCTGAATAAAACAAAAAATTAAACTTGTAAAGAATTCTTCATTTTTTTCATCCTGTTTCAATTGATTTTTTGTTTTTGTAATTTCCCGCCACAAAAGTCTTTATCAAAAAAGAAATTTTTTTTTTTGGCACACTTCTATCTATCTATTGACCTTCTTTCTATCTCCCTCAGATACTGTTTCATTTGTTAAAGCACAAATCTCATTGTAATTCTCCCTTTTATTTTAAACCTCTTTTTTATTTCTTTATTTTGTTCGTATCTTTTTATTTTTTCTTTTGAATTTCTTGTTCATTAAATAGAAGTAACAATGGTGAACCAAGATGAACTTGAAGCTATCATTAAGGAACGATTGGAAGCTGAATATACAGTTCTCTTTTCTGCTTTCTTTTTTTCTTTCTTTCTTTCTTTCTTTAACTCTTGTTTTGTTTTTCATTTAATAATTCGAATATTGGTTGAATTGTAGGAAGTTAAAGATAACTCTGGTGGATGTGGACAGAATTTTGAAGTTAAAATCGTTTCAAAAATTTTTGAAGGAAAAACTATCTTACAAAGGCACCAACTTGTGAATAATGCTTTAAAAGAAGAAATTGCTCAGATGCATGCTTTCTCACAAGTAATTTTTTTTTTTTTTTTTTGAATTAAATTTTCTAACCCTGAAAATTTAATTTTTGATTTAATGTTCAAAAAATAAATAATCAGAAAACATTCACTCCTGAACAATGGGAAAAACAAAATGCTGCATAGAAGAATAAATTATTGTTCATACTTTGTTAAAGGGTTTGGTGTGAAGTTTTGTCAATAAAATAAGAAATCAACAATCAACTATTAAAACATTTTCTCCAAAGCACAGAAAAAAATAAGAAAAAAAGCTTTTGTTTTTTTGAAAAAAGGGCTACAACTTCTATTTATTCACAATAAAGAAATAATTAATCTCTTACAATCCTTTCTTTTGAACCTCTTCTAATAAAGTATTTAACAAGTCTTCTCCGGTTGCAGTTTTTGGAGGATGTAATTCGACCACTTGATTATTATCTTTTTTTTAAAAAAAAGGGTTAATTCCATTGAACATGATTCTATACTTCAACATATATAAAGAAAAAAAGAAATAAACCTAAAGTTGCAGAAATTAAAGAGCTTTCTCCTTTCTTTGTCTCAAAAACAATCTCAGGGTTATTGAATTTTAGTCTTGGAACAATTTCATATAAAAATTTTCTAATTTTGTTTGAAAAATGAATTAAATTAAATCATTCAGTCATTGTTTTTTTTTTAAAAAAAAAAAAGTTAAATTAAAGTTAAATAATAAAAATGATCAATGATGAAAAAATAAAAGAATAAAATCAAAGGTTTTCCATTACCTTGATGGGTCGCAATAAGGCAGTGTGACAACTTTAACAACTTGAGGAGGAAGTTTTATGGCACCAGCTCCACGTTTAAGATTCCCTAATGAGCGGACCATATCAAATCTAGCTTTTGGTGACCAGGCCATTCTTCTTAATTTTAATCTTAATTCTATTTTTATTGAAATATGTAAAAAAAAAGTTGAAGTAGAAGTCGGAAGGTAATGAAAGAAGAGAAGAAGAAAGAAAAATTTTTTTTTTTTGTTGGCCATTTTTTTTTTTTTTTTTTTTTTTCTCTGACAAAGCGAAAAAAACCACCAAACAAAAAACAATTAAGAATTCTTTTAAGAAGAAGGACTAACCTCAAAACTCACAACTTTGATACCTTTGATGTTATTGATGCTCTAGTAATTTGATTCCAATTACAAATTCTAATTTCTCAACCTCAATTTAATTTTTTGTTTTTGTTTTTTTTTTTTTTGAGTTGAATGTTATTTTATTGTGCTTATTACCTTCAGTTTGTGATATTTTTTATTGTTTATTGGTTAGTTGTTCCGAGAGTTTGTAGGCGGAGAACGAAAGGAAGTCAGATAAAGAAAGGAACTGGAATGAGATACAGTTTGTTTTTATCATTATTCTTCACTTTTTTGTTGTTGTAATTCTTCTTGAATTTTTACTTTTTTCATTTTTTCCATTTTTTCCATTAATCATGATATTTTCATTTTTTTTCATTTTTAATTATTATTTGATTTTTTATTTTATTTTCAGGAGTAATTTTAGATTATGAAGGAAGCTTTCAAGACGATGAACTTGCTCTTAATGTTGGAGATATTGTTAATGTGATTCAAGAAGCCCATGATGGAAGACTATTTTGTGAATTGAATGGGAACCAAGGGTTTGTCATTAGTTTTTTCTTGGATATGGAGAAGGATCAGTCCGTGCTTGAAGATTGTATGATATGTAATGAGAAGAAAATTTTGTTCAGAACAACATATGCTTGTGAAGACACTTGTTGTCAAGATTGTATCTCAAACCATGTTAAAGCCCAATTAGAGAGAAATAATTTAAGAATTCAATGTTTAGCTTGTAAAGAATTAATGAAAATTGAGGATCTTCAAAGGGTCCTGCCAAGGGATGTTTTTAGTCTTTATGAAGAAACAAGTACAATTAGAAGTTTAAGTGATGATCCTAAATATGTTTCTTGTTTAAATCCAAAATGTGGTGTTGGACAGGTTTCCCATTTTTTTTTTCATTTCTTTTTCATTTTATTTATATTTTTAGTTTGTTTTGATGTGTTTTGTTTTATTTTATTTTATTTTATTTTATTTCAAGGTACTAATAAGATCATTACAAAAAAAAAAAAAAAAAAAAAAAAAAGTATCATGAAGGAGGTGAAGATCAACCTATTGTAACATGCCCAAAGTGTTATTGCAAAAGTTGTTTTGTTCATAAAATGCCTTGGCATTACGACCAAACTTGTCAAGAATATGATGACAGCAAAAAAAATCAAATCCAACAAAATGAAGACTACATCCTAAATCATACAAAGCCTTGTCCAAAATGTAAAAAAATGATTGAAAAAAGTGATGAAAAGGATTGTGATAAGATGGTTTGTGCATGTGGATATCGATTTTGTTGGGAATGTCTCAATGACTATGATACTATACTTAAGGAAGGAAATCATGAGCATAAGAAGTCATGTAGACATTACAGGGAAATTGAACCTCCCACTGAAGGAAATTACTTTGCGAAGCTAGCTCAAAAAAAGAAGGTTGGATTAGCTTAAAGATTTTGTATAAACTTTTTTTTTTCTGTCTTTCCAAATAAATTTCATAACAACGTATCTTGCATCAATATTTTTTAATGCTTATTATCTTCTATTTCCCAAAATCAACTTTTTTTTCCCTTGAAACCTAAAAAGAACACAAAACAAAAAAACAAACAAACAAACAAAAAAGCTATCAAGAATAATACAAAATTTTATTTATCAACATTCTATTTATAAATTCAAAGCACGGGAAACTAATTGCTGAACTCTCTCTAAACTTACAGGTTTACTTAAAAATTCATTCACTTGAGATGATTTAGCCTTTTCTTGATCATCTTCAAGAGCTCTTCCTGTCATCATAATTACAAAACTTTTATTTTCTGATTGTCTCTCTTCTTCAATTTCTCGAATTTTGAGTGTTGTTTCAAATCCATCATACTTGCCTTCAATTTCAACATCCATGAATATTAAAGGGATTGGTACAGCAGACTTTTCAACAATTGAAATGGCATCCTCTCCTGATGGTGTAATATGGAATCGAATTCCTAATTTCTCAAGTTGCATTTTCATGACTAGTTGATTGATAGCATTGTCTTCAACAATTAAAACTTGGATTGGTCGATTTTCATTTAGATTTCCAGTTGAAGTATCTCTATTATCTAAAACATCAAGTCTCATCTTTGTCTTTTTCAATTTTTCATTTTGATCAATAGATGCTCCATCTTTTTCTTTTTCTTTTTCTTTTTTCTTTGATTCCTTAAAAATTTTTTTGATGGGAGGATCTTCAGATCCTTCATGGGTTGATAAGCTTTCTGAAGAGGAACTACCAATAAAATTTTGACTTCCTTTTCTGTTTGAGAGTAATGCAGCAAGCGCTTTTGAAAGTTTGAGTGGTCCAAATGGGGTAATCAATACTGAGACAAGGTGTGTATAATCAGGATAATCGTTTAACATCTTTCTAACCAAGGAGTAATCATTTACAGTTGATAGTAATAAGATCTTTGGGGAAGCTTCTTGATTCTCGAGATTCTCTAGGACATGTCTAAGTGTGTCAAAGTTTTGGTCAATAACGATAAGGTCAAAATCTAAAGGATCATTTTCATTTTTTAAGATACAAAAATTGAGGCACCACTTTTCAAGGTAAAATTGAAGAGATGATAAAATTACTCCATTTGATAAAAGTCCAATTTTCTTTTCTTGATCTTGAGGATCTATATCTAAAGTTCTTAAGCAAGTACTTGGAGGGAGAATTACAAGAGGAACTTGAAACCAAAAAGTTGAGCCAACTCCAACTTCACTTTGCACTCCCATCTTTCCTCCTAATGATTGAACAAAATTTTTGACTATTGATAATCCAAGTCCACTTCCTTCACTTTTCTTTTGACCTGTTTTTCCTTGACTAAATGGTGTAAATAAAGATTGAAGACTTTGTTGATCAATTCCTGTTCCTGTATCTTGAATTTCAAAATAAAAATATGTTTGATCTGATTCTTCTTTTTGAGCAACAGAGATTTTTACAAATCCTTCATTGGTAAATTTAATTGAATTTCCTACAAGCTATATTTATTGATTTTACTTAATATATATCTTTTTGAAAACTTTTATCAAGAATACCAAATGGAAAAGAAAAGAGAAGAAAAAGAGAAAAAGAAAAGAAAAAAGAAGAAAGAAGAAAGAAGAAAATAAGAAAATAAGAAAATAAGAAAATAAGAAAAGAAAAAAAAAAAATTACATTTAGTAATATTTCTCGAAGATGACCTTGATCACCTTCAACATCATAGCTTGAAGGATGTAAATCAAATTCAATTAATAACTTGATATTTTTTGCATGAGCTAAACTGGAAAGAGAATCAAAGATTTTCTCAACAAGAGAGAATAAGTTAAATTGTTGTTTGACAGTAATAACTTTTCCAGATTCAATTCGAGTTATATCCAAAATTTTCTCAATAATACTTAAAAGAAGCTCTCCACAGGCATCAATAGTTGATAAATAAGTTGCTTGTTCTTTAGTAAGTTTAGTTTGCTTGATTAATTGAACAGAGGAGAGGAGTCCATGAAGTGGGGTTCGAAGATCATGAGATATCCTTGAAACAAAGAGTGTTTTTTGTTTACTTCTTTGATTTGAAAACTGAACAAACTTCAAAAATAAGTCTTGATAGAGTTGAGCTTCATATTGAAAAAGTTTGAAGAGGAGAATAGGTAGAATTTGTTGAAGGACTATACAAATGTAAGAAGAATATTCAATATTTTCTTGAAGAAAAATAGCAAACGAAGTTTGTGAGAGGATGCTCCAAACTACAAAACTAAGTGCCGATTTATTTCCAATAAAAAACATTGCTCCCAAAGGAAGAGAAGGAAGGATAATGAGTAATAACGATGAGAGGGAGTTATCTGTATTTAAGTTTGAATTGGGAGTTGGAGTTGATAAAAAATGATAGCCAAAATCGAGAAGGAAAAAGTAAGAGAGGATTAAGAATAGAATTGGTTTTGTTCCTCTTGTTTCATAACGAATACTTAAAAGTAAGGTGAGGAACATGGTGGAACCAAAGGAACAAATCCAAAAGGATGTTGATAAAAAAGAGCAACTACATGCCACCATGAACATTAAACTTAATCCTATGATTCCAATGTGCATCAAGATTCGTGTTTTATAAATCTCAAGAGCTTCTTTCAGTTGATTTTGGTCCTATCATTTATTTATTAATTGTTGATGTTATTGATGATGAAAAAAGAAAGAAAGAAAGAAAGAAGATGCAAATACAATTCTCGAGTCAAGATTTTCAAAAAAAGCGGTTTCCTCTGAGAGTTGGACGGTTGTGCTTTTCATCCAGTTTGGAAGAAAGAAATTGGTGAATTCAAACCAAGACAAAGCTTGGGATAACTGGCTCATCTTTGTTCTCCTTTCTTCTTCTTCTTCTTCTTCTTCTTTCTTTCTTTATGGATTTCTTCCAGCTTTTTTGGATTTTGTTTTCCTTTTCTTGTAAAAATGTCACAGTGAGTCAATTATAAAATATAGAACATTAAAGATTTAAAATAATGCTAAGCTCTCTCAGGATTTAAAAACAAAGTTGAGTTGAAGAAGGAGGTGGTAGGTTGTTTGTTTGTTTGTTCGTTTGTTTGGAGGTAGTAAAAGAGGGGAAAGAAATTAAGAAAAAATAAATAAATAAAAAATAAAAATAATTCCAACAATGAATATGAATATGATATGAATAAATAAATAATTTTGAATATAATTAATGAATAAATAAAATCAAAATCTGCAAGTGTTGAAGTGTTTCAAAGTTATCAATAGGGTTTCAAAAAGAGAAAGAGGAAAGGGAAAAAGCGGATTTTTGTTTTCGATTAAAATAAGTCTTAAGTTTTGGGGTTTTTTAAAAATGAAAAATATATGGTTGTGTAGCTGAGAATGAGGGGAATTCGAATATGTTGGAATTGAGAGTGGAGGATGTAAGAGAGGGGTGAAGTATGGGCAAGAAGGCAGCAGCAGAGGACAAGAGGGAAGGAAGAAGAAGAAAAGAGAAACGCAGAAATAATAAATAAATAAAAAATAATAAACAATCTCAAAATTACTTTATCAGGTAATTTTAAATGAAAGAAAATTATTAAAATTCTCCGATTCTTTTTTTTTGCTCTGGTTTGTTTCTGTTTTAGGTTTTTTAACGGAGAATTTAATTTTTTTTTTTTTTTTTTTTGGTGTTTTTTTTTTTTTTTTTTTTTTTCTGTGGAGCTTTTTGTTTTTTTTTTTCTTTTGGAATGGTAAAAGAAAAAGAAAAAAATTTAATTTATATATTTTTTCTTTTTCTTCTTTCACATTTTTTTGATTATTTGAAAATCAGAGACTTCAAAGGTGATACTAATCCAAGTAATTCTTGACTTCATCTTTCACTTTTCATTCTCCTCATATAACCTATAAGTCTTTACTCTTTTTTTTTTTCAATTCAATAATTTTTTTGTCCCTTCCCTTGTTCAATGGAAAGAAGGAAAGATTTTCGTTTTCGTTTTGAAAAATAATCTCATTTTTTTCGGTTGCCAACCAAAAAAAGAATCTCTAAGCTCAAAAAATGACCACTAAAAAAATCACCGTCAGTTAGTCGATCGAAATGTCTGGGTTTTTCCGCTGCCGGGATTTCGGTTGAAAACCAAAAAACCAAAAATAAAATGGTGGTTTTTTATGGGGTTGGTTTTGTTTTTGAACCCAAAAAAATAATTCCTTTCAAAAATGTTGCAGCTCTATTTGATTGTATTGATAGGAGAGCAATGCAATAGTTTGAATTGCTGACAAAAAAAAAGAGTCACAACCAACCCCATAAATCAATCAATAATAAATTGAATTTCATAATGGAGAAGAGAAAGAGAAAGAGAAAGTTCCCCTATCCATCCATCATCGTTATCATCATCATCAGAAGCGTGGTAAAAAAGAGTCTCAATTGTGGGAAAAAAAATAAACACTGAAGTTTTCTCCATTGTTCTAAACTTTTATAAGTGTAATGAAATTAATTGATTCATATTTTTACAGTGTTTATTAGGCTTATGAAATGAAACATGAATTCCTTTTCTTTCTTTCTCTCTCTCTCTCTCCTTAATTGTGTGTTGTAATGACACATAAGGTCTTGAGTTTTTACTTTTCATTAATACAAAGAAGAGTTTTTGTTTTTTTTTTAAAAAAAAATGATTCAAGATCTCTTTTCAAATCTTTTTATTCATTAATTTTCTAATTGTTTTTGTTGAGGTTGTACTTCAGTAACTTGAGATCTTCCAAATAACTTTTTAAATCCAAAATATCCAAAGCTCCCAAGAGTTAAAAGTCCGAATCCAAAGTAAATATATGACAATGTTAACATTCTTTTTCCTGAAGGTCCAAAACCTTTCAAGTTTTCATCTTGAATAACATCAATTTTTTCTCCTTCAATTTGAACTGCAAATTTAGCATCTATGAGCTCAGCAATATTGACCTCTGGTCCCAAGAAATGAACGTTCTTTGTTCCGAGTTTCTCTTGGAGTTGAGTCACAAGTTCTTCGTGGGTGGTTCTACCATAAACACTAAGTTGGCAATTCCATTTTGAGTTTGTAATTTGAAAAGTATAAACATCAGCTTTGGTATTCAAAAGTTGAAAGAGTCCTCTTCCAGGTGGAGCTGCAACAGTTTGATCAAATGCTAAACGTGCTGTTGAGTAGGTTCTAATAAGTCCAGTTCGAAACATTTTTGGAATTTAAAAAAAAAATGATCAGAATAAGAGAAGAAGAATAAGGAAAATAGAGATTTCAGAGTTTTGAAGAAAAAAAAAATTAATTAGAAATCTAATGTGAGTTTGTTTGTTTAATTTTTTAAAAAAAGAAAAGAATGAATGAATGAAGAAAAAAGAAGGGAAGACAAAAATTTTTAG
>Ga0209960_1004436_pt1 | contig 10781 bp, 15 predicted proteins | sample ThiBiot_500_plan_2_FD_183947 | JGI IMG/M metagenome (GOLD analysis project Ga0209960, IMG submission 183947) | Wastewater bioreactor microbial communities from Cape Town, South Africa - Thiocy_expt_500_plan (SPAdes) | ecosystem: Engineered > Bioreactor > Thiocyanate-remediating >... | reverse complement strand
TTTTTTTTTTTTTTTTTTAAAAATTTTTTTTTTAAAAAAAAATAAAAAAAAAAAAAAAAAAAAAAAAAAAAAAAAAAAAAAAAAAAAAAAAATTAGCAATGGGTCAATTATTAACTGCAAATGCAGTTACTGAAATGCCTGATTTGAAAGTTGCATTATTTGTAGGAGATATATTGACTAAACGTGATGTTATTCGGCTTCAAAATTTAGCACCCAAAGTCACAGTTGTAAATATGTATGGAACAACAGAAACTCAACGTGCTGTCAGTTATTTAGCAATTCCAAATGATCATCTTATGGCTCAAAGAAAAGAGATTATTCCAGCAGGAAAGGGAATGAAAGATGTTCAATTATTGATTTTAACTCCAGGTAAAAAAAAATTTTTTTTTTTGAAAAAGAAAAAAGGAATGGAAATGAATTTTTTTAAAAAAAAATTATTCCGTTTAGAATCAAGACTTACAGGAATTGGAGAAATGGGAGAAATTTACACTAGGAGTCCTCATATGGCAGCAGGATATTTAGGACTTGAAGAAGCAACAAAATTGAAATTTCTTCAAAATCCTTTTAGACCACAAGATCTCACTGATAGATTTTATAGAACTGGAGATTTAGGACGTTACATGCCTTCTGGAATTGGTACTTTTTTTTTTCTCGATATTGATTTGAATCCTTATCCCATTTTAATCTCTCCAAAAAAAAAAAAAGTTGAATGTGTTGGACGTGCTGATGACCAAGTTAAAATTAGAGGTTTTAGAATTGAATTAGGAGAAATTGATACTTTTTTAAGTCAAGTACTTTTTCTATGATTTTTTTTTAAAACTTTTCCTTAAATATTAAAAATTGAATAATAATAATATCATTTCTTTTTAGCACCCAGATGTTAGAGAAAATGTTACTATAGTTCGTAGAGATATTCATGAGGAACATACATTAGTTTCTTATTTTGTTCCAATTAAAGAAACTTTTGATATTCCAAGTATTCGTGAATATTTAAAGACCAAACTTGCTACATATGCCATTCCAAAAAGTTATTTTCATTTTTTATTTATTTTTTTTTAAAAAAATATGATCTAATTCTATTTAGTTTTTGTCCCTCTTGCCATGATGCCTTTAACGCCTAATGGAAAAATTGATAAAAATAAACTTCCTTTCCCAGACACAGCTAAAGCTACTCAAGCTACTAAGAAAGGAACACCAGCAAGAAATCCTATTGAAGCAAAATTAACAGATATTTGGTCAAACCTCTTAGGTTTTTCTTTCTTTTCACTTTTTCTTCCACCTTTTTTCATTTTGATTCGAATCATTTTTGTTTTTGTTTTTTTTTCTGTTATTTTATAGGAATTGGAAGTATTGATATCTTTGATAATTTCTTTGATCTTGGAGGACATTCAATTTTAGCAACTCGTTTAATTTTCCAACTCCGTCAAGAATTTAGAATTGATTTACCTTTAAATACCCTCTTTGAAAACCCTACAATTGCTCTTATGGCAAAAGTGATTTCAAAACAATTGGGTGATGCACCCGTTGTTCAAGATGGTGTTCTTGCTTTACCAACTGAACCTAGTATATTTTTTTTTTTTCCAAAAATATCTATTTCTTTTACTTATTTTTTTTTTTTAAAAAAAATTGTAGTCCTTGATCTTGCAGCAGAAGTTGTTTTACCAGAAGAAATCACAGGTAAAGATAAAACAGTTCATTGGACAGAAAATCCTTCCGCAGTTTTGTTGACAGGAGCAACAGGTATTGTGATCATTCTTTTTTATTTCTTTTACCTTTTTAATTTGCAACATCCAAAAAAAAAATTAAGGATTTTTGGGAGCATTTTTGGTTGAAGGCCTTTTGAAAAGATACAATGATGTTAAAGTATATTGTCTTGTTAGAGCATCTTCAGAGGAGGCTGGGTTAGAACGAATTTCTGCTAACTTAAAGAATCATCATATTTGGGAGGTAAGAATTTTCAAATTAAAAAATAAAAATAAATTAAATTACATTATTTTTTTTTAAAAAAAAAATTCTTTCAGGATTCTTACTCAGCTAGAATTGTCCCTGTCTTAGGTGATTTAGGGAAGCCAACTTTAGGATTAAGTGAAGAGCAGTTTAAATCTCTTGCCAAGGAAATAGATACAATTTATCATAATGGAGCACTTGTATTTTTTTTTTTTTTTTTTTTTGAGAAAATTATTCAACAAAATTTAATTTGCTTTTTTTGGATAGGTACATTGGGTATACCCATATCATAAACTTAAAGCAACAAATGTTGTTAGCACTATTGATTTACTTAGACTTGCAACTTTAGACAAATTAATTCCATTCCATTTTGTTTCTTCAACATCTGTTTTTGATTCAGACTATTATACTCATAACAGTGATAGAAAAGTTCTTGAAAATGATCCATTAGAAGGAGGGAAAACGCTTACCGTTGGTTATGGTATTAATTCATTCAAAAAAGTTTTTTTTTAATTTTTTATTTTTTTTAAAAAAACCAACAATTTCAAAAGCACAATCTAAATGGGTTTCTGAAAATCTTATTTTTGAGGCAAGAAATAGAGGTGTTCCAGTGACAATCATTCGTCCTGGATACATTGTAGGACATTCTAGAACAGGAGGTTTTTTTTTTTTTTTTTTTTTTTTTTTTTTTTTTTAAAAAAAAAAAAATGTTTTAATTTATTCCTTCAAATAGTTTCCGTTTTGATAACTACTTCCAATTGATGTTAGATTTTGGATACGAAGCCACACCTATAGATTATATTGAAGTATTTTTTTTTTTTTTTTTCCGTTGTTCTTTAAGCCATTAATAATATCAATTTTTTAACAAATCAAAGTGGCGTCAAGAACTCATGCAATTAACAATGTCATTAAGTGATAATGCTTTATATCCTCTTCTTCACTTCGTTTTAGACGATCTTCCAACAAAATCTAAAGCTCCAGATTTGGATTCAAGTAATGCTGAGGTTTTTTTTTTTTTTTCCTCAAACAGAAAGAAAGAAATTTAACTCTCTCTCTTTTTTTTTTTTCTTGTTAAAAGAGAGCAATTTCTGATTCAACAATTCGATGTGCTCCAATGCCAGAAGTAATGGCAATCTATTTTAGTTATTTAGTTCAAAGTGGATTTTTACCTGAACCAACCTCACCACAACCAAAAAGAATTTTACCAAAACTTAACCTTGATGCTAAAATGCATTTGAGGAGTGATCGTGGAAATTAAAGAAATTTTTTCTTTTTTGTTCTATATTTGAAAAAAAAAAAATTGAAAATTAAAGATCTTTCAGTCTAAATTTATTTACACAAACATTTTCACAAACATTTTTCTTTTTTTAATCCCAACCTCCACCCATTCCTCCTCCAAGTTCTACTTCTTTTGTTTGGAAAATGTCTTTTAGATTCTTTTTTTCTTGTTTCCTATTTTTGAATTATTCATTGAATAAAGGGAAAAAAAAAGAAAGAAAGAAAGAAAGAAAATTACTTTTGTTTTGTTTCTTGGACTGCAACAATTCCAGTTACTAGTTGATTTTGATTTAATTTGGAGTGGTCAAGTTTACTTTGTTTCTCTGATTTCTCTATCTTTTCGTTTACTTCAGGGGAATCTTCTTTTGAATTGATTTGTTCCTCATTTTTTGACTCTTCTTTTTTTGATTTATCTTTTGATTTTTTCTTTGATTTTTTTTGTTCCTTATCTTTCTCCTCCACATCCATTTTATTTATTTCTGCATCTTCTTTTTCTTTCTTTTTCTTGCTTTTCTTCTCTTCTTTCAATTTCTTGGGACTACTGGTTTCCATTTCATTGTCTTGATCTTTTCCTTTAATTGAAACTTTTATATTGGGTTCAACTTGATTTTCTTCCACATCAATTTTTTGTCTCTTTTTATATTCTTCTCCAACTTCACGATTTAAAGAACGTTTTTTTGATATTCTTTGTTCCCCTCCTTCATTTTTCTTTGTTCTTTTCCTTTCAAGGATTTCCCTCTTCTTTTTTCTAAATAAAAATCCAGGATCAAATCTTTCTCCATCCAAAATTTTTAGAGAAGGTACCATTTCTTTAATCTAGTCATTTATTCATTTAAATTTTGATTCTAATTATTTAACAAAGAAGAAGAAGAAAAAATTATAAAAAGAACCTTTTCTTTATAACCTTCAACGTCACAAAGAGCATTCCCTTTCAAGTTTAATTGTTCAAGTTTGATCATCGTCTTTAAAATATCAATTGAACTAAAATAAAACAAATAAATAAGTTGAGATTGAAATAAGAAAGAAAAGAAAGAAGGGAAAAAAATACTCAAAGTCTAAGAGTAAATTGTTTCCAAGATCTAAAATTTCTAAACTATTAAGAAGAAGAAAAAAATAAAGAAATTGTTGATGTGAAAATAATTAAGATATAAAAATAAAGTAAAATAAATCTATACTTTGAATTCTTTGCTATACTTTCAGGGACTTTGGTAATTTTATTATCATTTAATCTCAATTCCTTCAATTCAGGACAAGAACTTAAATCTGGAATAACATTGATTCGATTGTGACCAATACTTAATTTTTTTAATGCTTTTAATCCTGAAAAATTTGTAATATCAAAGATTCGGTTGTGTGAAAGTGCTAAAATTATGAATTTAATTTTGATTATTTTTTTTTTTTTTTTTTTTTTTCAAAAAAAAATTCAAACTTAAAGTATTTAATTCAGGATAAGCACTTAGATTCTCCATTACAGAGATGTTATTATTGTTTAAGATTAATGCTTTCAAATTTGGTGATTTTACATGAGGAATCCTTGTAATTGAATTTTTACTTGCACTTAAAACTATATTGTTAAAATATGGGATTTGTTAATCTTATTATTTGATTTCAATTAAAAAATATTTTTTCTATACCTGTAAGATTAGGCAAATTTGAAACTTCTTGAAGAGTTGTAAGTTGATTTGAATCAACTTTTAAAAAAGTAATACTTTTAACATGCATGATTCCTTGGAGTGACTTTAATTTGTTTTGAGAAAGATCGACACGATTCAAATCTACACAAACTGAAAGGTCATCCATTGCTATTTATTAATGTCAATCATCAATCATTTAAAATTATGTAAAATGAGAAAATGAGAAATTGAAACAATACCAGTGATATCCTTATTTGAGACATTCAAAACTCGAAGAGATCGAGGATTGGTGGAAGTCAATCCACTGACTGATACAATATCTAACTTCATTCCAATTTGAATCTCTTGAAATCTATAATAAAAAAGTTGAAAATTAGTAAAACAATTGTTACAAATTCCAACAATTTCATCACGAACTCTAAATCCTAAATCATCAATGATTGACTCAAACATTCAAACATACATCATCCTATTGTTTCAACTGTAATCAACAATAATCTCAAGTTAACAAATCAACTCCAATTCCAAAAAAAAAAAAAAACACTTATCCTAAACAACCAAAAACTCAAAAACTAAACATCCAAACATTAAAAATGAATCAAAAATTGTGTAAATAGACTCTGAGCTTCAATTCTATCGCTATTATTACAATCTATTTGATATCAATTGCTTTACAAAGAGCAGTTCGAAAGGAATTTTCCTCGTGGTTTCTATTTTTTGTATCTGACCTTCTAAAATGTTCCAACGCCTTCTTTTTCAAAACAAACAAAACCAACAAAAAGAAGGGAAACAGCTTTCAATCAAAAAGCAATTGATATCGAGTCAATTGTAATACTAATGATAGTGCATTTGAACAAACACATTTACTAAAGTGAAATGTAAATTGATTAATTATTTTTCGATCAATAGTTTCAATTTTCAAAACAAAAACAAAATAGATTCTATCTTTTCTTCTTGGACCATTGATTATATTAGACATTAATCATGCAGCGACAAACTAGCTTGAAGGCTTTCCTGGTCATCATTTCCCTAGGATTCTTGGTTTCGATTTTCATTTTCACAATGCCTATATCATGGCCTCAATCATATGGAAATCTATCTTGTATTTGCGATGAACCAACAGAAGAACCAAGTTGCCCAGAGTTTAGTTGTCCAGAAGAGCCAAGTTGCCCAGAGTGTAGAAATGAAATACCCACACCTTGTCCAACTTCTCCCTCAAATGTACCAACTGTTACAATGCCATTAACATCTGGAGTAGTAGAGAGGAAAAAGATCAAAAGTTCAAAGAAAGTGATTGTGACAGCAACATCTTCAAACCATTTTACTTCACTTCATTGGTTATTAGTTTCAATTAGGAAATACGAACCAACAATAAATGTGATTGCTTATGACCTTGGTTTATCTCAAAATGAAGTGGATTTAATTCATTCAATGAATGGAATCACTTATAAAAAGTTTGAATATTCAAAATATCCAGGGTTTTTTAATATTCATCACAATGCTGGTCAATATGCTTGGAAAGTTGCAATAATTCATGAAGTTTTAGAAGAATATGAATATGTAGTTTGGATGGATGGAGGTGATGAACTTGTTCATTCTTTAGATCCTTTGTGGCCCGAACTTGAAGAAAATGGATTTTTTTCACCTTCAAGTGGATGTTGTGTGAAGGATCTCACAGTTTTAGAAAGCCATGATGAATTAGGAATTGGTCGTGATAAACATCGTCAAAAGAATAATTGTAATGCAGCATTCATTGCATTTTATAAACCTTTAGTTTATGATACATTGATCAAGAGATGGTATGAATGTGCATTAATTGAAAAATGTATTGCGCCACCAGGTTCATCAAGATTGAATCATAGACAAGATCAAGCAATATTAACTTTACTTGTTCATGATTTAGAAATTAATTCATGTCATGATAATTATGAACTTGTTTCCATGTTTAATATTCATCAAGATGGTCATCCTGAACGAGGTGCATCTTTATATGATATTTTGAGACTTCCTTCTCCAAATTCATTATTAGGTGTCTCCAATTTTAATGCAAAATTAATGAACAAATCACCATCGTCAACAACAATAACTTCAATTTCAGATATAATTGGATATTTATTAACAAAAATTCCAATTGTTGGTGGAATCACATATCTTGAATCTGGAAATTTATCACAAGATCAAAATTTACAACATATTATTCATTATATGGGAAGTTCATCTCAAATCATTGCTTTTGGAAATGAAGATATTTCTTTGGGTTTAAAAAATCAACTTGGAACTGTTGAAAATATTTCAAATACAATTCAAAAATATCCAATACCATCAGGTGCACAATTCACAGTTCTTAAAGGAGATGTCAATAATGAAGAAATTTGGAAAGATGTTAAAAATGTAATTGGTCAGAAAAAAATTCAATTTTATTTCTCGAGATCCAATGCAAAAGAGAAAGAATGGAAATTTTTAATTGAGGATCAAAATTTATGTTTACTTCAATGTGATTGGATTCTTGTCTTTGATCATGTTCCAGATCTCAGCCAAACTTTTGTTTTATTATTAGATTATGCTCATTTCAAATTCAATTATTATCGTTTTTCATTTATAAATAATGAAGGAACTCAAATCAATTTAGAAATCATTTCAAATCTCAATGTCCCTAAATATTTCTCTCAAATCCCTGGTTTTTCTTATGATCAAATCCATTTCTTTTATTGAAACTCTTTTTTGTAGAAAATTAATTAATTTTATAAAATAATAAACGTACAAAATAACAATAAATTCTTATTTTGTTTTTATCAAGACGAGATACTCTTTGGAATAATAACAGAGGAAAAAAAAGTTTCAAAAAAAGAAAAAAAAAATAAAGAGAAACCACGAGGGTCTCTGGTCTTTCCTTTGCTTTGATGCTCAGTTTCTTCGTCCTCTAATGCATTTTTTAAATCATCAGAAGTTACAGTAGCAAATTTAGCAGCATCAACCCCATGGGCTGTGCAATATAAGTAGGCTCGATTCATTGCTTTTTGTTTCGCAATACGATCAAATGCTAAGAGAGGGAACCTTCAATCTTGAGCAAATGAGCGGCTTCTTAATTTCAAGTAATGTTTGAAGCATTCTTCTTCGGAAATAGAAGTTTTCCTCTTTTCATTCCCAACCATTACTAACCCTCCATGTCCAAAGGGGAACAACCAAGGGAATTGTTGCTGGAGAACACTTTTTTCTTTATCTGAAACGAGAATTGAACTTCGAATTCGAATTAAAACATTCACTGAGTCTTAATGTTTCCTTGAGGCACCCTATAGCTATAGCGAAGAGTGTCAATTGAAGATTTGGATCAGAAAGTAAATCTCTGAAAATCTAGTAAAGGTTTTTTTTATTGAACAATATACATTAGATGTTCTTTCTATATTCAATAAAGCATGAACAAATAGATCGTGTAAATAGACATTCATTGCCTTTTCCCTTCGATTAAGAATATAATAACTCAAAAATCTCCCCTGTTATTCTAAACACAACATGAGCTTCTGTATCATTTTGGATTTTACATCCTTGAAATAGTAGACTCGAAGAGACATTTTCAGAGAGCCAACAAATAAGTTTCCTCCATTCTCGATTTGGAACATTAGAGCCCCATAAACTTAATTGTTCATCAGTTCTATTTAAAGCAAGGTTACATGCATTCCGAAATTTATTCTTTTCACTTGCTGTCCAATCCCAACAATATGTTTTCCAATTTTACAGTTATGCAAATTGTCTATAAATACACTGCCAAAGACCTCTGTCGAGATGTGAGAATCGAATAGAGAGCTGAGGACGTGCCTGTGAACCAGCGGGAGCTCTGAAAAGTTTTCTAATAGAAAATCATTAATACTTGAGGCAATTTATTTGTTTTTTTCAATAAAATCAAACCTGTGGAATTTTGAATGACAAGTTGGCTCCTTATAATATCTAATCGAACATATTGAAATTATGAATTGATTATTAAATATTGAAACAATTTGAAATGAATATTATTGTCCCTTCAAGTTCGAAACTTTTCCTGGATTCTATAATTGTCAAATGTTAAAATAAATAAATAAATAAATAAATAAAAGAAAATAAAATACTTTTTTTTCCATGGGCATCTAACAGGATTACAAGCTTCAAGATTTCTAATGGAAGATTCTTCTTGAGTAAGAAGATTCTTGAGTATCTTGTTGGAGCTTCCACATACTTTATGTGGTAAATTGAGATCCATAAGTGTGCATCAGGATCAATTTCTAATTTCTAATTTGAGTACTTGGCTTCTGTGTTGCTTGTTGAATTTTCTCCTTGTCTCTGAAACAAAATAAATAAAATTAAAAATTAAAAACATAACTTTTTCAATTAATTTATTACTTATCAATCCAAGTTATTTTTTTTTTGTTGTTGTTATTGTTGGTAACTGCTTTATACAAAATTGAATCGAATCCAGAGAAATTTGAAAGAAAGGAAGAAATATAACAAATAATTTTGATTCAGTTTCTCACTCCAGATCAAGATATTTAACAATAAAGAGACGGTCAATGAACTGATCTTCTTTGATCTTCTTTAACTCAGCTCTTGTTAATTGTTCTTCATATAATGCATCTATATCACAAAAGATATTTAGCGCTTCTTCAAGTTTATCCATCCTTTCAACAGAACCAACAGGACATAAACGCCCCCATTCAAAAAGAGCAAGAGCATAAATATGCCTAAGTTTGAATTTCTGAGAACTTGCTGCACATCTTTTAAAGTAATTTATAGCCTATGATAAAGTTGATTTGTTAATCAACAATAAATAAATAAATAAATAAAATAATAAAAATAAAAAATACTGTTGGGATATTTCCATGAACTAAAGATACAAAACGCCCTTGATATAAATAATAGAGGGATCTCATTAATGGAAATAAAGTAGTAGATTGTCTTAAAAGTTCAATTCCTTCTTGACATGAACTTATTAACTTTTCAACCATAGCTTGAGAATTTTTGTCATTTCCCTAAAAATAAAAAGAGGAAAATGAGGATTTGAAAGAAAAAAAAGAAAAAAGAAAAGAAAAGAAAAGAAAAGAGAAAAGAAAGAAAACCCTTTGATATTTTTCCAACATAGTTAAATGAACATCAAGAATTTTTTGGAGAGGTAAAGTATTATGTGGCATTCCACTGTTGACAGTATTCTAATAGAAGAAAATTGAAGATTAAGATAAGAGAAGAAAAGAGAAAGAAAAAGAAAGAAAAAGAAAGAAAAAAAAACTTTTAGGTAATCTAATCCTTGATCAGCAATTTCCAAAGCTTTATCTTCCATACCTTCTCTTAAATATAAAGATGATTTAAATCCAAGTAGAAAAGCATGTTGATGTTCATTTGGTGCTTTGATCTCTTCAATTAATGCATTATAACTTTGAAGCCATTCTAAAGCTTTTTCTTGATCTCCATTGTAAATATAATTTGCCATTAACCCAAGAATTCCCCAACATTTTGAATCTCCGTCATCATCAATTTTTGCTGAATTGAAAACTGTACGGAAGGTTTCAAGAGATTCTCTTTGACCAAGTACATGTTGAATCCAACCTAAGTTGATTTAGAATAAGTTACTTTGAATATTCAAAAAAGAAGAAGACCGAACCTTTCATCATAAGACATTCTCTAAAATGATGAGAAAGGCCAAATGCTTTATGAGTATCAATGCCTTTTTGGAGATTTTCAAATACTTCATCAAAATGGCCATAAAGTAAGTGACGATAAGCAACAATGATATAAAAGCTTCCAAATTGAGATCTTTCTAATCCTTTTCTATTGGCAACAGAAAAAGCAAGGTACATATAGATTGTTGCAAAAATTTCAAAAACTATATTATTAAAGTTTTAAGTTTGACAATTTTTTTTTTCAAAAAAAAAAAAAAGAAAAATAAAGAGAAAAAAAAAA
>Ga0209960_1004432_pt1 | contig 10794 bp, 16 predicted proteins | sample ThiBiot_500_plan_2_FD_183947 | JGI IMG/M metagenome (GOLD analysis project Ga0209960, IMG submission 183947) | Wastewater bioreactor microbial communities from Cape Town, South Africa - Thiocy_expt_500_plan (SPAdes) | ecosystem: Engineered > Bioreactor > Thiocyanate-remediating >... | reverse complement strand
TTAAGGAATATAATGTTCCCCAAGTTGGGTTTTTCTTATAAATTCTTTATTATTTTTCTCTTTGTCAGCTTTTTTTTTCTTTCTTACAAATTCCTGGAAATTCAAAAAGGGCACAAATACTTTAAAAAAAAGTCCACATTCAATTGAAAAATTAAGACAAAATTATCAAGAAAAGGATATTCCAATTATTCCAATTCAAGAATTAATTGAACATTGTAAAAATAATTCAACATTTGAGTTTGAAGATGATTTTGTGAAAAGAGGATTAAAATTATTACATTTGTGGGGAACGTGTGTTTATTTTGATGAACCAATGGAATTATCAAATTATGTTGTTTTGAAACCAGAATTTTTGACAAAAGAAATTATGGGAAAATTATTTAAACCAGATTTATGTCATAATTTCAAAGATGGAATTTTAAATCATTCAAAATTAGAGTTCTTCTGGCCAGATTATATGGAAAAAGTAGAAATGTTGATGACATTAATGGAAAAATTTGAAATTTGTTTTAAATTGAAAGAAAATGAAAAAAAACTATTTAAAGATCAAAGAAGTTTAATTGTGAATTATTTACCTGAAGATAAACCAAATGATTTATCAACTTATTGGTCAACAACAATTCCAAGAGGAGAAATTGAAATTGAAAGGATATTTTCATTTAATCAAGTTCCAAGTGAAATGGTTTCTAGATTATTGGTTCGATTTCATGATAGAATAGTTGATAATGTAATTTGGAGAAGAGGTGTATTATTAAAACATTTTTATAATAAAAATGAGAATGAGAATGAGAATATTTTATGTTTATTGGAAGTTAAAATGTCAGAAAATTTATTTGAAATTCGAATTAGAGGAAAAGAAAGAAATAAATGTTTAGAAATGATGAAATATATTTATGAAGAAGTAAAAATAGTGAGTGGAAATTATGGAGGAGTTAAATGGAAAGAATGTGTTAGATCTCCTCATTTTTCAAAAGGATTAATTAATTTGAATGATATTCATCAAGATTGTAAATTAGAATTAACAAATAGAAAATTAATATGTCCAATTACTCATTTTCCAATTTATGGTGAAGATTTATTATTCAAAACTGGTTTACTTGACACTTTAGATAATCAAAATAATATTGGTGATTATTGGAAATACAGTTACGAAAGTCAAAATCAAAAAAGTAAAAAAAGTGAAACAGAGACAATTTTTGAAAATTCACAAAAATTAAATGAAAAAGAATATGGAAAAGTTGAATGTTTACTCAAATTATTTGGATTTGATCCTTCAAAAATTGATAAAGTTGTTGGAATTGAAAAGAAAAGTTGGAAGAGGTCATTTGATGATTGGAATGAAAAGTTGTTTGGTCAACATAAAGATACTCCAAATTTATTTAAGAAAGAAGATTGGATTGAAAAATCTGAATCAGAATTAAGGAAATCATTTATTCAATATTTGGGTGATTACATTTCAAAATTTAGACAAATTGGATGGAATCATGGAAATAATGTACATTTTTATTTATTTCTTTCGAATCTCTTAGAAACTTTGCTTTTGTAATTTGTTATTTATTATCCTCAATTTTTTTTTAACTATTTATATAAAATTGTAGTCATTTGTGATTCCAATGATTCAAGGAACAACTGAAGATGCTGCTTGGAGAATTTGTTTTTTTTCTTCTTCTTTTTTTCTTGGATAAAAATTGAATTAAAATTAAAATTTTAAAGGTGATAATGGATTTGGAACAGTTTCCCAAATTGATGCTGGTTATTATTCACAAGGTTTTCTTTTTTTTTCTTTTTTTTTTTCTTTTTCTTTTTCTTTTTCAAATTTAGACCTAACTTTTTTCAAATTAATAAAGGAGTTTATGTTACATCCAAAGTAGAATATGCAACAAAATATTGTAATCAGAAACCCAAGGTCTTTGTGATTGGATTTGTGATAGTTGGAAATCCATTTCCAGTGATTGAACATCCATTTATGACAAATGAAGAAGGAAAAGTAATTTTGCAAGAAAAGGATAAACCAATGAAAAATGAAAATGGATATTTAGGAAAACCAATCAATCCTGGTTATCAATCTCATTTCACTCTTGGTATTCTTCTTTTTCTTTTAAGACCCATTCACTCATTCATATTTTTTTTCTCTTTCCAATATATTCATCAACAATAAAATAAAAATATAAAAGTTGATGATCGATATATAAGTACAGCCTTTCCAATCACAAAAGTTGAACAATTGAAGGAAGGATATGTTGCTGATGAATTAGTTGTCCATGAATCACAAACTTATCCATCTTATATCGTGTACTATAATTAATAAAATGTTGAAAATCGATTTAAAATTGTTGAAAGAATAAATACAGGTTTTCTGTCCATCCAAGTAGCTTTGATTATTATTCTTCTTCTTATTGATGGATTCTACTTATTGAATTCAAGTATTTCTAAATGAGAAATGGCGGGAAAATTATGAGAAAAACATCAAAAAAAAAAAAAAACATGTCGGGGAAAAACAAAAGGAAGGCGGAGGATGAGGAGCCAGAGGAGGATCTTGAAGTGAGCGACGAAGGGGATGAATTTCATGAAGACCCAAAATTGTATTCTATTCTTCCTACTTTTATTAAAAAACCTATTTTTTGTCATTACTTTTTAAACATTTCATTATTCTTTTTTTTGAAAAAAAAAAAGAAAAACAAAAAAAATTACTTAATAATTGTTGCTAATATGATCTTCTTGATTCAATTTAAAATTTTAAAAGGCAAAAGAAATCAAAGTTTGAGGAAGTTAAGAAGGATCAAACGTTTTTAGAGTTCTTAGAGAATATGGAATCTTATGCACCAATTGTGAAATTTATTTTTATTTATTTTGAAAACAAATTCAGTATTTCGGAAATGAAATTAATGATATCAAAATTTATTTAGATTCCTGATGTTGTAACTAATTATTATTTGGAAAGAGCTGGCTTTAATTGTGATGATAATAGAATGTAACATTGATATTATAATTATTTGTTAGAATTTTTTTTTAAAAAAAGAAAAACATTTTATATAGTAAAAGAGCGATTGGATTAGCAGCACAAAAATTTATTGCTGAAATTACAACGGATGCACTTCAATACTCAAAATCAAGAACTCATCACGCAACTAAGGATAAAAAGTCAAAGGTTTGATTTCAATTCATTTTTTTGTGTTTATTTATCTGTTGAGAGGTTTGTTTTTTAAAAAAATAACATTTAAACCAAAGGATCGAAAGTTAGTATTGACAATGGAAGATCTCTCTTCAGCACTTTCAGAATATGGAATTAATGCAAATAAACCTGAATATTATACATGAACCATCTGGGTGTGGCACATTTTTTCTTTTTTCTTTTGTAAGATAATTAAGTTTAAACTTTGAAAACAAATAAAATAAAATAAAATAAAATAAAATAAATATGAAGTTTTTATTTTATTTTATATTGTTCTAAAAAAATTGGGATGATTATTTCTATTTAGACAAAAAAAAAAGAAAGAAAAGAGAATAGAATTAATTTAAGCGAAAAAAGCTTTTAGAAGAAATTTTAAAAAATTTACAGGAATAGCTTTGTCGAGGACTTCACGTAAAGCTTTCTCTCTTTCTAATTTTTCTTTTGAAACACGATCTTCTTCATTTTTAACATTATTTTCTGCTTGCTCAAGTTTTTGTTGTTTTTGTTCTTGAATTGCCTTCATTTTTGTAAATCTTTGACTTGACAAGTTTTGTGTACTTTCTTCTTCTTGATTTTGAGATGGTTCTGGTTCACTTGGGAAAAGCTACAAATTAGAAAAAAAAAATTAGATTAAGAAAGAAAGAAATCAAGAGAAAAGGAAAATAACCGAATCAACGAATTGTTTATAATCGTAACCACCTGGAACTTTAGCCATATGTTTTAAGCAATAATCAACTTGAGTTGGAGTTAAGACGTTCCTTAATTGTTCTTCAGTTACAAATTCTTTATCTTGAGCAATCATCATAAATGAATTAACAACTTCAGATGCAGTTGAAACGTTTGTTGTTTTTTGAGAAATCATGAAATTGATGAACTCATCTTGAGAAACTGTGTCATCATTATCAGAGTTAACAAAGTCCCAAATTTGTTCAAATTCTTCATCACGTTTTCCTTCTGCAACAATTGGAAGATTAAAACCTAATTTTATTTTATTATTTATTTAATCACATTTTCAAAAAAAATAATGAAAAAGAAATAATAATAATAATTACCACAAGAACGTAAACATGATTTAAATTCTAATTTATCTAAACTTCCATTCTTGTTTTTATCAAAATATTCAAAAGTTTCAACCCATTCTTGAAGTTGAGCTTCAGAAATACCTTTCGAATTTTTGGCTTCAATTTTTTGTTCAACATTAAATTCCATGACTGTACATAATTGTTTGAGGGCTTCAAGTTTTTGAGAAAGTGAAACTGCAGAATGTTCTGTATGTTTATTTTCATAAATATTTTCTTGTTCTAATTTCGAAGAAAGATCCTCAATTGATTTTAATTCTGGACTACGTTTTTGAACTTCAGCAGATTTAGCTTTAATATGTAATAATTGTTCTTCAAGTGGTCCATTATTTCCCTATATTTGATTTTTTTTGGTTAATGAATTTTGATGATTTATGATTTGATTTTGATAAAATCTCATACTTAAGAAAAAGAAAAAAAAAGAAAAAAAAAGAAAAAAAAAAGAAAAGAAAAAAAAAGAACCTCTAAAAGATTAGTACGAAGTTCAGAAAGCCATTCATTAAAACGATTTGCTGCTTTAGCAAATTCAATTCTAAGCTCTTCATTTTTCTCTTGTTTTCCAACTTCTTTTTCTAAAGTTAAACCTCGTTCTTCTATTAAATGATTAACATTTGTCCATTTATCTGTCAAAACTTCAAGGGTATATGGAGTATAAGGATTGGAAGGAACATCAAATTTCTTAATTTCTTGATCCAACTCAGTCACAACTTCATAGTTTTTCTTTGGGGTTGATAAATTATCTTGGATAACTGATTGATTTTGTTGAAGATCTTTGACTTCTTTAACTGATTGAACAATAATTGGTTCAGAGATATCTTCAGAAGTATTATCAATCCAATTATTTAGAGAAGTTGCTTTTTCTGCAAATGAAAGGCAGACACTATCAGCTTGTCTGAATTTCTGTAATGAATCTTGAAGATTTTTCTTTCTTGTTGACTCTGCATCTCTGAAATTCTCCCAATTTTTTACAACTTCATCACATTTAGCTTCCACTGCAGATTTATCTGGGTGATTTGCGCGAACTAATAAATCTTTTGCAGAAACTAAAGCTGAGACTTGAGTATTAACTGAGTCACTCTTTGCTCCAAATTTAGTAAAATCATCAATCAATTTTTGAACAGAGGCAATATCAGTTCCATAATTTGTAGAAGAGGCATAATCTTTCTTTTCTTGAATAAATGTCTCAATCTCTGAGGCATCTTTATTAAATATAATTCTTTTCAATGAAGCCTCAAGTTTAAGTTTACGTTGATGGGACATTTCCTTCAATTGATTGAGTTTTGATGTTAAAGATGATTGAGATTCTTGAATTTGGGATGAGTAAGTTGAACCTTGTGAAGCTAATTTATCTCCTACCTCATTTGTATTGTTTACTAATTTTTCATGTGAAGAGAGTTCTGTTAAGAAAAGTTCATGTTTCTTTATGAGTGATTTAGAAGTAGCAATTGATTCATTAAGAGCTTCATTCTCTAAACCTTGAAGAACTTGAATTTGTTGATCAATCCATCTTTCTTCATCTTCACTATCTCCTTTATAATCATACCATTGAACAGCATCTCCTAAAGCTTTAGTTCTAATGGAAGATGCACTTTGAAGTTTATTCCATTCTTCAGTAATATCTGATAAAGTCTTTTCAATATCATCTGATTTGTAGTTATTTTCATTGATAAGACTTTTTCCTGATGAAGTTTTTTTGACAAGTTCATTCTTTTCATGTGCTTCAAGTTCTTGAGTTAAAAGTGTTTGTTTATTTAATAATTTTTGTGATGCGAATAAATCCTTTCCATAATCTGTTGAGCTAGCAATACCAAATTTATATTTAATGTAATCTCTTTCTTCGCTTGCATCTCTTAAAAATTTTTGGAATTTGAAAGATGCTTCAAGTTTTTCTCTTCTTGATTTTGAAGTTATCTTTGTTGTTTAGAAAAGAGAAAAATGATGAGGATTTAAAAATAAAATAAAAAAGAGAAAAAAAAAAACCAAAAGTTGTTCATAACGTTTGATCAAAGCATCTCTTTTTTGAGTGAGAGAATCTTTTGCATAGTGCTATTATTATTAATTCAACAAATAATCAATATTTGAAGAGAAAAAGAAAAAGAAAAAAACTTGTGAATCAATTAAATGTTGAGCTTGTTTAAGTGTTTTTTGAATCAATGGATCATGAGAAGAAATATCAGCTTCAAGTAAAGTTTGTTTCTTTAATAAAATTTGAACTGATGGTAAATCAGAACCATAATCTTCAGAAGAAAGAGCAGCTTCAACTTCTCTAAACCATCTATCTAAATCATCAAAATCTCTCTCAGTATCCTTTAATGCTTCAGCATCTTTTAAGTGAGAAGCAAATAAGTCAGTTTCTGCTTGAAGAGAATTCCATTGATCTTCTAATTCTTGAATTTTCTTTTCAATCGGTTGAGGATCTTCAACAATCTTTTCAAGTTCTCTTCCTTCTGAAAGAAGTTCATCAAATTTTTTCTTTTGTGCAGCTATTTCAAGTTTCAATTCCTCTTGTTTTCTCACTTTCTCTTGAACATTAGATGAATTTTGATTATGTTTCAATTCTGCTTCCTTTTCTTTCAACCAATCAGACATTTCATCAGCATCTCGATTCCAGGCAAGTAACCTTTCTGCATTGTCCAAATTATTTTTCTTTTGAGCAATTTGTAAATTTAACTTGTTATAACGATCTAAAATAGCCTCACTGCGTTGGTTGATTTGATCTTTTGCAAAATGATCATCAGCAACTAACTTTTGAGCTTCGTTTCCTAAATCTTTAACTTTCTCTCCCTCTAATTTAATCTCAACTTGGAGAGATTCAACTTTCTTCTTCAAGTCTTCAATCTCTTCAATTGATTTTGGATCTTCAATACTTGCAATGGCATTTTCAGTTTCATCAAGCCAGTCTTCAACTTCTTGAGCATTTTTATTAAAGCTCATCAACTTAATTTCATCCTCAAGTTTCTTCTTCTTTGCATCAACAGCTTCAAGTAATTTATCTCTTTCTTGATTTAATTGATCTAAAAGACTTTGAACAGCATCAGATTGTGGATGATTTTGAGAAATTAATTGATTTCCATCATGACGAGTTTTCTTTAAAATTTCTTCATAAGAATTGATTTCATCTTTAATTTCATCAACTTTTTTTAATAGTGCGAGTGCATCTTCAAGATCTTTAATAGGCTCATCCTTTTGGACTTCTTGTTTTTTATTTTCAATCCAGTTTAATGAATCATTAACATTTTCACGGAATTTTTCAAAATCATAAATTTCTTGAAGAACTTTTTTCTTCTCTTTCAAATCTTTTTTTATTTTTTTTTTTATTGAATTTAATTATTTTAAAAAATAAATATTAAAAGAAAAATAAAGAAATAGTAAAAATAAACCATCTCTCAAAGATTCTCTTTCATCTTTCAATGAATCAAGTTTTGATTTAATGTCATCTGCTGCGTAATGATTTTGATCAATAAGTTTTTGTCCAATTTCTTTGACTTCCTCCAATTTCTATTAAGATTAAATAAATAATTAGTTTCTTATCTTTTCTTTTCTATTTTCTTAGTTATTTATTTATCAAATAAAAAATAAATAAAAAATGAAATATTAACCTTATCATGAGCATCAACAGCTTGAGAAATTTTATCAAGTTTTCTTAAAGCAAGATCTGCAGTTCGAACATCTTTTGGATTTTCAATATTTGCAACCTAAATCCAAATATTATTTATTTTAATGAAATGAATATCAAAGGAAAGAAAAGTAAAATTAATAAATCAAAAAATTTTACATCTTTTTTCCTTTCAGCTAACCAAGAAGAAGCTTCATCTGCATCATTGTAGAATTGATAAAGATCATGAGCTTCCTCTAATTTCTTTCCTCTTAAATCAGCAAGATCTTTAACTTTAATTAAACTTTCATTCAATTCATTTTGTTTAGCTTGGAGAATTTCAGCCACTTTTCTAATAAAATTAAAATAAATGTTTGAAATGAATGTTTTTGAAAAAAGAAAAGAAAGAAAAAAGAAAAAAAGATAACCCTTCAACTTGATTGTCCAAAAGTTTGACTGCTTGTTCATTAAGAGTTTTTGCTTTTTCAGAAATTTCATTCAAATTATTTTCAAGATTTTCATGTTTCTTTTGAAGTGCTTCAACTGAACGTAAATCACGACCCAAATCATCTGAAGCAGCTTGTTTTTCCTTTTGTTTTAAGAGTTCATTCAAATCATTCATAGCTGCAATCAAATTTGAGGCATCAATTGCACTTTTAAGTTCTTTCTTTTGTTGAGCAATATCTTTCTTCAAATTATTCCATCTTTCATCGACTTCTTTATCTTTTTCTTGAATCTCATCCTTTTTTTTTTTTTGAAGAATTGATTTTTAATCAAACAGGAAAAAGTGAAAGAAAGAAAAAATTAAAAAGTAAAGTACTTTTGAAGGGTGATCTTCTTCGACAAGAGTTTTTGCATGGTTGTTAAGATCTTTAATTCTTGGTTCGTAACCTGTCATATCACGATCAAGTTTATCGAATTTATCAATAAGTGCTTCCAAATTCTTTATTTCATTTATTTTTTTTAAAAAAAGAGTTAAATTATAATTTCTATTTGGAGAAGAAAAGGAAAAAAGAAAGAAAGAAACATCAAGATTGTCGTGTAATTGTGATTCTTTGACAAGATTTTCTTTCTCTCCAATCCATAAATCCAACTATTTTTTTTTTTTTTCATTGTTTCCTTTCCTGAAAAGAAAAGAAAAGAAAAATGAAATTGATACCTCATCACATTCTCTCTTATATTTATGGAACTTTTCGGCATCTTCTAAAGCACGCATTCTGATGGAGAAATTTTTTCTGAGATTTTCCCAACGTTCATCAATCTCCTTTTGTCTTTTAGAAACATTTGGTGATTCTTCATTATCTTTTGCAACCAAGTTCTAAAATAGGAAGGTTAATAAGTTATTGATTTTAAATTATTTAAAAAAAAATTACCTTTGCTTGATTTCTTAAAGAGTTAATATTATATTCATAAGAATTTAAGTCATCTTCAAGTGCTTGATGTTTTTTAAGTAAAATTTGAACTGTTTCTTCATCTTGACCAACATCTTCGCTAATAACTAATGGTTCTTTTTCTTTAATAAATTGCTCAGCTTCATCTGCAAGTGCATAATATTGAAGTGCTTGATTGATTGCTATTATAATTTTAAAGAAGATTGGTTTTGAAATTAAGAATAAAATAAGAGAAAATAAATCAATAAATAAATAAAGACCTTCTAATTTTTCTTTTCTATTGGCAGAAGCAATTTTTAAGTCATCCCAAGATTTGTTCACTTTTTGATATTTATCACCAAAAAGATCTTTTGCTAAAGGATCAGAATCAACCAATTTCTTTTTTATTTTTTTTTTTTTTCAAATTTTAACAAATTTTGATTATTTTTTTTTTCAAATAAATAAATAAATAAATAAAATACCTTAGCTTCTGAGAGAGTTGGTTTAATAACGCTTTCATGAGCATCAATTGATGATTGTAAAGATTCGTGTTGTTGTAATAATTTTTGGGAGCTTTTTTGAATTTAATTAATTTAATTTTAATTCAGAGAAAAAAAAGAAGAAAAGAGAAAAAGAAGAAAAAAAGAACATTGTAAGATCTTTTCCATATTCAGTTGATTGAGCATCAGGTTCTTTTTCTTGAATCCAAATATCTTCATTTTCAAGGGCACTTAAATGATGAAGCATATCCCTTGATCTTTCAAGATTTTCCTTTTTTGATTTTTTTGATTTTTTTTTTCAGAAAAAAGACAGGAATTGATAAAAACTAATCATTAAATGAAATTCTACTTTTCTTTGATGTGCATCTTTTTCTAAAGCTTCTAATTCCTTGGAAATATCTTGTAAAATAGCTTCGACATCTGAAGCACGAGAGTGATTATCAAATTCTTTTCCTTTTTCTTTCAAATCTGCAAATCGACGTTTAACTGCATCAATATCAGCTTCAACATACATGTGCTATGGAAAAAAAAAATTAAATGAGTCAAAATAAATTGGAAGTGGAAAAAAATATCTTGATACATCTTTGAGAAGTGAATCCACTTGATCAAGATCTTTTCCATATTCTTTTGAGGCAGCTGCTGGATGAATATGTTGAATTGAAGTTGTGATTTTGGAAGCACTTTCACGAAAGCTATATTTTTATTTATTGTTTTTTTTTATATTCTTATTTCTATTTCTACTCTATTTTTTATAAAATAAAATAGACTGTTGGAATTGAAGATCATTAAGAAGTTTTCTTCTTTGATCAAAAATATCTTCATTAAGTTTAATCCATCTTTCATTGATATCTTTTGTTTTAGCATTTGTAGATTCTTTGCTATGATAATTTTCAGTATCAAGAGTCTTTGCTAAAACTCTAATTTTTCCAAGACGATCTTCATGAGCAGCAATATCAACTATAATGGCTTCTTGTTTTTTCAAGGCAGCTAGAATTAATGAAAATTTGAATTAGAAAGAGAAAAAAGGAAAGAAAGGAAGAAGAAGAAGAAAAAAAAAAAAAAAAAAAAAATAAATTTT
>Ga0209960_1004431_pt1 | contig 10797 bp, 7 predicted proteins | sample ThiBiot_500_plan_2_FD_183947 | JGI IMG/M metagenome (GOLD analysis project Ga0209960, IMG submission 183947) | Wastewater bioreactor microbial communities from Cape Town, South Africa - Thiocy_expt_500_plan (SPAdes) | ecosystem: Engineered > Bioreactor > Thiocyanate-remediating >... | reverse complement strand
CTCCCGCGGGTTCTTCAAAGTACACCGCCGCGCCTTGAAAAGTACGGCCAAGGCATACATTGACTGTGACATCGCTGAGATCTTGATGCACTGCAAGAGAGGTCAGAGGTCATAGGTGAGGTGGAAGAAGGTACTGACCATCGAGCTGGACGTCTTTGCCGAGCTCATATTCAACCATAAATGCGTGGTGTTGGTTCAGTTGACTGCCCTGCACTTCGGGGAACAGTGCAGTGGCTAGAGGGCGAATGTAGCGCACCATCAATAGGTGCATCATGTCCCTGAACCCCTCGGACATGTGATCGAATATCAAGCCGTAGTTATTCATTGAATTGGGTCGTTGAATCGGTCCACCACTCTGTTTGTAGTGATCTGTCTCGGCGAGTAACTCCCTAACAATACGCAGCTCAATCGACTAATGTTGAGTGCAAAGGGGACACGTACTGACAAAATTGCGGCGTGAATAGAGCAAATTCATAGACCCCAGGACAGACTTCTTTCGTTACTTTGCGCAACCCTTCAGCGCTGTTCGAGTGCAGAGCCGCAATAAAAGTCGCGTCAAAGTGTTCCTAAACAAGTTAGACTGCAAACTACGATGGTGCTAGTCATACATCGCTCAAGTCTGTCACGTGTCGTTGCTTCGGCGTGTACGTCGTGCATTCGGTTGGCCCACGGCGCTGTTTTTTCTTCCTCTCTTTTTCAAGCGCATTTATTCGTGCAGATCTGAGTGCATGATCATGCTTGTTTTTGTCTTGTATAACATCTGTCGTCCACTGTGACGGGTCAACTTTCATGTCGTCTTATACCCGCTGTGGGCACGAACTTACAGCGACAAATGGAGAGTGGGGATGTAGTCTCTCGTGTAGCAGCTGTGCCGTCGTGTTTTGTTTGTTGAGCAGTGCCAAAGTGAGGGGATCATTGCCTAGTATTATCAACATCACTTAGCGAAGAGCCTCCAGTACTCTATAAATGACCTCGTACCATCGTTGTCTTGTACATCTATCTTCGCACCGCGTCGCAGCAACTCCAGCACGACGTCATCGTAGCCTCGTTCTGCCGCAAAGTGTAGTGGAGTTCTACCGCCCGCGAGGTAGACGGGAATGTGACTGCTCACGTAATAGACCGCATCTGTGGACTAATACAAGTTAGTAAAGGTCTTTGTTGTTTTCATTCGTTCTTACTGTCTTATTGAGATCTGCACCGTGGTCTAACAACGCTATTACGCAGTCAGTGTACCCCTCATTTGTGGCAAAATGAAGCGGTGTTAAGCTGTTTATCAAAAATTACGGATCTACCCCACCCTCATCATGAATGCATCACATACCCATCATCATCGGTGATATTAGGGTCTGCATTGGGTATCATCAGTGAAATTAAGTCACCATTGCCATTAAGAGCAGCAATGTGGAGGGGAGTAAACCCTTTTATCTAATTAATACGTGCGGCATGCCTCCCAGTAGAGGAAATATGGGTACTACGGGGTTTTTTTTTTTTTTTGGTATAACATAAATACCTCTTTCATTTTTTGCGTTCAGATCCGTGCTATTTTTAATGAAAGTTTTTGCTGTCTCAATGTCATTTCGCAGTAGTGCTTTGAATATATCGTCAGTTGATTGTTGTGGCTCCATTGTGTGTAGTTGAATTACTTTGTTGAATTTATTTCTTAAACAAACGAAACAAATGTTTTGTCGCGCACTGATCTGGATTAAAAACGGTATTTGTCGGCGTCCAAAAACGGTATTTACAGATTTTTATTTACATTGAGCAATTGAATGATACATATTTAACCCTGTCTGGAGATCGAATGATTCACTTGCACAAACAGGCGTTCAATTTCCGGGGCGCATCTGATGAACGAGCGATCCCAAAAGTTGTAGTGGTTGTTCTTAATGAGTTCAATGAATGTGATAAGTAATCCCCAAGGGTGTGGTCGCTGAGTGATTAGTCGTTCGAACAACACGCGAGTGATCTGTTCTTGCACGATCTCCAGCTGTGTTTCCGCGAACAAAAATAAGAGCAATCGACTGAAGTAGTGCGTGTGATTGTTGGGATAGCGCAGTTGATTAGCAATAGCACTGAACAACCAGTAACGACCTTCAGTGTCCAGTTGAGTGGCGAGAGTGCGGAATATCTCCATGGCTGCCGCGGCTGTGATTTCACCGTACGGATGCACCGAGGGTTCGCTCAAAGCTTTCATGCCAACATAGAGCACGAGTCCGTTGATCAATGGCACGTTGTATTTGGTGCCTCGAGCATTGATCTGCTCGGGGCTGGTCAGCTGCAACTTGGTGACCAGTTCGGGCAAGAAAGAGGCAGGCTCGCCAGTCTTTAAATAATTATCAAGCGTACGCATCATAGCTATGTCAGTGAATACTCCCACGAAGTTCGAGTATATTCTCGGAGGCTCTTTGATTTCCGGCAACAGATCCACCTTCAAGTTGGGAGTAAACGGATCTGGTAGCTTCATGGTGCGTGGATAGGCTGACAAAATGAGGTTGCGCATCTGAATGCAGTTGGACGGAATGACTGTGCACAAGCTAAAGTGATAGTCGCACAAGAACTCGGGGAAGTCGTGCAACATGACCAGTAGAACTCGCAACGAGCCCTTGTAGAGCAATCGAATCGGCGGCGACAACTTAACGTTGCGCAAATGAGGTTCGAGGTACGTGAACAGCTCCACGAGCAACTGCTGCATCACAGCCCAACCTTTTTGTTCTCGCAACAACTTGGGCATGAACATGCGGTGCGAGATTAGTTCGAGCCAAGCAAATGTGAAGCCAGGATACGCCGAGGGTTGAAAATGATGGAAGAGTTGACTGAATTGATGCAAGATGGGGATGGTGTAGGAGTCGAAGGCTTGATCGAGGCTGTTAAACTCGTGCAGCAGACCAGCGAACAGACGGAAGTAAGGTCGTTGATTGAACAGCGGCTTCTCGTGATAATCGCGGTGCAGAGTTTGACCAATGATCACCAAGATGTTCTGCAAGAATCCAACCTTGTCGGGGTAGTACTTAACGAGCACAACAACCAACTTGGCAAGAGCATCCACAGCTTTGTAAGACAGCTTGGGTTGTTGCGAGGACTCGTCTCCTTCGGTGGCACCATCAGCTTGCTCGGTGTGGCACCGCTCCAAAGCCTCACGCAAGCAAACTTTGTGGAATGCCAGCTCATTTTCGTTTGTGTCCTTAGCCCCGTAGTAACCTTGTTGCTGGAGCTGTTGAATAAAAGGCGCGTAGACCTTATCGTTAAGCTGATTGGGCTGTAACTGAGTGAGAGACTGATAGTAAACCGACATCCACTCATCGAATAGAGCTTTAATGCGCTCTTCAGTTGCGGCAGAGATTTGAGGCAGTGGCAGCTTCATCAACTGAGCAAACTTGTTGCGTGCCTCTTCCCCACGTTTGCCATCTGTACTCGCTTGTTTCACAGCCTCCAACAATTTGGAAATGGGTAGTTGTTCATTGCCCTTCTTGGTGGCAACATTAGCCAACTCGTCCAAAGTGGCAGCGAATTCGGATTGGTTAACGATACGCTCTTGAAACAAACACTTTTGAATCAGGAACAAACAAAACTCGATGACCTGATGGTTGCGGCCTTTGTCCATCATTTTCACCAACTGCAAGTCGAATTCGGTGGCGTCCAACAAACGGAAGCGAATTAGACCGTAGATCACTTCACGATTGAGTTTCAATTGATCGTCGTCAGCGAAGATGACCCAACTGGTGATGTCTCTGCGTAATCTTGGGATGACTGAGGCCAATGTGTCGAGTACAAGCAAGTAAGTATGTAACAAGTTTTGACGATAAACTTTTTCGAGCACATTGTCTGGTTTGGCTCCTTTGGGCACTGTTTGACTTTCAAAAGTCTTAAGCAAAGTGCGCTGAGCAAGAGCTGTAGCAATTTCCATATTGGTCGAATCGTAGTACTGCACGCCAGTAACAAGAGAAGCAACGCGACGAATTAGTTCCTCTACAGTAGGATTGAGTGCAGTGATAATGTTCTTCGGACTTGAAGGAGGGTTCGCGGACGAGTACTCAGTTTGATGGGATTCAATATGCTGCTTCAATGCCACAACCATATCTCCCATCAATTTGTTGAACGATTCGATGGCGTCTTGAGCGGTGAACATTTCTTGAGTGGGTGCGATGGCTTGACGTCTTGTTCCCATTGATAGGATCTGATGTTGTTGCAACTGTTGCGGAGTCATAACTTCGGCAGTTACGTTCAAGCTGCCAACGCCCACAGGTGCCTCATCAGGCGAGAAAGTGCTCGGAGCTTTGGCAGTACTTGGAGCAGGAGAGGGTTGAGTTTGTTGTGCACTACGGATCAAGAACTCTTCATACACTGCAAACTGATTGGCTGTGACACCGGTCATTTTGGGCTTCAGCAGCTCGGGCAAAGCTGCGGGGTATCTCTGACCCAAAACGTTGATGTCCACATACGTTGAACTGCCGCGTTCTCTGTTAGCACGACGCGCTTGAATTGCTTGGGACAAGGCCTCGTCAGTGTCAAGTATGGCTTTTTCAGCTGCAATTCGCTCGATGATAGCGCAACCGAGGTCCAAGTTCTCACCAACAATAGTTTGAATCGCAGCATCAATTCGCTCAGCCAAAGCAGGCTGTTCAGTGATGGGGGACTGCAACAAAAGTGCGCGCAAGTGGTTCATCATGCTCACGCGCAGTGGCTCCTTGCAAGTCACCGATGCGAGACTGCCAGCCAAGGACTGTACCATCGTGTGGGCAGCACGCAACATCTTCGTCTCATCTAAAATATTTTGTTAGTACAGTCTTACTGAGACTAGTATATATATATATATATGTATCACTTTCGTACCCGGTTCGTACGCAAAGTCCTTGACTACAAGTTCACGAGCGGTGATTACAGCAATCGTGCTCGACCGTTCAACTACAGGAGCCAAAATTTCTTGGATAGCTCGAGAAATGCCAACAATGACAGCACGTTTAAGTTGCGGGTTCTGAGCAAAAACTGCTAGAGCGGGATTGATTTGGATATATTGCAAGTAGGGCGTAAAGTTATAGATATCTCCGGGCACTTGAGAGCCTGAGTGACTAAGATCGTCGATATTTACATTTTGACCGGAGAGATCGGTGGGCTCTTCCTTAGGTAAGGGAACAATTTTGAAGTCTATTCCATTAGCACCAGTATAGGGACGTTTGTCCTTGAGCAAATCGGAAGGCTTGATAGCTAATCCAACGATTAGTACTCGACGAAGCACTGACAGCAACAGTTACTTACAAGAAATATCCACGCTGATTTTTTGGAACAAAATTTCTACTTCATACGCCAACTGTTGCTTGAGGTTAGACATGTTGTAGAACTCAACCAAAAGCTTGAGCAACCCAACTAGCCATGGGTTAGGTGGCTTGAACACTTTGGAAGTTACGCAGGTTTGCAGAATCTTCGAAACGAAAGGAATAGCGGCGATCAGTTTGCCTTGTTCGTAAGCCTCCAACAGCAGTCGCTTCAATGGCAAGTATCTGTCCAAAATAGGTTTGTTGCGCGCGATGGTCAGCATGCCGAGCCACGTGCCAAGATTCTTCAGCAACTGTCTCTCAGCAATGTCCTGACGAATCTTGTCCGACCGCAATAGTGACCGAATAGCCGCATATGTGGCACCGAGCGTCTTTTGTACCAACAATGGGTCACCAAACTTGTCAATGAAAGTAAAGTATAATTGTTGATTATTAGATTCTATGCTGACGCGACGAAGAACGAGGTATTGTGCCATGTAGTCGTAGTGTTCGGGTTTCAACACGTTTTTCATGTCGACAACCTTTGCGTCAAGATTGATTGTAGATACGTTGTTGACTATAAAATGAATGCGATCCATCGTTTCTTCATCAGGCAAGTGCACATCATTAGCACCACTAAGCAATGTTCCAATAGGCAACGATTGCGCGTTTACTTCGTCCTTTTTCTTCTCCTTCTTATCGCCATTCTCTTCGTTAGCATGAGAAGAACCGAACAAACTTCTGTTAGGCTTGTTCGGCTCTTCACCACCATTGCCAGAGTTACCAGAGCCACGTGAACCGGTGCTCAGCGTTGGCCCAGAACTTTCGTTGCCGCGTAAATTTGGCGTGCGACCGGCAGAACTATTGCCTCCTTTGGGATTGCCACCAGATGTGTTGGAGCCTGTGCTAGCTGTGACGACAGGGGGTTGAGCTGCAACTTCCTCAACTACGGGCGAAGTAGTGGAACTTTGCTGTTGTTGAAGGAGCGCGGTCACTTGAGCTGCAAATTGAGGGTAATCGCTGATGCGTGACCGGAACTGTTGCAGAGCCAAAATACCAAAAGCGAACATTCTAGTGCCGGGCTTCTTCAGTGCTTCAAGAATGCATCTCAATGCAGCACTGAGCAAGTTCACAGGCAACAACTGATGTTGGACAAGAGAGCCGAACAAAACACCAGTGATTTGGAATTCCTTGTCGGGGTACTGATGATAGAATTGATATTCATCAAACAAGTTGTGTATCAAGGATCCAAACAAGCGCAAGTCTCTCGGATTGTCGCTTGTCTGTATTCTTTTGAGCAATGCAATAAAATCGTCTAGAGATATTTGTTCAGAGAAGAGGAGTTGAAAGTAGTAATTGGCCTCTTGTTCGATCGCTTCAGAGTTGCTGTCTGTTAGTCGCTTGAACTCATCTTGCACATCAGTGGGCATTAAACTGTAGGTCCATTATTAGCTATCGCGTGTTTAACGAAGCAAGGTAACTTACGGCACGATAGTTTGTAAAGTGTGCAAGAAGATATTTGCAATCTCCGGAGTAAGATTAGCTTTGCCTTGTGGTGCCGATTGAGCTCGCTAAAACAGAGATTATTAGGGGCTCATAAAGTTAAAATTAACAACGTACACTGATAAATTCAAGACAACTGCGCACAAAAGGTTCTTGGTGCTGCTGTGCCATCTCTTGTATCCACTTCTCAAGGTTGAGATACTCTCGACGACTTGCCAATGAAGCGAGATCAAGAGCGAACAAGAAGTTTGCGCTGTCCAACACTGATTTGAGTTCCTTGAGCTCTTGTGAGATATCCAAGATTCGGGACAAATGCGAGACATCGTGATTGTAGAGCTCAACCATAGACTTGATAACAACATTGTTGTCGAGTGCCCACAACTGGGCGAGCACAGCAGTAAAATGAGGATGATTAGACACAAGGAAGAGCGGCATTAAGATGGAGATCAACTCCTCTTTCAACGCTGAGTGCGCTGCGTTAGCGTGCATAACAACCAACAACAACAACTCTGGACAATGCTTGATGGGATAATCAAACAGTGATCGCACTACCAAATAGTATTCGTCGTTGGCTGACAGTTCAAACAAGGTTTCCACCAAGGAAAGCGAGTGCCAGTTGTGTGCTACCGTCGCACTATTGTTTGACAAATGGAACCCTTCAATTTCGGGCATTAATTTGCCTGCAGAAGAAAAGTTGAGCACTTCAGCAGGAGCAGAGAGCGCTGTTCGAATGAAGTGCAGTTGACTAGGAACATTCGACCAGCTGCCAAACAAAATTTGCACAGGGAATGATTGTCCAGTTGCTTGCTTATAAATGTTAACCAACAAGTTGAGTCCGCGCTGATCAAACAACTTAAATAGAGGGTTGTCCAATTGTTTAATGACTTCCATCCAGTTCAATTTGGCGGCCTATCAATAATTAGTATTTTAATATTAGCAACCCAAAGAACATACACTTTTAGTAATTGCCTCGACGAAAACATTCACGTTCCAGTGAGACTTGCTATCGGTGTATTGAAGGTGTAAATTAGGTTTCAATTGATTAGGCTCGGTCAAAAATGGCAAGTTAATTGTTTTCTGCTGCGCCTCGCCACTTTGTGCATCTCTGACCAACAAGATGATCGCTTCAGAGACTTGTTTCTCAGTAAGGCTAAACTGCTTAAGGACGTCTTTGAATTTATCGAGTGAGGTTGTGCAGCCGTATCCGAGTTCTTCCATCAACTGCGCTAATGAAACTGCGTGACTCAACTCGTCGACTAGCAGCTTGACCTGTTTGACAAGCTCTTCGTTGTTTCTGCAGAATCAACGAGGTATTAGGTACCAGGAGTGGCATCAGCTTTGATTCTACTTACTTTTTCAGATCATTGTAGGCCTCTTCTTGCAACAAAGGTAATAGAGAGAACACTTGCGCTTCGTCGCATTGCTTTTGAATGGCCTTCATGACTGCCCCGCGCTGTTGTTCAAATTCATCGCGTCGCTTAACGATCACCAACAAGTCACGAGCAACATATTCCGGTAGCTTTTCTTTGAGTGCGACTACGTCAGCAAGGCCGTTTTTAATGTGCTTGAGACCTGAAGCAAGATGAGGCCACGTCGAAAGTCAACAAATAACGTGGTGGCGCACTTACCAGCACTCGCTAAACCTGCATTAGGGGACCTAGACAAAGAAATTGCAAACGCAATATCTTGTGATAGTTTGAATTTGAGTACTTTTGCAATACGAGGAACAAGTTCTTCAGATACGCTTTCGAAAGAGCGCCCCATTAGAGTGCAATAATGAGGCTTGTGGATAATGTCATCCATAAATTGCTGTATTAACTGGATTTTGTGCAAATTGCTTTGCGGTTTGTCATCATGGAAGTCAATCGACTTGATGAGCGCTTTCATGGCAAACAATAGAGCTTCGTCACCATACATTGCAATCAGCTAATAAAAATTCATTAATAACCCAGTCCAAAGATAATATTTGCATGCCACGTGCAAGGATTTCATCGACGACCGCATCTCGTAAAGAAACGAAAAAAAAATTATTTAAAATTACCTGGTTAATTTCTTGGAGCGTAGACTTTAAATTCTTCTTGTTCACAGACGTTACTAATTGGTCAAGATGTGAACCAACAATAATATTAAATTTTAAGGAGTGCAGAGATCCTTTGCTACCAAACTTGGCCGATGAGTGAAAAACTTTCGTTGGTTGGCTTCTTAAACCGCCAGATTGAGGCATCATTATACGTATAAACGACTCGCTTGGGTAACTGGTCGCTGTTCTTTGGTGCTCTCAATTAACGCGAAAGAAAAGTCCTAAACAACTCCAACAAAATATATTTATCTCGTGGCCACATCATCTCAATCAACTGCCCTGAAAAATGAATAAGCTGGTGGATAGAGTGGTTATATCTGGCGATATTATTGGCCAGGTAGATAATGGAATGACAATCCGTCTTGGTCCTGGATTAATTCAAATGGAAGAATCAATTATTGCTACAAAAGCAGGAATATTAAGATTTAAATCACCCGACAGGTTTTGGATCGAAAACAACCAGAAACGAGTAAGTTCAACTGAGTGGATCGGAGTGGATCAGCTGTTTACCCCTTTTTAATACTTGATATTTTAAAAAGTTTCGCACATTATTGTGCGTAAATATTTTTTGCGAATATTTATAAGCAAATTAATGTAACTCTCCTACGATATTAAGTCACAGTGGTTACTAACACTTTTGTCCACAGTACATCCCAGCTGTCGATGACCTCGTAATTGGCATTATTACAGAGCGACACGCTGAAGATTGGAAAGTAGACATTGCCTGTCACCAAGCAGCAACTCTATCAATGTACAGTTTTGAAAATGTAACGCGTCGAAATAGACCAAATCTCAATGTAAGTACTATAATCAATTATTGCACCTTGTTTGGTGCTCTTGAAATAAGCCCTAACATGTGGTATTAGGTTGGAGACCTGGTCTATGCGCGAGTCATAGTAGCCAACAAAGACATGGAGCCAGAAGTCTCATGCGTCTCCACCAAGGGCAAGGCGGATGGTTTTGGTGCGCTGAATGGCGGTTACATGTTCAAAGCCAGTACTCGCTTGGTGCGCAAGTAAGTAACACTCTAAAGGAAGAGCCATTACAAAACTCTAACCTGATGCAATCGCTACTAGATGTCTCGAGGTGAATTCATATATCTTGCAAGCCCTCGGCAAGCACTTTCCCTACGAAGTTGCTGCAGGAATGAACGGCAGGATCTGGGTCAACTCCAACACGATTGAAAATACAGTGCTAATCACCAACGCAATTCTCAATTCAGAGCTGCTCAATCAAGCTCAAATTGATCTTGTAGTGCAGAAACTCGCTCAACGAGCAAAGAAGAAAGGCGCTAGTACACACCTTTAAATCGTCTTCCTCAACTTGTAAATAAAATGCATCGATCGAAATCACCACACTAAATTTGTACAAGCGTTATTTATTACACCACATTTAGACGTGTTTAAACGAGCTAGCTGAGTTTGATAACACATCCATTTACAATACGTTTCTAGAGATATCTACAAAATCAATCTAAATCATCGTCGTCAAAATCATCCTCGAACTTATTGAAAAAGTCATTGTCGACTAATTTGTCGCCACCCATTTCACCTGAAAATTATTCCAATTAATTTCAAATATTTCGTTGAATTACGTTACGAACGAAAGGGAAATTATAGATAGGGTCCCTAAATAAATTAAAATTATTTAAAATGATTGTTACCCTGCATAGACTCCATTACTGCCATAGCCTCTTCAGGATCGAGGTCCATATCCATTCCCCACATGCTAGGATCCATTTCGTCACCTCGGCCACCAGCCTGGTGCATAAGTTTGTTCCATGCGCGCATCATCTTGGACAGCTGCTGTTTGTGCACGTTATTTCGCTGAGTCTTTACTAAATTTTTTTGCCCAGCTTTTTTTTTTTTCTCGTAGTTTTTGGGCGAACTGGGGGGGTGCGGTGACTAAAAAAACTTGGCATCAAAGTTATTCCATAGTGTCTTAGTTACAGTAGATCCAACAAGC
>Ga0209960_1004428_pt1 | contig 10799 bp, 12 predicted proteins | sample ThiBiot_500_plan_2_FD_183947 | JGI IMG/M metagenome (GOLD analysis project Ga0209960, IMG submission 183947) | Wastewater bioreactor microbial communities from Cape Town, South Africa - Thiocy_expt_500_plan (SPAdes) | ecosystem: Engineered > Bioreactor > Thiocyanate-remediating >... | reverse complement strand
AAAATAAAAAAAAAAAAAAATCAAAAAAAAAAAAAAAAGGATGCATACCTCTTTTGTAGTGCTGGATATGACGGACGAGTGAATTTTTATGATGCATCATCAGAATCTCTCCTTCATACTGTAAGATTTAATCTTTTCAATTGAAATAAAAAATGAAGAAAAGTAAAGAATAATATAAAACAAACATTAGGTTGAATTACAGAATACTATTAGTGCAATAAAATTTTTTCCAGATGGAAAGAAAGTAGGAACAGTATCAAAATCAAAAAAAATTCATGTTCTTGATGTTGAAACTGGTAAAGAATGTATTGTATACGATGGATGTCAGTTTTTTTTCTTCTTTTATTTTATTTTTTTATCATTTATTTTTTCGAATTATTCAACCCATTGAAAAATAATTCCCAACTCATATTAGGTGCATTTAGCGGATCTGATAGAGCAGCACTACTCACTTTTACTCACAATGGAAATGAGTATGCAATTTCAAGTACTGTGGATGGAAATGGATTAGTTATTTTTGATTTGAGACTTAAAGATCCATTGAGGCAAATATCGAATGTATATTATCTTTCCTTTTTTTCTTCCAAATCTCAATTTTACCTATAAAAACTTAAAGATCCATAATAAAACAATTCGTGATATTATTTTAATGGATGAAACATGGCTTACTTCAAATGGAATCCCTACAAATACTCCAGTTTTTCAAACGGCTTCAGAAGATGGATCATCTATTGTTTTTTTTTTTGTTTGTGTTTTGATTTTCTTTTATTTAAACAAAATCAAACAATAGAGCGTAACAATGGAAGGAAATTCAATTTCTATGATGGAAATTGGTTCACCAATTCATAGTCTTTGTCATTCACCAGAAACCTCTGCAACCTCTTCTTATCAAGGTAATTTAATTAAATTTTGTGCATATCCAAAAAAAAAAAAAATTAAAAAAATTAAAAATCTAGGCTGTTTTGCATTTGGATGTGATCAAGTTATAGTTATGAATAGTGATGGTTCACAAAAACAAACTTTAATAGAAAGTAGAAATAGTCCTATTTGGAGAATCAAGTTTTCTTTCTTTTCTTTTTTCTTTTTTCGTTTTTTTTTTTTCTTGCATAACCTTTTATTTTTTTTTTTTTTTTTTTTTTTTTTTCTTGCATAACCTTTTATTTTTTTTTTTTTTTTTCATTTAGATACACACGGACGGGGACTGAACTTTATGCAGCATCTGATGAAGGAGCTGTTAGACGGTTTTTTTTCTTTTTTTTCTTTTTCTTTCTTCATTTTTTCTTTTTTCTTTTCTTTCTTTGAATAAGTTTATCTTTAATAGATATCGTAGAGGACCTCACTCCCATACTTTTGAATCAATAATATTAAGACATGCTCATGATATTGAAGATATGGATATTTCTATTAATGATGAATGTATTTTTTTTCCTTCTCTTGGCTTGATTCACATTCTGATGATTTCAATTGAAAAAAATATGTTAGATTTAATTACAGCATCTCAAGATAAAAGAGTGGGACTTCTTCGAATTCGTGAACCCACTTTTGGACCATCTTCTTTTGCATCTTTCCGATAATTTCACCTTTTTTCTTTTCTTTTCTTTTTGTAACTAGTCAAGATTTTGTTTTCTTTTTAAAAATTTTTGTTTTGTTTTCTTCGATCCATTGTAAAAATAAAGAACCTGTTCAAGTTCCCCTTCTTTTGAAAAAAGCGTTTCAATTGTGATTGGGATTCTTGCAAGAAAAAAAAAAAATCATGAACTGGACTAAGTACAAAGTTTAGAAAAAGGGAAGAAAAGTTTTCGTGGTGTAGTTGGTTATCACATTCGCCTCACACGCGAGAGGTCTCCGGTTCGAGCCCGGACGGAAACACTTGCTTTTTCTTTTTTTTCATTTTTTTTTTCCATTTTTTTTTTCTTTATTTGATAAAACAAAATAAATAATAAATATTTTTGAATCCAAATTTATTCGTATATTTTTGTGCTCTCAATTTTTTTAAGAACAGAATCTCCTTAAAAGTGAGCAATAACAGAGAGAATCAATGAGATGAGAACTAAAGGCATTGAATAAGCTAAGGTTGAAGAAGATGAGAAACTTGTTTTGATCACCATTTCATTATCTTGAGCCCCTGATTTTGAGGTAATGGAAATCTTTTTGGAGAGACCAAGTTTTTGAGATTGAATTGATCGTTTTCTGAATGTAGTCTTGTAATAGATTTCAAACTCTGCATAGACATCAAAACTCATTGCAATATCTTCTGATGCACTGATAATCAAATCTCCATCGGTAGTTGTTCCAACTGAAATTTGAAATGAAAATTGGGGACCATTTGATGAAACATCATTTGCTAATCCAATTGTTGCCACTGAACCATCTTGAATTAAATATCTTTGATCCGAATCATAAGCAACGTATAAATTAACTAATTCATAATGGTCTACGTCAACGTCTGAAACAAAATCAGCTTGGAAATAAACATGATCTCCAACAATGAAAGTGGTTTGTGCTGATGAGAAATCATCTTGTTCAAAACTTCCAAGACTTCCACTAATTGAAGAATAAACTTTGATAGATGAACAAACATTGGATGATTCAAGTGAAATTGTTGCATTAATTGGGTTTAAATCATCTGGACAATTTGAACCCCTGCAAACTTGGGTCCATTGAAATTCATAATCTCCAGTAAATGTACATCCATTTGTTGAAATATCTTGAATTATAAATGTTGTTGTTTGAACACAATCTCCTGAGACATCATCGCATGTGTCATCCAATGGTGTTGAGTCTTGGATTGTAAAAGCTGATGTTCCAATGAATGTAGCAGTTGAAAATTTGAATGGATAAGTAAGAATTGATGTAATGGTAATGGTTGCTTCATCTGTTGTTTTATCATAACTATTTGTTTTATTGTTGTCATTTCATATTCGAAGACAAGAAAAAAAAGAAAAAGAAAAAGAAAAAGAAAAGGAAAAAGGAAAAAGGAAAAAAGAAAAAAGAAAAAGAACAAAAAAAGAAAAGAAAAACAAACGCTTGATCAGTAAGAACAAAGACAGATTCTGGAGCACCAAAAAGGGCAATAGAACCAGTAACAGTAACAGTTGCAGGAAGAGAAAGAACCAAATTTAAGCTTGAAGAGACTGTTCTTGTTAAATCAACACCTCTAAAAGTTCCGAGAGCCTCAACGAAAGTCACCCAAATAGCTCCATCATATTCTGAAAAGTCTCCAGTATCTCCAGTATTCAAATCAAAACCACAGTTTTGAATTAAATCTACAATTGAAATGGATGATGTAAAAGTATCTTCACATGAGACACCATCAAAATCTTTTGTGAATGATGGACCAGGATATTCACAAACTGGATCATTGGGTGTAACTGTTGCTCCAAAGAAAATGGATGTCACTGTTTTCATTTCAGTTCCAGGGACAGAGACCATGACTTCAACATTATTGTTTGTAATGTTTTGAACATTTAATTCTCCCATTGATTGAGTTGATAATGGAGCTGATGTTGGGAATGAACAACTTCCACCTATTTTTGTATATATATTGTATTTATATTTTTATTTTAATAATTTCCAAAAAAAAAAAATGATTTAAAATAGAAAAAAAAGGAAAGAAAAAGATAACATTACCAACATAATTTTCACAAGAGTCACCCAAATATCCGCTAGGACATGCGCATAGTCCATTCACTTCAGTCCCATCTCCACAATCTGGTCCAGCTTATTTTTATTTTATTTTATTTTGTTCATTTAAAAATAAAGTAAATAATTTAAAAAAGAAACGAAAAGATACCAAAAATATCACAATCAGGTCCTGAATAACCTTGATCACAAGTACATTGATACCCTGATGGTTGTTGTAATGAACAGGTTCCATGTGAATTACAATTCCCAGGTAGACATATAGTATCTATTGAAATGAAAAAAAAAAAAAATTTTTTTTTTTGATAATTTTCACTTTCTTATTTTTGAAGAAATAAAGAAAATTACCACACTCATTTTGCACATCATCATAATCGCTAGCAGTAAGGCCACCATAATTGAGAACTGGACAGTTCCAGTTGTTGCCATCAAGATATCTAATAAGAAGTATTTCATGAGTGTGAAGATTTTATTATTACAAAACTTGTGAATGAAAAAAAAAAATCGAGTTGACTTACGCAGCGCTCAATAAACTTGCACTTAAGAGCGCGGAAGGAATATCTCCATAGAATAAGTTATTATCAATCTCTCTGAGTTATTGAAGATTAAATTGATTCGAAATTAGTAACAAAAAGAAAAAAGATGAAGAAGAATGATGTTTTACATGGCGCTCAACCCATCTAAATCTCCAAATGAAGATGGGATAGTTCCTTGAATTTGAAGGTTTGAAAGCATTCTATTTTTTTTTTCATATAATCATATTATATAATATAATCAATAAAATATGTTGAAAAGAAAAATAAAAAAGAAAATTAAAAGAAAGAAAAAATGAATTACAGAGATGCAACACGACTTAAACCATCACATTCAATCCCTTGTTGTGGACCAGTACACAAAGGGGTACCAGTATCCCAACTCAAGGACCCTTTGTCATCTAATGAGTTATACCAATCAAACAATATTGTGTCATCATCACCTAGTAAGGAATAAGAGAGTTAAGAGTTAGAGAGTTAGAGAGTTAGAGAGTTATAGAGATGTGGAGTGAGATTTCAATAAGGGATATTCTGTTGACTTTTATAATAACAAAAATAAAAATAAAAACAAGAAATTAACAATTAACAATTAACAATAAGACTAAAACCAACAATAAACAACAAAAATGAATAAAATCATATCAATGATTTAATCTCGTATAAGGTATAATTTCTAAAAAAAAAGCACAGAAGGAGTGAAAAGGTCAAAATCCCTCCAAGATCTTCTTTCTTCTTCTTTCCATTATTTGTTGAAATTGAAAAAACAAAAAACAAAAAACAAAAAACAAAAAACTATAAAACAAGAAAAACAAAACAATAAAAACAAAAAACAATCAAATAAGAAAATATCAAAAAAAAAATCAAGAAATAAAAAACAAAATTAAAAGAGAATAAAGAAATCAAATCAAGGAAATCTTTGTTTCAAAAAGAAACCTCCTAAAATAATAACACGACAAAAAAAGAAAAAAGAAAGAACAATATAAAACTCTCACCATTTGCAAATGGAACCAAAAGTGCAACAATCAAAAGTGCAATCTGAGTCAATTGCTTCATTCTCTCTTTTATTTTAAAATAAAAATAAAAATCAAAAAGAGAAGAGATTTGGAAATCTTAAAAAGAAAAAAGAAAAAAGAAAAAGAAAAAAGAAAAGAAGAAAAAAGAAAAGAAGAAATAAAAATAAAAATAAAAAGTTCAATAATAATTAATTATAAAAAAAGGGAAAGGATTCGCTCTCAATTGTAAAGAAGGGAACAAAAGACTTATTTCAAGATTTGTTGATCAGCTCTTTTTCCCGTTGGCTTCCGTTTAGAGTCAACAAACCAACTCCTTTTTGTTTTCATGATGGATTCTTTTTTTTTTTTTTTTTTTTTCTTTCCCCTATCTCTATTTTTGTTTTGACTTTGACTTTTCCCAGTTTTCATCCTCCCCTCTCCATTCCTTTCTCACCATCAAAACCTTCCATTTTCTGTGAATTTTTTTTTTTTTCCCTTTTTTTCAGAAAAGAAAAGAAAAAAAAGAAGAAGAAAACTTTGGAGTAATCAGATGGATAATTAACATTAAAATTTTGTATTCTAATCTTTGGAAAGTAATTAGACTTACAACATTGAAGGATTTCAGTCATTTTTGAAAGTTTTTTTTTTTTGACTTTTGTTTTTGCAAGATTTTTTTTGACATTTTTTGCCAATCCCAAAAAAAAAATTGCCAAGCCCATTTTCGGGTTTTTGCCAATACTTTTATCTTGTTTTGGAACCAGGATTTGAAAAGTATAAATACTCCCAATTTTTTTTTTTTTTTTTTTTTTTTTTTTTTTTTTTTGCAAATTGTAAAAAATATGCATAATAAAATAAATTGATCAATTATTATTACCACTTCCCCAATAACATCAAAATTAGCAAGGTTTCCAGATGTTCCATCAACATCATAAACAACAAATTTTAAATTTTGAGTTCTTTCAAAAAAATATTTTAATTGAACTCTAGTTGTGAATCGAGGATTTCTTTCATTCCTAAAAAAAAAAAAATCTTTGTTATGCAAAGAAAGAGAATTGAAAGAAAAGAAAAAAATAAGTTACTTGAAACTTTCTGTCCTTCCAATTTCTCTATAATCATCTTTAGTTCCTTGAATGGCTTCATAACAAACAATCATAGGGTCACTCTTTTTATCATTTGAGTATTTATAATTTAATTTTAACAAAGAAACAAAAGAAAAGAAAATTTAAAAAAAAAAATTACCTTTGACATCAAATCAAGAGAGATTAAATTGCTTTATTATTATTTTAGAATTCATAATTATTATTTAGAACAAGAACAACAACAAAAATAAAATTCACAAAAAGGAGTTGATTTTTTTTCACTTTCATTTTCCCAATTTTTTGTCAATTTTTGAAGAAAATAATAAGGAAAAGAAAACATCAAAAATGAAAAGTGAATAAAGTAATGAATTGGAGTATTAAAATTGTGAATAAAAGAAAAGGTTTACTTGCATTCGAAAGCTAACTCAACCAAAGTTTGAGGTCCTGCCATGTTTATTTTTGTTTGTTTTGCAGGTTTCAGATTTCCTTTGAAACAAAGTCAAAAAATCCAAAAGAATCAATAAAAAAAAAAAAAAATGGCCAGGTTTTGTTTCTCTCTTTCTCTTTCTTCCCCAAAAACTTTGTTCTTTGTTCTTGGACTTTGTGATACTAATGAATGTTTTGATGAAATGAGGGTCATCAATTGATTGGTTTCTGGAATCATTTTATTTTTCTTTGGACAGTTTTGTTTTTATAATTATATTTTGGAGCTAAAAGTTTAAAACTTTTTTTTTAAAAAAATAAAGAGGGATGAACTTTGATTTGCATTTTATTGTTTGATTTTTTATCTAAACCACCAAATTTCATACCTTTTTATTGTTATGACTGAGTTTTAATAATGGAAAAATAAATTTTGTATCGATTATTTCATTGGATTTTTTTTTCTAACATTAAACAAAAAAATTAGTGCTAAAGTGACATTCAAAATAATCCTTGCTTCAGATCCTAAACTTCCTTATAGAGTGTAAATTTTTTCAAAATTAAAATTTCAATTTTCATTGAAAATTTATTAAAAATAGATTAAGTGTTCCAGAAACAACACAATTTACTTCTGTAATTAGATTTGCTGCAGAAGAGGTTCAAATTTAAATACAAATAAATCAAATATTAATCTATTGGCAAAAAAAATAATAGTTTCGAGTTCCAGCAGCAACAAGTGCAATTATTACAAATGGTAACAAAGAATTTATTTTTAATTTTCTTATTAAAAAATAAATCATAAAAATAATATTTAGAGGGAATTGGAGTAAATCCAAATCAATCATCTGGAAATGTATTTTTGAAATATGGTTCAGAATTAAGATTAATTCCAAGAGACAGAGTTGGTGGATTATTGTAAATATTTAGAAAGGATAAAAGAGAATATGTTCAAATTCTTTTTGGAAAAAGTTTTTTGTAGATAGAAAAATGAGAATATTAAAAGTAAAATAAAATGGGACAAGTTTGTTTTATATCTATGTATGTATAAATTACACTAATCCTTTTGCTAATCCTTTTGGGAATATTTTTACATTATTTTCTGCAACAAGGAAATGAAATTGTTTATTTGTAATAATCTCAAATTCTCCTTCATTTCTTCCACCATTTACAATTGAAAACTAATAAAATAATTATTATTTTAGGAATAAGAAATAAAAATCAAAAATCAAAATCATAATAATAATACCTCTCCATCAAAATCACGAGAAAATCCACTTTCAAATTGTTTAACTTGAAAAATTAATGAAGATCTATAAACAAAACTTTTTGTTAATGATTCATACTCATCATCATCAAGTTCTTGATCTGAATGAAGGAGAAATATAAATGTTCCATTTGTCTAATTGTTTCATGGAAGAAAAGAAATTTAGCTTTCTTGGATCTTCTTCAAAAAAAAAAAAAAAAAACCTTTTCAACAAGTATTTGACAAGAATGTAAAAATTGATAAATTTCAGGAAATGTGAATCCAGAAGTATATAAAATTGAGATATCATCTATTATTAAACAAGGATTTTTTTTTGATTCCAAAAATTGTTTCACGTTTTGATAAAGTGCCAAAAGTGCTTGAGGTGTTTGATTATGATCATTTGGAAGTTGAAAAACATCTTCTTTTGCAGGACTATCATGATTATTTTTCAAAAAAATGAAATTGAAATTGGATTAAATGATTGAAGAAGAAGAAGAAAAAAGACCTTTTACTCCAATTTTGAAAGTCAGAAAGACAATCAATAAATTTAAATTTGCCATTTTCTTTAAAAGTGTTCAAATTATGACCCTAAAAAATTATTTATTTTGGTTAAAGTTAAAAACAATTCAATTTTTTTTTTTCAAAAAATAATAATAAAGAAGAAAATATTGATAAAAAATTCAAAAAGAGAAGTGGCAATTGCAAATTAATTAGAAAAAGAAATGGAATTACCCATTTCTTCACGCTCAAGAAATAATGGTTATAAATCTGTGAAAAGCCAAGGAAACACACATCCCTTCCAGAATTCAAAGCAGAGGTTGTAAAATGAAGAAGAAGAAATCCAGCCTCACAACCAAGTGAGTCAAGAACAAGAAGTGAATGGGATTTCTTATGAAGTTCTTCTTGAAAGCCTTTATCAAATAATCCAGACAACTCCATTTTTTTTTTTTTTTTTTTCTACTTTTTGCCAATCCCAATCAAAAAATTGCCAACCCATTTTCGGATTTTTGCCAATCCTTTTATCTTGTTTTGGAACCAAGTTTTGAAAAGTATAAATACTCCAAATTTCTTTTTTTTTTTTTTTTTTCAATCAATAATTAAAAGTCAACAACTTATAACTTTACAAGTTACATCAACAATAACATCTACAACTACAACTACAAACAACATTCAACAACAACAAGAAAATATGGAAGGAACTAACCAAACATTTGTATTCAAAATTACTTTTGGAGAAGATATGAGAAGGATCTCAATTTCTAATGAACAAACTTTCAACCAATTTTATCTCTCATTGACCACTTTGTTTCAAGTCAATAACCTTCAACTCACTTGGCAAGATGATGAAGAAGATCTTCTCGCTTTGAAAAATGATCAAGATTTAAAAGATTGCTTGAAATTTTATGTTGAAAATGGATTGAAATCTCTCAAGATAGTTGCAAAATTAGCTCAACAACAACAACAACCAACAATGAAAAGTGTTGAAGAATCTTTCCCTTCAATGAAACTCGATGACAATAATGACCAAGAAAGCTCTACCATTAATTCAGATTCAACTTCAACTCCTCATTCTCATCGCTTTGGACATGGTCGTCATCATCGTCGCCACTTCCATCACCTTCATGCTCATGGTCATCCTCACGCTCATCACTTTGGACACCATCCTCATTTTCATCATAACCATCACTTTCAAGGTTTCCCTTTCCCACCTCATAATACTCCACTCAATGAGGACATGAATAATTTTGAGAGCAAGAAAGATTTCAAGGAATGGAAAAAAGGAATGAAAAAAGAATGGAAAAAAGAATTCGGTAAACATGGTTGTCATTGGAAGAAACATGGATTTGAAAACCTTGAAGCTGGAAATGAAGCTCAAACAGAAGGATTTGGAAAATTTGGAGGATGCAGAAGAAGAGGAATGAAATTAGCAAGACTTGAAAGACTTAAAAATACTCCAGGATTTGATGAAGCTGAATTCCAAACAAAACTTGAAGCTCTTGAAAACTTGAACCTTAAAACTGGATTACTTGCTCAAATTCTCATTGCCAAAAGCATGGTCAAGTCAAAAGCATTCTAATTGATTGGACTCTCGAAAAATTTGTTTGAAAAGAATAAGAAAATAAATAAATGAATTTAAAACGAAACTTTTCTTTTTCTTTTTTTTTTTTTTTTCTTTCTGAAATTTTTTGCTTTCAAAATTTTAAAAAAAAATTAAAATCAAATTGTATTTTTTTTTTTTCCTTTCTATTTATTTATTTATTTATTTTGATTTTGAGCTTGCATTTTCTTTCAACAAAACTGCTAATCTTCTTAAAGCTTCATCCATTTGTTCTTTGGTAGCTGTTGAAAAAGCTGCACGAACATAACTTGATTTTTCATCATTAGGAGAGAATGACTAATTCATAAAGGAAAAAGAAAAAGAAACATTTGAAAATGTTTTTTTTAAAATTTGAATTTGAAGGGCAAAAAGAAAGAAAAGAAAGAAAAATTACAGAACCAGGAACAAGTAATACTTTTTGTTCTACAGCTTTCTCTTTAATTAATGAAAATGAATCATCAATTCCAAGTAACTTAATCCAACAAAACATTCCTGTTTATTTATTTATTGATTTAGTTTTCAAAAAAAAAAAAAAAAGAAAGAAAGAAAGAAAGATAATAAATGAACCTGCAGAAGGAGTATTCCATTCAGCGAGACCAGTTAAATGTTTTTCAGCTGCTTGTTGAAATTCTTGCATTTTTCCTTTATAAAAGTTTGAAGCTTTTTCAGTGTGTTTCAAAAATCCATCAACTCCCATTTTCTCTAAGACCTCTATAAGAAAAGTTTCAAAATTAAAATATTTGTTTTGTTTTTTTTGCTCTCGCATGAATAAATTAAAATTCAATAAAA
>Ga0209960_1004426_pt1 | contig 10800 bp, 12 predicted proteins | sample ThiBiot_500_plan_2_FD_183947 | JGI IMG/M metagenome (GOLD analysis project Ga0209960, IMG submission 183947) | Wastewater bioreactor microbial communities from Cape Town, South Africa - Thiocy_expt_500_plan (SPAdes) | ecosystem: Engineered > Bioreactor > Thiocyanate-remediating >... | reverse complement strand
GTTCTACTATGCAGAAGTAAGAATACATGGAAATTTTAAAACTAAAATCCTGGTGAGGCTGAGCCTTATTGTGCTGAAATCTGGTGAGGCTTTTGCCTCACCTTGCCTCTGCGTTCCGCCGCCTATGGAAATCTGATATTCTTGTCGCCAACTGGAACCCGGGCACTATTAGTATCCTTCTCAGCACAGGTGATGGTACATTTCTGAATCAGACTAATTATCCAACTGGTAAGGGTCCAAGCTCGATCGCCGTCATCGATGTAAACAGTGACAACAAACCCGATATCGTTGTCGCGAACTACGATTCGAACGACGTCAGCGTTCTGCTTCAATCTGAAACTTAAATTAGTCCTAAACTGAGCATACCCATGTCAAACAATACCGTCGTTAACCACTAATTTACGATATAAAGCAGAGTCGAATACACAGAATTACGGAGCTACAGTAATGGTATTACGGTGTCAAATATTTTTGACAAATACTGACCGTTTACTTAATAGTGCGATCCATAAGCGGCAAAATTATGACCAAATACGGATAGTCGTATCGATAGATCTGGGTATAAGCTTATTCATTGACATTGAGCTGATAGCTAGACGAGTCCTTTATCTTTGCTTTTTGTAATACAAAAACTTTATTTGACAAATAAATGCTGAATATGATGTCAGACTCGATTTCAAAAATTTCTCCAGCTTCCTATGTGACTTTTAAATTTTACACAACCGGCCGGTTGCGCACGTGGATACATTCTGTGCACTTCTGCTATCGCTTGTAAAGTGTATTTTTAACGACGCAATTGCAAACATTTTTTGATGAATCATATCGAGTTTTTTCTTTCCTTTGCGTGACAACACACGTTTAGTAGTTTATTCGTCGTCGCATGATCTTTTCTCCAACATCAATCATCAACAAGTATGCCAAACCTACTCGATGATGTGTGTATTCAATTAATATCTGATCTCAAATACATTTATTACTCAAGACATGCTCAATTACAAAAATCCGTTCGACTGCACAAGTAAACTTATCTCCATTGCCATTGAATATCTTTTATTTCTATTGATCACTTCAGTGAACAGTCCAATTTTTGCATCGATCTGTATTATCATTTGGAGAATTATATTACAGATCATCTTGAGCAATTGGCTCAAGCGAGTACTCTTCGATTCCGTGTGAATCAATGGAAACAATGTCGTGTTTTGATCAAGTATTTGCGTCATACCTGTTGCTATCTGTATCAAAACTACGTGCAAACACCGTATTGTTCAAGAAAAAAACATGCGTACCAAATGTTTATCGTGATTTCTATACATATTTTTCACTTTGACTTCTCACAAAATCGATATCGTTTTAGTTCTGCATGTTATTTTGGCGAGCAATTATCGATGTAACTGTCAAAAAACTTCTAACGGAAAGTTGTATCGAACAATTCTATCGAATGCAAATAAAATCTTTGTTTGAACATAAATCAATCGTCAGTTATTTAGAAAAGGTTTCTCCTTTGCAAATGGTATCGCAGGGATTGCACATCAACATGCATTTCAATTGGCCGACAACGTCTAATCAGCGAGATATTATTTATAGTGAATGTAGGATGTGCAAGGTTGACAGAAAACATTTAGGTAATCAGTTCTTCCTGCAGGACACCCTCACCCTCAAGATCCTGTCACAGGATCCAGTCTTTTCCTCCATTATTCTGCGATTAGGATCCTAGAAGAATTAAGTCCATATCCTAATCAAAACTTAGCAAAAAACTTGAATAAGGATCTTGTCAGGATATCAGTTAAGATCCTCAGTTAAACTTGACAGAATCCTATTAGTTGAGGATCCGTGCATGAATTCAACAAGAATGATCAGGATTGAGACCAGGGATGGTTTAATTCTATTTTTCAGATTTTTGGTTTTATCATGATAGTGACGACGATGAAGAATATACAAAACGACGATCTCGTCCACGAGTTTTCTGGAAACATTCATGGAGTGTACATCAAATGCTCGATGCTTTATCAGAATCCCCATTTTCCAACATTCCCAATGAAATTCTCTTTCAAATTTTCAAATTACTTTCGATATCTGATCTTGGGAAAGTGTCATTAGTCTGCCGATTTTTCAAAACCATTGCTTCTCAGGATGAGATCTGGCAATCAAAATGCTGTAGTGAGTTTTGCTTTACTCTTTTATTTCATTGGCAATCTCCCTCAAAACGTAGCATCACACAAATTAATTTCAAAATCGTTCAAACAAATCTACATGGACTGGATTTATGAGAAATATCTTCGTGGTCGAAGCGCAAGGAATGCTCTGTCTTTCAAGTCACGGCGGTGCATGTTTTGCACACGGTTTCGACCTTGGCTTTTACGAGTTTATCCTATTCGACCTATTCATGAATCTCAGGTTTCGTCGGCGGTTGGATTTAACCATCATCCAGACTCATCGCGCGACATGTAAGTTTAGTCAATAATTTGAAAAATAAACATTTAACTGAATTGGTTAATTATTTGTTTTTTCAGGACGATCCAACTATCGATCGATATTGACAAAACTGCCAAAGAATTCATGTCATTGTTAGAGAAAGTATCAAAGTTTGAATCGAAATGGTGTAAGAGGAAAATAGTACGACAAATGATCATGCGATATTATCGGTTTATGCAATTGAAAGCGTCGTTTTGCGATAATATTCTTCTTATCCCGACATTGGATATTGAAATTGTCTGGCAAACTCATCTCCTACGTCCAGAAAAATATCGAACTGATTGCGTTCATCTGTTTGGTCGAATAATTGATCATTCCTTGTTTCTCGATGAGATCGGACAATTTCTCAAAGAGCAAGCTTTTCTTGATACTTGCCAGTTGTATCAACAACGCTTCGGTGAACCGTATTGTTTTATACCGGTGATAGAAAAGACGAACACGTACAATTGTCAAAGTTTTGATTCATACAACGATGAGAGTCTGAGTTATTCCTATTGGGACAGAACTTATTTTAAATTCGCACGAAAAGTATCGTGTGACTACGAAAATCCTTTTTCGTTCACTGAAATTGATATTATTTCCGATAACAATTGGTTTAAATCCTGTCAATCTTTTATGAAAAAAAGCTCTTTACACATTGGAGAATTGAAATGGTTATCAGACAGAACGATCGATCTGAATTTACTGAAAAAATCCTACGAACGCTTTTTATATATTGCAGCTAAACATCCGCCACAGACTAAAAATGAGCTTTTACATGCGACATATGCGGTAGGCATATGAGTTTCACTGATTGAAATAATCATCATTATTTTCTATACTTTCTAGATTGATATTATTCGTCATTCTCATCTTCAGTCACCATTAAACTATGCATCTGATTGCATTCGTCTGACTGGTTATATTATCGATCATATTCCACTATCATCGATCGAGATGCATCAGATGAGCAGACTTGGTGTTAACATAGACATAGAGGATATTTGGAGAACAGAATTCAATCATGACATGACAATCGATCATCTATACAGATTGTCAATAACTAATTATGGTTTATTTGATTTTTATCAGAATCGACCGATGGAAGAGGTTGATTAGAACAAGTATTCTGGACTGTTCCATGGAGATATTTTTTAAACAAGAATCAGTACAATAAAATAGACACGTCTGTACTTCGTACAGTCAACTGAAGATATTTCTAGTCTCGAAATTCCGTTTCTATTCTATCAGTTGATGTTAAACGATTTAATATAAAACAGAGATAGACTATCAATCTTGATTACAAAGGTTCTAAACACATTTAAAGAGAGTTTTTTCTTGGCTAAGATTTTCAACCAGGAGAATCCTGGTCAATTCAGGAGATATGGCATCCCTTCTCATTAATGAGTTTATATCGTGTTAGTTGTATAGGTGTGTGTGTATGTGAAGAGATCACAGTTTATTTGTAACAAATAAACACACTACAGAAAACTACACGTAACACAGAAGGAAAACAGAAACACACACGTATATATATATATATACGTAATAGCGTGACCGATGCCTCGATGTAGTAAACCAAGGTCATGAGATCACCAGACTATTAGTCACACCAACATATCGGAATAAAAGATTAATACTTCGAAGAATTTTACTTGAAATTATCGTATCTTGGCTATCCACTATACCTTTAAATTCTTCTATACCATCGTTTCTCAGAAACTTTTATAACTTTTTGTTTGTACACTTTTCTTTTCTTATTATTTCGTTCTCTCTATTACTGTCAGGATCCTCGTGATCACAATTGTTGCGAATTAAAAAAATCAGGTGGCATCTATTCATTTTTTTTATTGGTAAATCGCTTTACCATAAAACTTGGTTTCTTTCTGTCACTATATCTACTTCATTGATAATATTACCTCCTGAATTCGGCTGTCTTCAATTGAAGACAAGCAGAACGAAAAAAGAAATTTGTCGTTCTGTCGTACCGAAAAACATATGTATATAGAAGAAAAAATGAACAGATATACATGTATTTGATAAGCTTTTGAACATACATACAACTGATATGAACTGATAGAACGCAAGAGAGAGTGACTTTTTATTTTTCGTCTTTCGTTCTGCAAGAACGCAAGAAGAGCCAGTATACAGGAGGTTAATATCTATTTATAAATTGCTTTTGCAGCTTTAACTTTACACTGTATTAATAACCGAAAAAAAAAACATTATCATTGGATTATTACAGATATGGCAAAGTTGGTTAATAACAATGAATGTATTATGTGTAAAGAAAAAAATCTGGTGTTGCATGTGAAAAATGCTTTCAAGTCTTTTTGTTTTAACCATTTCATAAACCATCATTGCGGTAGAATGCTCGGTAAATATCAATATCGTTTGTTAGATTTTGAACATATTTTTATGCACTTTTTACGCTTGACTGTTCTACTTTCGTCGGATATTATCGAAACTGATACAAAAAGAAGTTATAACGAGCGTAAACTATAACTTCATATTGTTTAAACATTTTGACATTAGATGAAAATATTGTGCATCTGCTTATGTGAAAATAATTTCAGAAATGTACCTTGAGAAATAAAATATACTGTGATTTAGGAATGTTTCTTTTGTGTAACAGGTCTTTCGAAGATGTGAAAAAAAAAGAATAGTAACATCTTCCGTTGATATGCTTATATCAGCGATACTTGAGCACTCCATCGAGCGAGTGGAATAAAAAAGACATCAAGGAAAAGGTGCACAAGTAATATCAACTGTGATTTTATCTTGTTCTTGAGTATTTTCATTGACTATGCCTAACCAATTTTCATCGGGTATTGATGATATACTTCGCGAGCGAATGTCCAACATGGCAATGCCTTTGTCTATACTTATTCTGATGCGATGAAGTACCGACGAATATGAACGAATGCCAAGAACGCATGAATGCAATCCAATTCTGATATTCAACGCTGTTTTTCCATTATTCGATAATTGAACGCGTTTTTCATCAGTTGGATAAATTTCTTCGAATTTTTTATCCAAAACCATATTTGTAGAAAAAGTGATAAAAATAATTATATAATTTTGCTTGACCATGAATACCAAATAATGTTTCAATAACTGTTCGCTGGATTTTATTCCCATCGTCTAGTACTGATCGAAACCGGTCCGAATTATTATTCTTTGAAAACTGAATGCCCTTAAATGCTCAGTTTGCCCAAGTTAAACATCATATATTGATTTTTCTTTTTCTTCCCGAAAACATTTTCTCAGGACACTGCATATGTTCCAAAATCAGCCATTCTCGGCAAACTCAATGATGATTGGTTCACACTCAAGAAAAAAAATGGTTTATTGATTTATGTGTGATGGACGAGAATACTTACCTAAGTAGCATGCACGTCAGAAATAATTCAAACAAATACCTAGAGAAAACGAGCAGATCATTGCATATATATATTTACACGAGGACATTTTCACCTTCGGTTCACTTTTCTTTGCTAAACAATTATGTGCACAATGCAGAATTTGAATCTGTATTTTCTATTGATGATCATCAGACAAGTATCAGGTGAATCAATCATTAAAAAAAACTGTTTTCGTTAGTGACTACCCAGATCTATCGATACGACTGTCCGTATACATACCGTAATACCATTACTGTAGCTCCGTAATTCTGTGTCAAATATGACGGGCGTATTCGACTCTGCTTTATATCGTAAATTAGTGGTTAACGACCGTATTGTTTGACATGAGTACTCTGAAAAGATCCAACATTATGTTTTGTTTTTTTTTTGGTTTAGTTACAACATCGTCGTTGGTTGATCCTTGTACGTGAATATTGAGATGAAAATTAGTTTCGTTTTTGATTGTTTTCTTTTCAGGTTTGAATGGAAGTTATTGGAATACAACGAAGACTGCATACGCAGGAAATGGAACAGCAGGAAATAGTACCGCTCAACTATCATCTCCGTTTGGTCTGGCATTCGATGTCAATAATAGTTTATATGTTGGAGATGCTGGTAACCGTCGTGTGATCAAATTTCCATTCAATAACAATACTGGCACGATTGTAGCTAGTAAAATAGCTCCATCACCACAAGGTTTATATGAATTAGGCACAGACGACATGTACGTATATCTTGATGCTAGTCAAAATCTTTATGTCTCCGACTGTGGCAATCATCGTGTTTTGCGTTACGCGAATGGAAATGCCACTGGTTCGATAGTGGCTGGGAATGAAACTGCTGGAGCAGAATTAAATCAACTAAACTGTCCGCTTGGTATATGGGTAGACTCAAGTTCAAATCTATTCATAGCAGATTTGCGTAATCATTGCGTTATGAAATGGGCTCAAAATGCGACAACAGGAATTCTAGTTGCTGGAGTTACCGGTGCAGCAGGTATGAACATCAACTAATGTATTCATAGAATAAAAATGATTTATTTCTGTTGCCAGGATTTACATCTGATAAGTTAAATGACCCTAATGATCTCTATTACGATGAAATCAATCAAAATTTGTATATTAGCTGCTGGAGTTCTCATACAATAGTCAGATGGCATATTGGTAATTCAACTGGTACAGTTATTGCTGGTAGTTCCGGAGTTTCGGGATCAAACTCAACTCTGTTGTTTAATCCACAAGGAAAAATATTCGATCAATGGAACAATTTATATGTAGTAGATCGTGGTAATAATCGAATTCAATTATTCTGCAACGGTACTACAGCAGGTGTGACGATTGCTGGCAGCACTTCTGGTGGAAGTAGTTTATCAGTACCATATGTTGTGCAGCTCGATTCTCAAATGAATTTATATGTCAGTGAAAGAGATAGAGCTCAAGTTTCAAAATTTAATAAATGGTCAATTCCTACCGAGTAAGTTTCAATATTATTTTATGATTACTATAGTGATTATTGACTATAGAACAAAGAATTCAACACCATCAAATCAAAGTCTGATGTATAAGTATGAACGGTTGATAAATACAACGATTTGTTAATTTAAGGTTGCTCTCCAGCAAATCTTATACTTATTCCTGGAAAATCATCATTGATATCTCCATTACAATTTCGACGAAATCAAGATTTTAATATCATTTCACTCATCGAATTAAATTGCAACGATTCTATTCTAACAACAATGAAATGGATCATCAAAGACTGTGCCGCTAATTGCACACAATTAGATCCACTCATTCTAACAACCACCAGTGAACTATATATTCCAGCAAGAACTCTTGCATATGGTATCTATGAATTACAGTTCATTGTTACTATGACAAAGTATCCATCGTTAACAACTTCAGCATCTGTTTATATTCGAATCACACCATCCGGTATAACCGCAAATCTGATTCAATTAGGAACATCGATGATTACGAGTGGATATAAACAAGATCTCAAGTTAGATCCTGGTTCCTATTCAGTTAATCCCGATGAAGATCATTTCAACAGCACGGTAAATTGAAATTTTAATTATTGCTAAAAAATCATCCTTCGAATGTACGTAGAATTGGATTTATAAATATTATTGTCGAATCTATGGGTCTGCATATATATTTCCGAATTTAAATGGTTTGTTATTAACTATCGATGATCTAACAAATGATTCATCGAATCCATCATGTTTATCCAATCGAACCGGATGGAAATTTGGTAATAAAATCAATTCATCTCTGACTATTCTTTCCAATTCACTTCAGCCGAATCGAACCTATCAATTTATGGTTCAAATGGAAGATCTTCGTAATTCTTCGCAACAAGCCACTGGCTATGTTCTCGTCAAAGTCGAAGACAGTCGTCCACAAATGATTGCTATCGGGTATCTTACATTTAACGAAAACAAAACTCAGACTGACTATATAATTGATTTCAGTTGTGTGATTGCAATCATGTGTGCTCCGAATTTAGAATATCAACTTGTCAATCCAACTACGCAAGTAGCTTTATTTTCAATGTCAATTGGAAATACTTCGATTATTGAAAATATGACATGGAATATTTATTCAGGAGAGATCAATTCATCATCATCGGCTAATTATTCTCTGTGGACTTTATTCAATCAAATCAATTCTTTCGAAAATATCTGGTTCTTTGGAAGAAATACAAGTAATTTCACTGCAACGAATCAATTATTTCTCAATAATCCTCAAGTTAAACTTTGGCGATTCGAGGTTGTCTATTCATTTCCAACGGAAACAAGTGTCAGTGCATTAAATTTCGTTATTAATCAGCCGCCTTCGAACGGTTCATGTACAATATCTCCTACAAACGGTAGCACAACTACGTTGTTTACTGTTTCATGTCCAGATTGGTTTGATGAAGACGGTATCAAAGATTATTCATTCTATACTTCAACAAGTTCACAAAAAGTCATGATTACTTTCTCGAGTGTATCGATATTTCAAGTACGATTACCCGCTGGAGATGATCAAACAGGTTGTAACGAAAAAATGTAGCTGAATGATTGATTCGTTTGTTTGCTGAATTCTTGACTATTGAGTTGATAATGAGCTTGGTTTGATTGTTTACTCCAAGTATACAATCAATATTTTATTGATAAGATAAAAGTTATACGAATAGAAAGATTACCATGCGTAGAAAGAATCTAATAGTATGTGAGTCAATCACTGAACTGATCTATGTTCGATTGACTCTAGGTATTTCTACCTAACAAAGAATTCATGAGAAAGGTAATGGAAATGAGATCATATAACGATAAGTCAAACTGTTGTTTGAGATTTAAAGAATGTAACACGATTAGCATTACAAATCTCGGTGAACGACGTCAACTGTTTATGTGAATGTGTTTATTTGTTCTTTTCCGCTTCATTAATTTTGCTCGTTCTGTTGTCTTGAGGTGTGAATGAACTTCTCTCTATCATTGAGTGTTTCTTTTCTTTCTTTCTTTCTTTCTTAATTCATTCTGCTTCATTGATCATCTTCTTAATTCTTCGATTTGTTTGTTCTTGGCACACAGGTATACTTCGTCATTTGACAATGTCGATTCGTGATCAATTAAATTGTATTGCTGAATACAATATGTCATCGGTAACAGTCTTACCGGATTCAGCTGCAATCAATGATTTAATAAGCAGTTTACAAGTTTCATCAAATCAATTGACCAATAATCCAATTGTTCAATTATTAGCTAGTGGAAATCAAAATACTGTTGGACAAGTGATCACTTCAGTTTCCCAGCAGCTGAATAAAATGAATACAGAAAGTATCGATCAAGCTGTGTCGAGTGGTATTCCAGCTGCTACTATTTCCATTTCATCATTGGATAGTCAACCTTTACCACCAACTGGACAGTTCAATCAATCAGCTGTAATTCAATTCAAGAAAGACTTAAATTCACAAGCTAATATTCGAGAATATGTAATGACATTCACAACTGCTCTACTCATCACAACATCGTCTAGTATTCAATTACAATCCTCTTCACTAGCTCAACTGACTCGTTCAACCAATCAACTAACTCGCACGACCTTAACACTAGCTTCAGAAAAGTGCTACCAGTTATCACTGGCCTTGTATTCGATGTCAACAAGAATTGCCTATGAAGATGTGCAAACTGCTGCAACACAGTTAATTCAATGTGCAGCTAACGTTCTCGCTGCAGTCAATGGACCATTACAAGAACGTACAAATGTTTTAGATTTTGATGCAACACGTGCAACGGCATTTCCAGAAGATTATGACACTGATTTAGAATCCGAATGGCATAAATTGATCGATAAAAATTCGTACTATCAAAAACAATTAGCAAATCAAATACAAAATCAAATGAATGAGCTCATTTCCAAATTAACTTCAACATTGAATATTCATTTAAATGTTGGACAACAATCTATCATGAATACATCCGAGGTATTCATGTCTTTAGAAACACAATCAATTCAATCATTATCAAATAAACAAATCAAACAAGTCGGCAGTGCTTCTATTCGTTTGCCATCCACATTCCAAACAAATGCAAACATGAATTCACCGGTGTCCATTCGAGTATGTGCGTTTATTTCAGTCTCTTCTTTTTGTGTACTCAAAAAGAAGTGTTGAGTACACTATAGAATCGGTCAGTGTGCCCGGCCGTTTACACGATAATTTCCGAAAGGAGATTTTGATCGACCTGAAATTTTCTGCAGAGTTTAGTCGAGTTCGAAGATGGGCCCGATCCGTCAAAGATTTCCTAATTTATAGCTCAAAACATCACTTCCCCCCCCCCTGATTTGATGGAGATTCTGGTAATTGATAGTTTTCTCTAAGCTAATATTTTCTCATAGCTGCGACAAAACTCATACTATTATACACCGTTCGATAGAGAATTTCATGCGCTACAAAATCA
>Ga0209960_1004424_pt1 | contig 10804 bp, 11 predicted proteins | sample ThiBiot_500_plan_2_FD_183947 | JGI IMG/M metagenome (GOLD analysis project Ga0209960, IMG submission 183947) | Wastewater bioreactor microbial communities from Cape Town, South Africa - Thiocy_expt_500_plan (SPAdes) | ecosystem: Engineered > Bioreactor > Thiocyanate-remediating >... | reverse complement strand
TAGCAATTCTGTGCTAGGCAGTAGAGGCGCAGTAACTGGGAGAAAAGGAATGACTTGAACACTCGCAGGTAACCCTTAGTCTTTTCCGGTGCCGACATTTACTGACGAAACTCCTGCTTACTAACAAGGGATAAAGCCCTAAGGCACGTATCAAATAATTCTTATTTAACGAGCGTTGTAAATTTCTAGCGTGTGAAAGGTGTAAAACGGCGGGCAAAAAATGTTTTTTTTAGCTCATCTTGTTCATTTGAGCCACGAGAAGGTTCTTTTAAGAACGTGATTGCTACACTTGATTATTATTCATTCGTAATTAACATAAATGGTTCGTCTTACAGCGGAGCTCATCTCCAAATCTCCTGCGTTCATAAATCCGTTAAAACAGTACGAATTGGACCTTCGAGGTAAGTAAAATTAATACGTTGCTCTCGCATATTATACTATTATTGCTCAGCTACGAAAATTGCTTTCTGTAATTTTAAATAATTACTTTTGATATTTTTTTTTATTTACTAAAAGAACATAAGATTAAAATTTGTTCTTAGGAAATAAAATTCCAATTATTGAAAATCTTGGTGCGACTGAGGTATGTATTTAATTTAATGATGTAGAAAACGAATGCAAAATTTTTGTTTTGAATCTTCTTAGAGTTCGCTTTAGAGTCACGTTTGAATTTACTTCATAGGAATAGCTTAAATTAATTATACTTTTTAGGATCGATACGAGACAATTGATCTATCAGACAACGAGATTAGCAAAATTGAAGGATTTCCTCTGTTGCAGCGATTGACTTGCTTGCTATTTAATAATAACAAAATCGCACGTATCTCAAAGGGTACGTATTAACAAAGGCTCCATTAAATGCGCAAAGGTGGATCGTGGATGTAATTCTGATTCGTTCATAACTTAGGCTTGGGCGAGTTGATTCCTAATATAGAAACAGTTGTATTGACGAATAATCGCATTCAAGATTTAGCAGATTTGGAGCCCCTTTCAGAATTGAAAAATATTTCGATGCTTTCGCTCCTATCAAATCCAGTCACTAAAAAACAACACTACAGATTATTTTTGATTCACATTCTGCCAAAATTGAGAGTACTCGACTTTGTCAAAGTGAAGGCTAAGGTATGTTCCATGTCTAACTGTATTTAATCCTTGCCAAGTGTCGCGAACCAATTGCTTAACGCAATTTTTATTAAGGAACGCGAAGAAGCAGCCAAGCTATTTGGTGGTGAAGCAGGACAAAAATTACAAGTAAGCGCATAACAAGGACATATTGAATGCACATTCAATGTGTAAAATGACAGATGAAGATAGATTCAATGAATTACTTTCGTACTAAAACTCGTTTGCTTGTGTAGGAAAAATTATCAACTACACGTACATTTATTCCAGGCGAGGTTGATAAGCAAGGAGGCAGCAATATTTCAAGCGAACAGCGAGCTAAAATTTTGGTAATGTCGATCCTGAACGTTTCTGGCTCGCGAGCTAATTCATTACTTATCAACAGGAGGCCATTAATAGGGCACAATCCATCGAAGAAATTAACAGATTGGAATTGGCTTTACAGACTGGAAAATTACCCAAGGATCTTTTCCCTGACGCGAGCAGCGACGTGACAATGGCTGAAGCGAAGAATCCTTAATAAAATTACACCACTGTTTGCTAGAGATATTTGTTAAAATAAAAAACGAAAAAAATTTGTTCCAACTCTCGCAAATCGGGCATAGCTACGTTCTTTTGACTGCGCTGAATAGTGACCCTTCCTATTGCAATATTGTTCCATTCAAGGCGTTAATATTATTTTGTTTCTTGTATTTCGCAAGGTTCGTGTAATACGTTTTCAAGTAAAATTGAAAAATCATTCAAAACGTAAACTTGCCTGATTTTTCAACCATTATTTCATCACCGCCAAACAAGATACAACGCCGTCTCACCTTTTTGATTGAGTATATCTCAAACTATTTCAGCAATGAATAAGACTACAACACAATCCGACACTGCCGCTTTATTTAAGCGTGAAAACCCTGTTTCTACCACTATGGAAGAACCTCGAGAGTATGTTATATTATATAAGCAAAAATCGTATAATTTTCTCGCGACTAATCGCGTTTTCTTCAGATTGTCTTTGGATGAGCGTATTAAGCAGGCCAAGGACCAAGAACGCGAGTCTCGTAGAGCAGCATTGGTACGTACACTCAAAATATTATTACACAATATTCTCGTTGCCTTGGTATTAATTTGCGTACTAATATTTGTCTTGCAGCGCACTTTGAACGAGACTAAGGCCACCGCAGTGCAGACTAATCAAGATTTGGTTAATCAAGGAGGTGCGTATATGCAGCGCTTTATTTATATGGTGCTAATTTCTTTCTCCGGATGCGCAGAACGAATAAAAAAAATGCAGGATGCTACCGCGCAGATCCATGACGATATGAACGTCTCTGAGAAGTTCCTGCGCAGCATTGGATCTATTTGGGGTGCTCTTTCTAACAAATTCCGCGACGACAATTCCAATCAACACAAATCTGGTCGTGTCGAGTATGAAGCTCAATTCACCTCCAGTAAAATGAACGAAAATGCCAACAACAACACCAAAACACCAGTTGAGAAAACTAAAAAGCCAGCGAAGATCGACATTGATATTAAGACCTTTGAGTTCAGTATGAAAGAAGTGGATGTACCACACGACATTACCGATAAAGACTTAAAAAATGAATACGATGAGTTTATTCGGGAATCAGACGCTGACTTAGACGAAATGTTGAACGGTATGAAAGAGCTGAAGGGCATTGCGTACGGCATGACGGACGAGATTCGCGATCACAACCGTCGTTTGTCGGATTTGCAAGGCGATGTCGAATTGGCCAATGCGCGCATTAAAGCCGGTACCCTCAAGGCCAAGAAGTTGACATAAGACAGCATAATCTCTCAAAGAAATAACTAACAAAACACTGTACAATTTTTGTAAATAAACCTGCGGCCATTATCAATGATTAAACGACGATGAAATGAATGGGCAATCACTCTAAAAATACTAGATTATGTAGCGTCCTCGGACAACTCGAAAAAGAAGAAAAGTCAGTTTTAATAATCGAGGTTTTAGACTCACATTGACATTTTCGAAAAACGAATATGTATACTTTTTAGAAAACGTTATTCGAGGAGTTAAATTGAGCAACGAGATTTAGTGTCGTTTAAAGCTAGAAGAGAAATCGTCAAAATTACGGTAGTATCGGAAAATTTTCAATTTGCTTGTAATTCTGCAACAAACAAGGTCCGTCTTGCAAAATAGAATTCTACTGAATAGCATAAATTAAATATTTTCCTTTCATCAAGCCAAATTTCGAGATGGGCGAGAGGGAAACAGATCTAGACCGCGACTGCCGCTCCATTTGCCCATATTACAATGCAAATATGTCCTCTTCTTCCAAAAATAATATTCGGAAACGAATTTTTAGCCAGACAGACATGATAGACGAGCCTAGCGTATTTCACATGAAGAAACTTCGGATTTGGAATGTCGAAAGTCCAAACCTGCTTCCTGAATTATTAGCTAATCACATAATTCCGTACACGGCAAAAGATTGGCTCGGTATTTCAAAAGACTGGAACAGAGTGGCGTATGATAAATTGCAATTCGATCCAAGAATAAGACTCAATTGGAAGAGCTTAGAAAGGGCCATTTCGTGCCACTCAATTCGAGGCGTATCAAAACACATCTACCCAATGACGAAGAAAGAATATTCAATTTCAGTCTGGTACATACTGGATGTGGCAATCGAAAATGATAGCACAGTCATTGCTAAATACATTCTGGAAGACCCACGCATGGCCGACTGTAATACGTTAAACGAAAAGCTATGGAAGGCAGTTCGATGGGACCGCTCCGACATTGTGACAATGTTGCTACAGCATCCAAAGGTCGATCTAACTCAAAGTGGCGCTAGGGCCGTATATCTAGCCATTAATCTGAGTCGAACGGATATAATTGATGTACTAAGGCGAGATGAACGCGTTAGGCGAGCAGAACAAGAAAATGCAGTGGTGACACCTTGGGCAATGCCTCCTCAGCCTCGGACTAAATTCAGCGGCATACCTCAATTGCGGGAATCGATTAAAATATCCGACGCAATGCCATCTCGCACGAGAATTCATGTCTTACCACACCAAGAACAAACTCATATGATACCTATCAAAGGGCCGCATTTGTTGCTGGATGCGGTGGCTGCAAACGATGAAGAGACGGTGAAAAGTCTGCTCAAAGAAGAGTTAGAATCTATTCCAATTAATACCCTGCACGAAGCTGTGGGCATCGCTATCAACAGTTTGCGATACAAATTGACCAATCTCATCCAGAGAGCGATTAATCGTCGAATGAAAGCAGAAGTGCACGAACCTAACGCTTTGTAAATTTAAGAACTTTAGTTTTAGTGTGTTTATTTTAAATATTTGAATTCATTATTGCTGGTACACTCTTTCAAATAGATTACGTAATTCGGAACAGTCAATCTATCTTGTTTTCATTTAACTTTATGCAACATATAAAGACTGTTAATAAGAGTTACCGCCGTTGACGTGTATAACTTGACCCGTGATGTAAGTAGATTCGGGACTCGCTAAGAATACGTATGAAGGGGCTACTTCTTCAGGCTGGCCGGCTCGTCCAATGGGAGTATTTTTACCGAACTTCTCAATGTGTTCAGCATCAAAGCTGGCTGGAATCAATGGCGTCCAAATAGGTCCAGGTGCGACCATGTTGACTCGAATTCTTTGTTTTACTAGGTTTTGGGCAAGAGCTCGAGTAAATGCAACTATGGCCCCTTTTGTTGCACTGTAATCAAGCAGACTGTAGTGTCCTCTCCACGCTGAGAAAAAAAATATCAGATATCTTTGAGCCTTTCCCAGGGTTATACAAATTGGTACCATTGATAGAAGTAGTGTTAATAATGCTTGGGTTAGGACTTTGAGACAAGTGGCTAAGTGCAGCTTGTACCATAAAAAATCTGGAAGAGCGTAAATTTAAGTTGCAGGTACTTGATGATACCCATCAAACATACTGCGAGTAGATGTTCGTCCGGAAAACATCGTCCAGCTGTTTCTCGGTGATATCTTCGATTTTTTCTTGTTCGAATTGAATAGCAGCGTTGTTGACGAGAATGTCTAGCCTCTTAAATTCATTGAATGCCTTTTCAACAGCCTTTTCACAGAATTGCTTGCTCTTGATGTCACCCTTTAGGCAAAGGCATTTACGACCCTAAATGAAAATCGTTGGCTATTTTCGAATTTTACATGAGACCTACTTCCTTCTCAACTAGGTTCTTAGTCTCATCGGCGTCTTGGTCATTGGAGTGGTAAATAATCGCTACATCCGCTCCTTCTCTGGCCTGCAATTTAAATGGCAAACCAGTGTTAGAGTTCAGAAATCACTTATACAGCTTACATAGAGCACAGCGATGGATCTTCCAATACCGCTGTCACCGCCGGTGATAAGTGCAGCATAATCTTTTAATTTTTCGGATCCCTTGTACCAGTCAAGAGTGTAGTTTGGCTTGGGAGTCATTTCATGCTCAGTTCCATGAGAATCATTTGGTTGATCTTGCTTGGGCAATTGAGAGGGGTAGCGATCCATTGCTTTCATTGACATTTTCTTGATTTGTTGTTAAAAAATGTGTGTTAGTTGTTGCGATAACAAATACACTTAACAACACTTGCCAAAACATAAATGCACAGAGAAACGTGATAACGCGTCACTTTTAAAAAATTATGGGTAGTTCTCATCGAAAGGATCTAGAAATATTTTGGTCACGTAAAACAAATCCCAAGATTTGCAACTCCATTAAGAAATGTTGATATGTCTCATTTGACGGTAGAAAAAAAGAGAAAGAGCTGGTACCGGAAGAAAAACTTTTGTGCAGGTTTGCAACATTAGTTGTTTCAACCAATTCGAAATGCTACGTTATTATAAAACATGTTGATTATTTTATTAAGATTTCGCAACTCTATTTAGCTCGGCTTTCGACGTACTCAATAGCGCGCTGTTTCACGTGCTCTTGTTGTTTAACAGAACCGTGGTCCTTCTCGAACTGCAGCCACTTCTTAAATATGAATTTCATCTTCTTGGACGATAAATTCAGTGTAGCAACGCGTTCAAAGACAGACCGCGCCTTGTCGTAGGCTTGGGCAACTATCTCCATATCAATATACACAGACCATAAATCCAATCGCTTGGGATAAGTGCTCAAAATGTTCTCGAAGATCGTGCGGCCTCGTTCAACAGCACCGTGCTTATATTCATATTGAGCAAACTTTGAGATCACTTCCAGATCTAATCCGGACGCTCGTTAGCGTTTGTTAACTTTGAGATTGTAGTAAAGATAATACATACGCTTTCTTTTGGCCAAGGATTTCAACGAGCGGTCCAAGATGTTGCGAGCAGCTTCCGGTTGACCTTGCTTGAACTTGAATAGACCGTACTTCATCCAAACACGCTTAGAATCCTTATACTTCTTAACGAGAGTTTTGTACAAATCACTGGCCATCTAATTCAAGATATTTAGTGCTAAAGCTTGATATCGTTCAAATTCAGATATGACTTACCTCTGCATTGCCCGAGTTGATGTAGATTTTGATAAGTTCCAAGTGCACCCGCTTGGGATCGTTGTAAGTGCAAGCACGTTGGAATACCTCGGTAAGACCTTGGGGAGTACCGTAGGTGTTTTCCAAGTTCATGTATGCAATCCAAACATTCAACTTCTCATCACCCAAACGAGCTTCAATACGTTTCAGCGCTCGTTCGGCGACTTCTCTGGCCTTGTCAATTTCAGTTACACCGAGCTAGAAATAAAATTTTGTTAAATCCTCATCGGTAGATACTAGTAAATTTTCTCCGAACGTACCCAGTAAGCAATGTATCTGATCCACAAGTACGAGCTGTTGGGGTTAGCGAACAAAGATTTCTCAAAGTCTTCGCTCGTGTTCAATCCATCACCATCGGACTCTTCGGCTTGCTTCTGAGTAACAACGAGTTTCTTCTTGTTGCTACTGTCGCCGTCATCATCGCTCTCTTCATCGGCTTCGTTGTCATCGGCGTCATTCCAGTCAAAGCCAACCGAAATTCCTTCAGTCTTGGGTTGTTTCTTGGAGCTCTGTTTGACTTCTTTCTCGCTGTCTTCTTGATCCTCATCTACTTGCATGGCCTCTTCATTATCGTCGCGCTCATCTTCGTCGCCGCTATTATCCTCATCATCGTCTTCGGCCATTTCTTCGTCGTCTTCAAACTCGTCACTGCTCATTTGTTCGGCTAGCTTTGAGACGTAGTTCTCGTCGTCGCTATCACTCATGGCATCAGCAAAGGCGTAACCAGAAGGAGTCAAAATACGGTGGCTAAGATCTTTCTTTTTGGTCTCCTTCTTATTCTTGTGAGGCTTGACTTCCTCTTCGCTGGAGTCTTCTTGCGCTTGCTCATTTTCGTCCTCTTCTTCATCTTCATCTTGTTCAATTTCATCGCTGTCATCTTCGTCCTGGTCTCTGGCTTCGTTCAAAATTGCGTCGTCATCGCTGTCGCCGCCATCGACAGGGACCAAAACTTTGGTCTTCTTGCCCTTCTTCTCGGTTTCTTTTTTAGTGTTGGTTTCTTCGACTTCTTCCTCTTCTTCTTCTTGGCTTTCTTCTTCGCTCTCGCTGGAACTTTCACTCTCTTCAACACCTTCTAGTTTTGATGGCTTCAAAGTGAGAGAGATTTGTTTCTTCTCTGGGTTGAGACGAATGATACGAGCCTGAACGGCGTCCTTAATCTTGAATCGGTTCTTCAAATCTTCGGGCTTTACGTATTCGTCGTCGACTTCTGAAAAGTGGCACAAACCAACGAGACCGCAGTCCTTGAGAGTAACAAAGACACCAAACTTCGTATCCAATCTCTTGACGAAGCCCTTAACGACTTGGTCGATCTTCAGCTCTTCGAAGGCAACTCGCTTTTGTTGCACATCAGACTTCTTGAGAGACAAATCAATAAAGTCGTCATTGATGCTAATGACACGACCAGTGACAAGTTTGCCAATCGGGAACTTCTTGCTGGGGTTCTTGATGAACTTGTTGCTCAAGTTCTTGAAGAATACTCGACCGGTGACTGTTCTAGACAAAGCAACGTAGAGCGTGTTGTTGGCAGTGTGTTTGACGTAGCCTTGCACTATAATACCAGGGGTAATATCTTTCATGGATGAGACCTCGGGATATTTGATTTCTTGACGCAAAGCAGGGTTGACGCGCGAGGGACGAAGAGACACGTCAATTTGATTGTCATCTCTGTTGACACCCAAAACATAACAGTTGATAATTTCTCCTTCTTTTGAGGCGAATTCTGTAGAATTATTGAGTTAGACAATACTTTTAAAAAAAAAAAAAATAAAATAAACAATATTTGAAAATTAGTTGTATGATTAGTTCAGTTCCCGTTGTTATCATGGACAGCCGGCTGATTAGACCAGCTGACACTCTTAAGGTGTCCCAATGGGTTGATTAAGCATCATTCTAATCATATTTGTTACCCGCAGTAACTTGGGAGACTTTGACTTTACCGACCAAACTGGTCAAAAAATATTGTGGTACCAATCGACTTACCAGCAATGGGATCTTTGACGTAATTATCGAACAAATCAGTAATGTAAGCACGTGCGTAGGTGTGGGAGAACAATTGAACAGTGACTGACTCGTTGAGCTTGACGCGCAAAATTCGAGCGGGGATTATCATGCCGGCTTTCACTTTGTCAGGTGTGGCAGCTTTGTTAGACTCGTTGGTAAGAGCCTTGAAAGACAAATCGAGAGCTTGTTTATCAGTATCAACACTCATCACCTTGCATCGAACTCCTTGGCACGGCTTGTAGTTATCTGCCATGCAGTTAGCGATACCATAAAGTGAAGTATTGTCACTTACCGCCCAAATTTCGGAGAACGTTGATATCGTTTGAAGCGTCTAAAAGGAAAACTCTGCCGCGGACTGTTGAACTCAAGTAGACCCAAATACAGTCGGGTGTCAACTTGTGTACCCAACCATTAACCGTTTGACCCTTTTGGAGAGTTTCAAAGGAAGGCAAAAGATTAGGCTTATCGCTCCACTGTTTGACGACTGAAGGTCGCAAGGAAACCTCCACGACTTTCATGTCACCGACGTCTTGATGCGTGATGGGCAAGTACTTGTTGGACTTGCGGGATGAAATCTATAGTCACAAAAGTTAATCATACTATATCGTTGTATTTGAAAAGACGTTGTTTGGATACTTACCCCGACAACACGAGCCTCTTCAATAATTTGACCGGCTTGGAATTGCGACAACGGATTGATCTCAGAGGTCTCGTCCGTAACTTCTGTTATGTGCACACGGCCTTGAACGTGCATACCAACCACAACGGTCATTTGGTTGTCATACACGCGCTTAACTTGAACTTTAACGAGCGAGCCAACCTCAACATCGTCGATGGTATTAATGGCATTGGCAGCGAGTTCAGTGAGAGCCTTCTTTTGACGGAAACCCTAAAATTTGGATTAATCAAATGTAATGAATAAAGTGCTTCACTTACAGAAGTCACAACAAGTATAATGCGATCGTTAGTAGGCGCTTTCTTGACGGTAGCAGTCACCTTTTGCAAGGGTCTGTAAGCATTGAAGGGATCAGCAAAGACTTCAGTGTTGTAATCGCGAGTGGCAGCGTAAGCGATGAGAGATTTATTGCCTGCGCCTTGTTTTCCGCTCTGTTTGCAACGATTAGCCTCATAGGGCAATCGAAATTGTTGTACGTACCAAACTCAAAATTAAGTAGTTAGCCTTGATGAGTTCCACGACAGCGTCAACTTGCTTGTCTTTCTTCAATGATTCCACATCTTTGCTTGACTCGTCGTTACGAACTCGATTAATTAAATCGGTGCGCAAAGACACATCGACAATGCTCTTGAGCTTGTCTACATCGAGAATGACGCATTCGACTTCAGATCCGGCTTGAACTTTGCCCTAAGAATTCGTTAGTCGCTGAAATACGCTAACATTAATCTCCTTACAGAAACTTGTTTGAGGTGCGCGAAGCCCTTGACCTTCGAGTCGATGTTCAAGATGACACCATAGTCAGCGACATCAGCAACTGTGCCTTTCACAATTGAGCCAACCTTGTAATTGTTCCAATCAATGCCAGCCTTCGGTTTCACCAAGCTAGCTTCTTCTGCAAAGTACGAATCGATAAACGCCGAGTCTTGTGAGGCAGAAAAAGATTGACGAAGAGTGAAAGAGAATTGCGAAGTTTCGGGGATAACATCTGTGATGTGAGCTCGTACAGTCTGGCCGACGTAGAAGAACTCTTCGGGGTTGGAGATGAATACATCAGCCAAGTTCGTTCTCAAGGACAAGCCTTGAACTTGGTTCATGAATCTGACGATGACACCAAAACTAGTAATCTTCTTGATAACACCAATGTAAGTCTCATCTTTCTTAACTTCTTCAAATGACTTGGGAATCTTGTTAGCCTTTGCAGCTGCTTTGAGAGATGGTTTCAAAGTCAGACCCTGTGATAAATATTAGTGCTTGTCGCATCAATGCAGAACAGTCAATCAGTTTTAACTTACAATGTACTTCTTTTGAGAACGAACACGAAGAACTAACATATCTTTAACTTTTTCGCCAACTTTGAATCGCTTGGCCAAAGGGGCAAAGTGCGAGCGGTGATCGGACAAGTGATAAGCGGGAATAAAAGTGTCAACTTGACCGCCAATCTTGACGTCAATGCCGCGTTCCGAAGCTTGAGTAACAACACCCTCAACCAAC
>Ga0209960_1004423_pt1 | contig 10808 bp, 9 predicted proteins | sample ThiBiot_500_plan_2_FD_183947 | JGI IMG/M metagenome (GOLD analysis project Ga0209960, IMG submission 183947) | Wastewater bioreactor microbial communities from Cape Town, South Africa - Thiocy_expt_500_plan (SPAdes) | ecosystem: Engineered > Bioreactor > Thiocyanate-remediating >... | reverse complement strand
TTTTTTTTTTTTTTTTTTTTTTTTGAATCAATTTGGATTAAATCACAATAAATATACTTATTTTGATTTGCTTCAAATTCAGCATATTGCAACCAATGTCTTGCCTTTAAAGAAAAAGTTTTAAATTAAATCAACAAAAGTGAATTAAGAAAAGAAATAAAAAGAAAAAAGAAAAGAACGGAAGTCGGAAATTTCTCAAGAAAGGAATCAAAGACTTGTCTAGCAAATGTTGAAGAATGAGATAATGCTTCACTCAAAAGACTGGTCCAACCATCAATATCATATTCATCTCTAGCTACTCTTTTCTCTGCTTTTAGAATCCTTTTAAATATTGAAAAATTCATATTTTTTAATAGTAATAAAAAAATTAATAAATGAATTGACTGATTGATTTTTTTTTCTCTTTTTTCTTTATTTCCTTTTTTTTTTTTTTTTTTTTTTTTTTTTTTTTTTTTTTTTTTTTTTTTTTTTTTTTTTTTGTGACTGATCATCTTTAAATCAAAAGGAAAGAAGATGAAAATCAGTATTCTTAAATTTAATCACTGAAATGATTCAAAAAATAAAATTTTTTTCAAAAAAATTAAAGTCATTTTTAGAAAGACAGAAAGAAAGAAGAAGAAAAAAAGAGTGATGAAGACATAGACTCTAAAGACAAAAGACAAAAGACAAAAGACATTAAAACAAACCAGAATATAACATTAACATTTACAATCAACAAAAACCAAAAAAATTCCAAGTACCCTTTAAATATGATGATTTCAATTGAATCAAGATGAAGTAAAAATGTTGGATCGCCTTTTTATAAAATTGAGGATATAAAATCATTTATCATTTAACAACAAAAAAGAAGAAAAGAAAAAGAAAAAAAAAAATGAAAGTAATGAAGATGCTTCCACAAACAACTTGAATATATATATCATCCTCTAAATCTTCATTTATAATAAAATAAGGTTGTAAGATTCTGTTTTTTTAAAAAAAAATCATCTGTTGGGTCATTTAGGAAAGCAGGTTTTGTTATTTTAATTATAATTATTATTTAAAACTGTCTATTTGTCTATCTATTTTTTTCTCTAGTATAAAATGTAAAGAATTAGAAAAGAAAAGAGTACTTGTCGCTTTTGGGTTTCTCTTCTAATTTAGTGACCTCTTGTTCAGCTTTGGCATTATCAGCTTTGGGAGGACTCTCTGTCTTCTTAGGGCTTCCTGTAGCAGGAGGAGGATCCATTACTGAACAAGGATATTAAATCCAATAAAATAAAACAATAAAATATAAATTATACAAATAAATTAAGAAATAAGATTCAAATTATACAATGCTTAAAAGATAAATAAGTTGAGATAAATTGATAAATGAGAGATTTCAAATAAAAAATTGGAGTGACAAATTTTTTTTTTTTTTAGGTTTTACAATTTACAATAAAAAAATAAAATGATCAAATAAGAAAAATTGAAGAGTTAAGAATTGGAAGTTATTGAAATTGGACTTGTTTTTAGAATTTGGAGAAGTTTCTTTCTCTCTCTTTGATTTATTGATACTTGTTGAGATTATCGATTCGATGGAGAGAAAACTTCTCACAAAAGGCGGGTAAAAAAAAAAAAAAAAATGAAAACTCGATTCATTCAACCTTCATAATCACAATTAATTACTTTTCTTTCTTTTCTTTTGTTTTTTAAAAAATTGAGATTTTATTATCATCTCCAGAAACAAAGATATTCTGAGTTACATTATCAATAGTGATTGCTATTGGACTTATGACTTCAAATTTTCCAATAAAATTTCCATTATGATCAAAAATTTGAACTTGATTGTTTCCATAATCACAAACATAGATATTGTCATTCAAATCAATACAGATTCCATGAGGACTATTAAATTGATTATCTCGAATTCCTTTTTCTCCAAATGTCAAAATAAATGCTCCTTGAGAATCAAAGATTTGAATTCGATGATTATTGTCATCAGAAACAATGATATTTCCTTTTGAATTAATTGTTATTCCTCCTGGATTTTTAAATTGACCATTTCCTTTTCCTTCTGAACCAAAAGATAAAATAAATTGTCCATTTGAATTAAATTTTTGAATTCTGTGATTACCGAAGTCACAAACATAGATATTATCATTTAAATCACAAGAAACTCCCCATGGACGATTAAATTGACCATTTTCAGCTCCTCTTGATCCAAAAGTTAAAATAAACTTTCCTTGTGGATCAAATATTTGAATTCGATGGTTCTTGAGATCAGAAACAATAATATTTCCTTTTGAATTGAGTATAATTCCAAAAGGGTTTTGAAGTTGACCATTTCCATTTCCTTTTGAACAAAATGTTGAAATAAATTGTCCATTTGAATCAAATTTTTGAATTTGATGGTTTGTATAATCACAAACGAGGACATTTCTTTTTGAATCTATGGTCATTCCATAACAAAGAGAAAGTTGCCCATCCTTATTTCTTGTTGATCCAAATGTCAATTTTGATTGATTAATTCCATTATAATTTCTTTGTTTTCGAAGGATTTGAAGTTGAAATGGAGAATCAAAAATATTAACTCCATCATATTGAACAAAGATTGAATACTTTCCTTTGTCTGCTATTTGGATTACTACTTCATACCTTCCATTATTTAAATCTGTTATTTTCCATTCACTCTTTTTCTCATCCTTTGATTCACTTTCAATTATTACTTTGAAACGGTTATTTCCTCCCCTTTCAATTTTATTTCCTTCTTTTGAATAACTAATTACTTCAAATCTAAATTCTTCATTCTCTCCAATTCTTTGCATTACATTTCTTGAAATTAAACATTTTTCAGCTAAAATATCATTTGAATCAATTGCTCCAATATTATTAATAGTTGAATAAAGTGATTTCTCCTCATTATGAAAAACTAATAAGTCAATAAAAGGATTTTGACATGGTTCAGCTTTCCAAAGATTGTTCGCTAAATAATTCAATCTTGAATTATATAAATTTTTCATTGATAATAATTTTACATCATTCTTATTCTGATTTGATAATGAAAGTGAATTTTCAATCATTTGACAAGATCCAATAATACTTTCAATTCCAAATTTTAATTCTTCTTTTTGAAGTTCTAATCCTTTCTTTTTATATTTCTCAATCTCTGCTAATTTGTTGATTAATTCTTGTTCTTTTTCATCTAATTTAATTCGAATTTTATTAAAAAGTTGATTAATTTGAGTTTGAGTTGTTGTTGAGTTAATTTCTAATTGTTTAATCATTTCTTCACATTTATGGATTCCTTCTCTTAATTCCTTTTCTTTTGGTTTCACCTTTTTATTTTATGATTTATTGAGAAAAAAACAAAAAAAAAGAAAAAAAAAGAGAAAATCATAAATTAATAGAATTACTTGATTAATTAAATCTATTAACGATTGTTTTTCATTTCCAATAATACTTGATAATGTTAACATTTTATGTGAATGATGTTGTTCTGTACATACTGAACAAATTGGTAATTTACAATCATCACAATATAATTTAACCTCTTCTTGTTGATGAGTTTCACAATAAATTAAAGAGCTTTGTTTCATTATTACATTCTCATTCTTAGCATCATCAATTGAAATGACTTGATGGTTTGCTGTTATCTTTGCTTTTTGATGAGGTTTTGTACAACTACTACAAAGATACTCTTGACAATCCAAACAATAATGAGTAGCTTCATTCTCTCCATCCAAACACATCAATTGTTGAAGTTGTTGAAGTTTATTTTCACTAACATTAATCCCATTATATTCTTTAAGAGAATTGAGAAGAAATGAATCAGTTGGTAAGGTTGATAATTGTTGAGGTTCTAAATGAAGATGTGTTCTACAAAGTGGACAAGCTAATTGAATATTGGAGTGATTTCTCTCAAGAAGAGTCTCTAAACATTCTAAACAAAATGAGTGAAGACAATTAAGTGTTTTTGGTTCTCGATAGATATCTTTACATAAGGAACACTCTAATTCCTTTGGTGTTGAAGACATCTTCTAAAGTTGAGATTGAAGAAATTTGAATTGATCCCAAGAATTTCAAAGACAGATCACAAACAAAACAAAAAACTGAAATAATAACAAATGAGATCTTTGATTCAATCATTGATTCAATTCAAGTCTGATTTAAAATAAATAAAGCAAAAAATATAAAATAATAAAAGAATCTTTTTGGTTGAAATGATTTGGTATTTATTGGGATTTTAATTCTCGTTGTTTTTGTATTCACATTCTTTACATTCTCCACATCACTGAAAAACTTGATCCATTTTCATTAATCAGCATTGCAAACAAGTGGAAGATAACAAGTGTAATTTGCAGGGTAAGCACAAAGATCTTTACCAACGCAAGTACCTCCACAACCACAGGCTGGCTCACAGTTAGGGTTTTGACAGACAAGGCCTTTCCAAGCTGGTGGACATTGACATTGAAATTTTTCTGAATTTCCAATTCGTGAACAAGTTCCTCCATTCATACATGGTCTTGATACACATGGATTGGCTATTTGAATGCCAAAATATTTTGGTTTAGTTAAGGGGAAAGAAAATAAAGAGAAAGTTTGAAAAATAAAGAAAAATCAAACGTGATTGACATCTTGGTCCAGTAAATCCACCTTGACATTCGCATCTAAAACTATCTCCTTCTTGAACACAAGTTCCTCCATTAGCACAAGGGTTTGATTCACAAGGATTGGAAGCTTCAAGATTGTTTAAATGAATAAATAATAAAATAAAATAAAAATAAAATAAAGTAAAGTAAAATACGTGTTTGACAATTTGGACCAGTAAAACCACCAGTACATTGACAGGTAAATGAATGGCCACCCTCACCAACAATACATCTTCCACCATTTTTGCATGGACTTGATAAACAGGCATTGAATTCTAAAGGAGTAAAATACATTAATACATAAATAAATAAATGAGAAAAAAAAAAAAGAAAGAAAGAAAGAAAAAACAAAATCTTACTATGTTGACAGAATCTTCCATGAAAACCATTAACACATTCGCAAGTAAAATTACCACTACCGTCTTGAATACAAATTCCTCCATTAATGCAGGGTCTTGAGTCACAAGGATTAGCTATTTGAATGTTTAAAAATTTCAAAGAAAAATTAATCAATAAAAACAAAAATAAATAAAGAGATCGAACACGCTTGACATCTTGGACCAGTAAAACCACCTCGGCATTCACATCTAAAACTATCTCCTTCTTGAATGCAAGTTCCTCCATTTCGACATGGATTTGATGCACATGGTTGATTTTCTTTAAAGTTATTTTTTATTTTGATTTTTCAGAAGGAAAAATAAAAAAAGAAAAAGAAAGAAAAAAAGAAAAGAAAAAAAAAATACTATTTTGACAGTATTTTCCAAAGAAAGGTGGTGGGCATTCACAAATAAAGTTTTGAGAGTTTCCAACACGAGAACAAGTTCCTCCGTTTAAACAAGGTCTTGAAGCACATGGGTTAGCTATTTGTTTTTTTTAAAAAAATTTTTATGTTATCTTGGGAAAGTAAAGAAGAAGAAAAAAATCAAACGTGATTGACATCTTGGTCCAGTAAATCCACCTTGACATTCACATCTAAAACTGCTTCCTTCTGGAGTACAAGTTCCTCCATTAAAACATGGGTTTGATGCACATGGATTGGCTTTTTATGATTTTAATTCAGTCCATTTATTGATTTCAAAAAAAAAAAAAAAGAAAGAAATAAATAAATAAATAAATAAATAAAAATTACATGTTTGGCATCTTGGACCAGTAAAACCATCAATACATTGGCAGGTAAATGAATGGTGACCCTCACCAACAATACATCTTCCACCATTTTTACATGGACTTGATAAACAGGCATTGAATTCTAAAGAGAAAAATATATTCAAAATACATTACATCAAAGAAATAATAAATAAATGAAAATAAAATCGTACTGTTTTGGCAATATCTTCCATGGAACTCATTAACGCAATTGCAAGTAAAGGTGCCATCACCTGGAATACAAATTCCTCCATTGAGACATGGTCTTGAATCACAAGGATTACCTATTTATTTGTTGATGTCATTTAGAAAAAAAAAGGAAAAAAAGAAAAAAGGATCTAACTTTGAGAGTACACTTGTGCAAAGAAAAAACAAAGTGAAAAAACTAAAAGCTTCATGTTTTTAAATGATATGTTATTGATGTTGTTGGTGTTGATATTGTAATTTTTTTAAAAAAGAAAAAAAAGGAAAGGAAAGGAAAAAGAAAGAAACCTGAGATTATATAGTTGTTAAAAAAATTTTGGTATTTAGAATTGATAAAAATTGAAGAATTGTCATATTAATATCTTCTAACTCACAATTTTTTCTTTTCTGAAACTTGGAATACTGAAGAGATTTCATTCTTTCAAGGAATTAACAAAAGAAAAGATCTTTTAGTTTGATGGTGATGATACATCTCCCAAAGTAAATGTCTTTAATAATTTTGACAATCTAATTCAGGGAAATAAAATGATGTTAAAGAAATTTCAAAAGATAACAGAAAACAAGAACAGACAAAAGAAAGAATATAAAAAACCTGATTCATTGGGAATATTTTTTGAAAGAAGTTCAAGTCAAAGCATTTCTTTGGGTGCTCAGATCTTGAAATTTGACAGAACGTTGAACTTTCCAAATTCTAAAATTGTAAAAAGAAAAGTTTTGTTGAGAATACTTTGTTTTGTCATCTAGAAATAAAAAAACTCAACCATAACTTTTCTTTAATCTTTTAGATTACTTTGTATATTTGTTTGGATCTAAGTAATCATTCTTTGAACAATTTGTTTGTTTGGTTTCTCAATAAGTTTCTTTTAGATCTCTTTGAGGTTGTGATTTAATGATTTGATGGATTGATTGATTGACTTTGGTTCATAGATTGCTTATCCACATGAAAATAAATAAAATTTCATGACTCACTATAGAATGTCAAAAGTAAAGTTGATGATTGATGCAGGAATTTGAATTTTCCTGAATTCTCTTGTAAAAACATTATACCATGATGCCAATGAAAAGAAGAACAATCAAGCGAGCAATAACAAGAATACTTTTTGACTTCACTCTTCAAATCAAATCCAAAAATCAATCTAAAAATCTCTTCCAAAATCAATTCTGAATTCCTCCAAAGCAATGCAATTTTTGGCTCTGTGAAAAAAAAGAGTTTTTGTCAATAACAAAAAAAAATGAAATGAAATGAAATAAAGAAAAGCATAAGAAGGAATAAATCAAACCTAATCATGAGTCTTGATTACAATTCTTTTGAAATTTACAATTGAGAAAGCCTTGAAGAAAGAATCAAGAATCAGAACAAAGAAAAATTTTGATTTTTGAGGAAAAATTTTAAAGTTTTTTGGCGGGAAAAAAATAAATAAAAAATAAACAAAACAAATATGAAGAAAGGTTTATGCTTTTCCCTTTTCTCCCCTTCCTTCTTTCACTAAACATTCTCATAACTCCTTTTTCAAATCAATAATACATCCTAATAATTGAAGATCAACAACTAACTATTAATACAAAATCAAAAAAAAATTTATTTATTTCTTTATTTTGAGATAGTTAGTGGATCATTAATCATTTAATTTTTTGTTTTTGTCTTTTGATTTATGATCAAAAAAAAAAAAAAAAGTTAGAAAAAATACCTTTTTCTTTGTTTTTTCCTTCTTTTTTGATTTTGTAAAGCATAATTATTTCTTGATTGATCTTCTTAAAAATTATTGATCTTTATTCTTTTATTTTTATTTATAATTATAATTTTATTTCCCCTTCTTTATTCCTTTTATTTTAATTTTGGATTTTAACGTTTGAAAAAAAAAAAAAAAAAAAAATGAATAGGGGATATTTATTTTTCCTCTGAAGCACAAAAGTCAAGTAGCCAGAGCTCAGAACCACAAACTCGAACTCAAACTTCATATTACTCACAAAAAGGTGGACATCATTCTGGTGGTGGTGGTGGTGGTGCAGAAAGTGGAGGAGCAAGTTATCAATCTTATCAAGGCCAATATGGAAGTCAATATCAGTACCCATCAGCTCAACAATCATACCAACCTCAATATCAAGCATCAAGTCAATATTATTATCAAGGCCAACAATATCAATATCCAACTGGGTACATGAGTCAACCTCCTCCACCAGTAACAAATGATTCTTATTCACAAGGTTATTACCAACCAATGGGATATAATTCACAACAACAACAACAACAACAGTACCCTACAACTCACTCACAATCTCAATATCAACAACAACCATACCAATCAAGACAAAGACCAAATTTTAATCAAAGACCTCCAAGACAAAATCAACCTTATGCTCGACCAGATCATCGACATCAACAATATAATCAATCACATCAATCTCGTAATCCTAGGCATTATCAAAATCAACAAAGTCATCAAAATTCTCAAGGTTCACCAAATGCTCGTAGTCATCAAAGTCATCAATTCTCAAGTTCTCGAGATAACCCTTCCCAATCAAATTTTAATTCAAAACCAAGACCCTTTACTCCTAATCAAGGGCGCATGTATCAAAATAATTCACCACACAACCAATTCAGATCAAACAGAAATACTCCCTTCCCACAAAACTTTCAACCCCCTCCAATTAAAACCTTACCTCAACCCAAACCTAATTTTCAACCCTTCTCCCAAGATTCCAATAGATTTAGAAATAGATTCAACTCACCTAATAATTTTAATTTCAATAAATCAAAACTTCTTCCTCAACCAATTCCAAATCAGTTCAGAAATCATGTTCCTTACCCTTCATCCTCCCCTTTAAGAAGAGGGAAAAACTTTATTCCTCAAATGAGAACTCCACATTCAACTTTTCAATCACCACAAATGAGAAGATTTCAACCTAGAATGAGAGATAATAACCTCTCTTTACCTCCTAGAATTCTTCCCGTTCCAAGATTTTCTCAGTCACTTTTAAGACCTCCATCATTTTCAGGGATTGTAAAACCATATTCACCACTTGGAGGTCGAAGACCAAAGTATTTTTTTTTTATTTTTTATTATTTTTTTTTTTTTGATCACAAAATAATAATTTTTTAGGACTCTCCTCCTTCCTAAACCTCAAACTCAAACTCAAAATCAAAATCAAACCGAGTCTGAAAATACTAATTCAGGTTTCTTTTTTCTTTTTTTATTTTTATTTTCTCATTTGTTAATCATTTAATCAATAAATAATAAATAGATAATAATTCCCAAGAAACATCAAATCCAAGTATACATTCTTTTCTTTCTTTCTTTCTTTCTTTATTGTTCAATAATTATAAATAAAATATTTATTAGGCGCTGATGTTACACAAAAACCTAAACCAAGAGTTCCGAATTTTAAGAGTTTACCATTCCCGTAATTTTACTTTTCTTCTTCTTTTATGCAATTATTCAATGAAATATTGAATTTTTTATTGCTAACCTTTTAAAATATCTAAAACTAAAAAAAAATAGTCAAAAAGGAACCAAACTAAAAATTGCCCTTCCAAAAAAGAGAGATCCTAATGCCAAAAAATATTGCTTATTCTATAATCGATTTGGTTTTTTTATTTTTTTTATTTTTTATTTTTTCAACAACTTATTTTTTTTTTTTTTTCAGGAAAGTGCACTAAAGAGAATTGTCCTTATGAACATGATCCATCAAAGGTGGCCGTTTGTACTAGATACTTAAAGGTTGATATTTTTGAATTGGAAACAATGAATACAATAATAATATTTATTTTATTTCTATTCCTTTAGGGACTCTGTCATGACCAAAATTGTCCATTCTCTCATAAACTTGAAAAAGGAAAAATTCCAATTTGTTATCATTTCTTACATGATACTTGTACTCATGAAAATTGTCCTTATTCTCATGATGAAAGTAAACTTGATCAAAAAAGGTATTTATCTTTATTTTTTGTTCTATTCTTTGAGATCAAAATAAAATAATAATAATTAAAAAAAAGAGAGAATGAGGAACCCCCTTCAAAAAAACAAAGAATTGATCATGAAAATGGAGAAAATCAAGATAATGAAGAAAATGAAGAAAATGGGGGAAATGAAGTACATGAGGAACATGAAGCTCATGAAACACATGAAAATGATGGAGAAGAAATGAAAGAAGAGCATGATTTTGATCATCAACAAGAAGAAGATAATTTAAACCCCCTTCATGAATCAGATTACCCTCAGCAAGATGAATCATATTCTCCTCAAGAAGCTTTGGTGACCGAAGAAATTACTGACTGAAAAATGGTATTTTTTATTTTTTTGACTCAACAAAATTTGAAAAAAAAATATCAAAACAATAACAAAAATGCCCAACAAAAAAAGAAAAAATTAATTCACTAACAATAATTTCCATAATTTCACACTCTCATTAATCAATTTTTTTCTATATTTTCTTATAGATTCCAGAATAGTGTTTTTTTTTCTCTCTAAATTCAATTATAGAATAATTAAATTGAAGCAACCAAAAAATAAATTTCAAAATGAAAATGAATTAATTGAGTGGCAATCTTATTTTCTATTTTATTATTATTATTATTTTATATCATAAAGCTTGATTAATATTATTCTCCTATTATCACTATTATTCCAAATGGTTTGGTTGCTTTAATTAAATTTTACTTTTTCCTTCTTATTCTTTATTTTTTGGAAAAAAAATATTTTTTTTTTGCTTTCTTGTTTTTTCTTTTTTTTTTTTTCTTTCTTTTTTCTTTCTTTTTTCTTTTCTCTTTTGATTTGCTTTGTTTCTTTTATTCCTTTCTTTCTTCCTTGCCCTCCAATCTCATTTTCAGTTGCATAATCAATAAGTTTG
>Ga0209960_1004422_pt1 | contig 10808 bp, 12 predicted proteins | sample ThiBiot_500_plan_2_FD_183947 | JGI IMG/M metagenome (GOLD analysis project Ga0209960, IMG submission 183947) | Wastewater bioreactor microbial communities from Cape Town, South Africa - Thiocy_expt_500_plan (SPAdes) | ecosystem: Engineered > Bioreactor > Thiocyanate-remediating >... | reverse complement strand
AAAAAAATCTATAAAAAAAAAAAAAAAAAAAAAAAAAAAAAAGGAATTGAAGCTTTTTTGAACTTTGAAAAAAAAAATAAAGAAAAGAAAAAAATAAAAAATAAAATAAAAATTGTTTCAAAAAAAAAAAGACCTTGTCACATAAAGATAGAAGAAATCTGCATAAAGTAAAGTTTGAATCGTACCAGCAACCCATGCAATCCAATCAGTATATCCTATTTTTCATTTTTTTTCGTTTTATTATTATTATTTGGATTGAAAATAAATAAACAAAAAAAATAAAAGTTAGGAAAAAAAAAAGCTAACCTTCACTAAAATATCTGTAAATCCAATTGATTAAATAAAGTCCACGATAAATTCCCAAGGCAAATAAATAATGTGCAGTAATATTTTCAGCTTCTCCAGTTGTTTGTAAAATATATAATTGAGGAAGAATGGCAACTGATTCAAGCCAGATTGAAAATGACCATAAAATCTATTTTTTTTTTTTTTTTTGAATAAAAAAAATTTTTTTAAAAAAATGAAAAAAACTGACTTCAAAGGGTTCATATTCATAAGTGGCAATAAAAGCGAGTAATACACAAGGGACAATTAAGAATTCTAAACGGAATGCATCCTTTTTTTTAAAAAAAAATAGAAAGGTTATTTTACTTTTGATTTTTTTTTTTTTTTTTTTTTTTTTTTTTTTTTTGTCTTTTTGGATCTTCTTCATATTCTTCTTCTTCAAATTTAAAAATCAACCTTTTCTGGTTCCATAGGTTTGTATTTACGTTTCATCAAATAACAAATATAAATGGAAGTTGAGAGGAAAAATATTTTCATCACAGTATTGTAAAGAGAAATAAAATTCCAAAAGAGATCTAAGTATCTTGTTGCGAAAACAATGACATAAAGTAATTGACTTTTAAATGAAATTCCTTTTTGTCATTATATTTTTATTTGTTTCATTAATTATTTTTGAAATTGTCATTAATAAAAGAAAGAAATCATAATAATAATAAAAATAATATTACCAGTTGAAGATCTAGATTTATGTATCTTCAAAATTAAAATGAAAATTGAAGCCAAATGGCTCATATCAGCAAGCAAACGAGGAATAGACAACATCTTTTTTGAAAACCTATTAAACATTATTATTGCATTAGATTTGAATATTTCTTCTTTTAAACCTTCAGTTTGAAAATAATTATGCTTGTTGTTTATTCAAAATAATAGTCATAATTTCAAATTTTGTGACAAGAAATTGTGTTTTTTTTTAAAAAAAAAATTAATAATTGAATGAATGAAATGAAATGAAATTCTTTTAATGACTCAAAATTGACAGGGATCAAACCGAAGTCATTAAATGGTTGAAAGAATAACGAAAATTTCTCAGGTTTTAGGTTTGGGAATTTGGGAATGTAAAAGAAGCAAAAGAAGTTTTCAATTATTCTTTACTTCATAATATTATAAATCTTTATCCTTTGAATTATTGAAATTCAATTCCATTATCAAATTTATTGTTTTTGAATTTTTCAATTATTATCATTTAAATCTATTTTCAAGAAATTTCATCCAATGTTTTTATTGTTCTTTGTTTTTCTTCAAGAGTCGAAGCTGACAGAATCGAATCATTTTTAATCCACTTTCAAAATAAATAAAATAAAATAAGATATCAAGTCAATTGAAAGAAAAATACGATCTTTCGCAATTGAAATTTCTCAATTTATTGAGCTTGTAAGGTATCTCAATAATAAAAATTAATTAATTGTTGAAAGGGAAAAATGATGTTTTGGATGAGTTTGAGGAGAAAAAAAAAAAAAGAGACGAAACAAAAAAACAAAAATCTTGAAACTGCAGTTGAACCGCTAAAAAATCAATAATATATTTTAAAGAAGTACAGTCATAAAAAAGATACTAATATTCATTTTATATTCAATTTAACATCTATTGATTGATTTGTTTATCTCTAAGATTGATCAACAATTAATTACATTGTAAGAATAACTTTTCCTGTAGCTCCACTTGAAGGAGCATTTTCTGGGTGAACATCTATTATTCATTCGAAATGAGAAATATTTTTTAAAAAAATAAATTATGAAAAAAAGAAACTAACAATCATGAGCAAGAGAAGCATCTTTCATGGGAAAAGTTTTTCCAACAATAGGTTGAACAAACTTTTGTTCAGCAGCTTTTCCAATTTCAATTTCCATTTCTTCAAAATCTTGTTTTGAAGCTAGAAATAATGTTGTCCCAAAAACTTCTGCTTCTCTTGACATAAGATCTCTGTTTCATATTATTGTTTATTATTATTTTTGTTTGGTAATAAAAGATAAAATAAATAAATAAGTAATTGAACCTTGGATTGATTTCAACTTGTCCTCGATTTCCTACAACTCCAACTCTTCCATTTTTTGAAAGGATAGTCAAATCAGCTCCAAGATTTTTATTTGCAAGCATTTCAACAATAAAATTTACACCTTTTCCCTCTAATCTTGAGAAAAAACAAATAAATTCAGATATTTTTTTAAAAATAAAGAAAGAAAAAGAAATAAGGACCAGTTGCTTTCATGATTTCTTGAATATATCCTGGAGTATTATGATTAAAAGCATGAGTTGCCCCTTGTTGTAAAATTAACTATTTTAAAGAATTAGAAGATCTTCTATTAAAATTATTATGAAAAAAAAAACAAAAAACAAAAAACAAACTTGTAATCCACTCTCAGTTCCAGCTGTTCCAATAGTTTTTAGACCAAATGCTTTTGCCAATTGAAGACAAGCAATACCAACACCTCCACTAATATAAAAAAAATTCAATTTCAAATTTCAAATTTCAAAAAGGGAAATATGGAAAAAGAAAAGAAAAGAAAATGTCAACCTAGCACCATGAATAAGGAGTGTTTCTCCTTTTTGAGCTTTTCCTCTTTGAAATAAAGTTCGATAAGCAGTAAAGTATGGAATTCCAAGGCTTGAGTTGAATTTGATTAGAGACAGATTTCAAAGAAAAAAAATAATAATAAATAGAAATCTTACCATGCACCTTGTTCAAAAGTTAATCCTTCTGGTAATTTATAAGTAAATTCTTCATTACAAATTGATAATTCTGCATAAGTTCCAGATACTGAGCTGGTTGTATAAACTTTATCTCCCTTTTTAAATTTATTCACACCATCTCCAACTTCCTCAACAATTCCAGAGCAATCTTTTCCTGGAGTATATGGCAAACTAGGTAGGCCTGCATAATTTCCTGACCTTATATATGTATCAACTGGATTTACACCTGCAGCCATCACCTAAATATATCATAATTAAGAAGATTGATTGATTGTTTGAAAGAAAACAAAGGAATTTGAAGAAAAATTTAAAGGAAAAAAAAAATTAAAAAGAAAAAATAAAAAGAAAGTAATACTTTGACCAAGATTTGATTTTTCTGAAGTGAAGGAAGTGAAATCTCTTGGAGTTTTAACACAGAAGAAGGACCAAAGTTTGAGACAACTATTCCTTTCATTGCACTAAAGCTTCTCTTGAGCATAAGTTCCAAATTTTTTATCTGAAAAACAAAAAGGGAACAAATATTTAAATTTTACTTTAAATTTATGACCTTTTTAATTTTTCAAAGCTAAAAAAAAAATTTTTTTTTTTCTGAAACAATCCTTCAAACCCTCTGTTTCACTTTTGAATTCATTGTTTGAAACCAAATAGTCTTCAAATAAGACTTTAACATTATCAAATTCAATTCATTACCTTTTATTTATTATTTATCTCATTATTTTTGAGGTTGTTTTTCTTTTTGATAAAAAAAAAGGAGTTTCATTAGCCAAGTCAAAAAAAAAAAAAAAAAAAAAATAAAAAGAAAAAAAAAAAAAAAAAAAGATTCAGAAGGAAAACAAGAAAGTTTGAGCAATAGGAAAATCATGGATAATATGAAGAAATGGTTACGGATACAAGACGAAGATGAAGAACAGCCTGAACAAGAACAAGACCAAGGACCATCTATATTAGAACAAGTAAGCAAATTCTTTCTTTTATTTTATTTCATTTTACTTTATTTTATTTATAATTTTGAAGAACAGCAAGTAAGAAAATTGAAATGTTTATTTCAAATAGGTAGGAATTAAAACCAAACTGTCAATGAAACAAAGGATGTATGGATTTGGGATTTGTATAGGAATTGGACTCCTTTGTATGATTATTGTAATTTTCTTTTTTTCTTGTTATTTCCATTGCTTTTCTTTTCTTTTTTCATGATTGTTCCAATCAATTAATATCAAAAAATCAAATTGAATCTTAGTCAATTGTTATGCTTGGATTTGTAAGGCTTGCAGCATTTGGAATATTTTATTCATTGGGGAATATTACATCCATATTAAGGTTATTATTAACATTAATATTTCTGTAAGTTCGTTCTCAAAAAACTTCAATTTTCTTTTATTTATTATAGCACAGGATTTTTAATTGGTCCCGTTAAACAAATCAAAAATATGGTCAAACCACATCGACTTATTGCTACTATCGTTTTTATTTGTTCAATTGTCTTAACTTTAATGGCTGCATTATGGGTAAAACTTTTCATTAAAAATTTACTTTCTTTTCTTTCTTTATTTCTTTTTCTTCCCATTCAATGGACAATCATAATTCTAGTGGAAAAAAGTTGCTCTCTGTGTTATCTTTATGATTATTCAATTCTGTGCCTATTTTTGGTATTGTTTATCATATATTCCATACGGAAGAGAGATGTGTCAAAAGTGTTTAGGAAGTGCAACAAACATGGTTTAAAGTTATACAAAATAAATCAGAGTCAAGAAAGATTCATTCCTACTTTTTCCTTGGAAGGTTTTTGTAATTATTTGAAAGTCAAACTGAAAGATTAAAGTTGTTCTTTTTCTTTATTTTCTTTTTTTTTTCTCCAAGTGATTTTTTGAAAAAAGGAAAAGAAAAGAAAAGAAAAAACATGTTTAGGCAAAATTTTGTATTATTGATTTTTTACAAGTGCACTTAAATATAAAAAACAAATAATACACAACTTTAACAAAAAATTATTGCTCTTGGATATCATTTCCCATGGCACCTTCTTTAATCTTTGCATCATCAGAACAAACTATTATATTCTCTACCGAGCAGAGCAAAGTGCTTGCGGAAATTGGCCCCTCTTCATCTGAGTCGGGACCTAAATAACATTAGAAAAGAGAAGGGAGAAATTAGAGGCTCAAAAGTTTTTTTTGTTTTTTTTCCTTGGTTGTATATTTGTTGTTGTTGTTATTGCTTTCTCTTTTTTTTTCATTCTTTTCTTTTCATGATTGGGAGAAATTCAATGACCCTGGCACGCTCAGTCTTGAGATGTCCTTTCTATTGAAATGTTACTACGAGAATGAAGTAAGATCTCAATAAAAAAGTCATCAAAATTAGAGTTAGTACACAATAATTATAAAATATTGAATTTCAAAGTATTCATAATGGAATGCTGTATTTGTTATTGAAAGAGAAAATCGACATTCTGAAATAAAAAAAGGAAAAAATTGTGACAATCATGAAACTTCAACAAATTAGTTTTTTTTATAAATAAAATAATAATAATAAAGCGCAAAAATCAATTTCGTCCAGAGTTTTTGAAACAAATGTCAGAGCTAGCTGACTGAAATTATTTTCAAAAACCTTCAAAATCAAAAACAAAAAACAAAAAATTCAAAATTTTTTTCAAATCCAAAAAAAAAAAAAAAATTCACACAACCAATCAAAAAGAGAAAGAAAAGAGACCGTTTTCCATTATTTGCTCGTTCTCCATCTTTTTGGGTTATGTTTGGATTGTGTTTAGAGGTGGATATTGATGTTGAAGTGTTGATGCTGTTGTGTTGGGGTGTTTGTCTTGCTCTTTGAATTCTTCTCGAACTTTTCTGAAAAAAAAAAAAAAAAAAAAAAAAAAAAAAAAAAAAAAAAAAAAAAAAAAAAACATGGAGGGTTTTCGAGTGAGGGATTTGCTGATTCTGACGCTTTGTGCGACGGCCATTCTCTTCTCCCTCCAATTTGAAGGAAACTGGTCTCATAAATATAGTTTTAATTTTGTACATAATCCTAATTTGCTTCAGAATGTTCATTTTCCAAGTCCAGATGAAAAAATGTAAGAATAAACTTTGTTTTTTTCTTTCTTTCTTTCTGAATTGCATTTTATTATTTATACATCGATTGATTCTATATTTTAATAGACCACCTCCTGTTGTAACAGATCTAGATGGAGATGGATTAAATGGTACTGTTATTAAAATATTATTAATGGAATCAATTAATCAAAAAAAAAAAATTATTATAGAGATAATTATTTTAACTAGAGAACCAGATATTCAAGTTTATGAGTTTCAAGAATTATCGAATGAAAAAAATGGAAATCTAAAGTTAAAGTTTTCATCACCGTTAGCTCTTGAGACAAGAGTGATAAAAAAGAGACAACCAGCTGCAGTTGGAGTTGGATATTTTGATTTATATAAACCAAATCAACCAACAAGGAAACAATATATTGTAATTTTGAATCAAGGATGGAGTATTTTGTGTTATAATCACAAACTTGAATTACTTTGGGAACGATCAATAGACTTTCAAATACCAAAAGATTATTATATTAAGTTCATTTTCATTTTTTTTCTTCTTTTTTTCTTCTCTTTTTCAAATCTTTATTCAATTTACTGATTTTCAACATTTTCAATTAAAAATTTGAATTCAGAGAATCAACAATTTTAATTATTCCTGGAAATGTTCAAGGAAAAGAAGATTCAAAAGGAATTGTAATTGTTGGTGGAAGGATAGCAAAAGTAACTGATGACCATACATTAGAAATTGGGTAATTAATTTCTTTAATTTTAACAAAAAAAAAAAATATTATATTATTATTATGATATTTTATTGGTGAATTATTGAATTGTTTAACCCAATATTTTTTTTGGAAACATTAGACATAAACATTCCAAGAGAGTTGTAGGAGAAGAATTCAATGAAAATGGAGAAGGAGAACCTATTTTATCATCTTCAGAATTAGAACATTTTTCATATTTTGCATTTGAAGGATTAACAGGAAAACAATTATGGAAACATGAATCTTCTGATTTTCTTCATACAACTTCAGGACCCATAGAAGAAGTTGGATTTAATTTTTATTTATTTATTCTTTGTCAACAAAATTACTCAAATTCCTTTTTCTCCAATTTTTTTTTAGGGAGAATATCTTCAATCACATTTCAAAGTTGATGCAAGAATCCCATCTAAACATGAAGGAGAATCAGATTGGAGAAAATATAGACAATCACTTCTTAATGCTCTCCCACATCGATGGAGATATAATGAAGATACTTTTTTTCAATTAGCCTCTTTTCAAAAGAATAAGAAAAAGGGAACTACTCAAGCATCAACCTTTCATCAAGATGGTTTTTTTCTTTCCCTTCTTATTTTTTTTAAAAAAATATATTTCATATTGAAAACAAAACAAATTCCTTTTCAAGTGACTGGTTTTTCATCTTTTCCAAACTTATATGGGACAAGTGATGAAGAAGAAAATCAAGGGAATGTTGTAGTTGCTCATCTTCATGATAGCATTGAAGTTTTACAAGTTTTTTTTTTTTTTTTTTTTTTTTTTTTTTTTTTTTTGAAAAAAAAAAAAAAGTTGTATTCTGGTCAACCATTGTGTAGAGTAAAAGTTGGAGGTGATTTCCATGGAAAGAATGGAATTTATGCTGATGTAAATGGAGATGGTGTTATTGATCATATTCGCACTGTTACTGGAAAGTATTACAAAGGTTATTCATTTCATTGATCAATTATTTATTTCATTAAATTTTTTTTTTTTTTCCAAAGCATTTGGTTTTCGCTCTACTGGGAAAAAACCAATTTTATGTCATGGAGTTGTTTTTAGTGGTATACCTCCAACATCTGGCTTATATAATGTTTCTTTGTGTGACTTACATTCTCAACTTGATATTCTTTTAAGTGCAAATAGTGAAAGTTATTCAGAAGTTCAAAAAAATCAAGAAGTTGACTCTGTTGATCCTGTTACCATTCCAAGGTTTATCATTTAATGATTTGAGTTTTACGACTCAAACTCAAAAAATAAACAATTAAACAAGTAAATAAAATAAAATAAAATAAACAGTTTTCAAAGACTTGGAATCACTCCTTCTCGCCATCCCAAATTAGATTCTATTTTCCTTATAAGCAATGGAAAAGTACTTTTTCTTATTTTATTTTATTTTATTTTATTTTATTTTATTTTATTTTATTTTATTCTTATGATTAATGAAAAAATAATAATTAAAGATGACAAGTGTTGATTCAATTGGAAAAATAAACTGGCAAATTGAAACATCTTCAAGTTGGACCAAATCTACTCAAAAAAATTCCAAATTTTTTTTTGCACCAACAGAAAATTTTTATACAATGATTGATTTTGCTGAAAAAAGTTTTACTCCAAGCTTAGAAGCTTTTACTCCAAATAGAGCTCTAAAACAAGTTTCTTTTAATTTTTTTTGTTTTGATTTTTTATTTTCCAATAACAAAATAAATAATAAATAGACAATCTTAAGTGCAATTGGATGGGCTGAGATGAATCTCATTGATGTAAATGGTAACATTCTTGTTTCAGTTCCTCTTCCAGAACCAGTTATTGGACCACCAGTTTTTGCTGATTTTGATAATGATGGAACAATGGATATCATTTTATCTTGTCGCTCTTCGTAATTTTTATTTTATTTATTTTAAAACAATCAAAACTAATAATAAATTAATAGGGTTCATGGTATTCAACTTCAACAACATCAAGGATCAAACTTATTTGCATATTTAATTTACTTACTTACATCAATTTTGATTGTTACATTTGTTAGACAACTGATTTTAACAAAGGATAGAAAAGGAAAACCAAAAGAAAGAGGAACTGATTGATTATTGGTTATATAGAAGAAAAGAAAAAAATGGATTAAAATAAATTATGATTTTGAACATTGTAAAAAAAAAAAATGAGTCATAAAAATTTTAGTTTATTTTGTAAAAAAATTTCAACTGAAACTATTGTCCACTGCAACATGATTTCTTTTTATTATCTTCTTCTTTTGTGGGATCGATTTTATCAGTTTTTTTACCAATTTGATCAGATTTTGGAAGTTTTTGAGCTATAATTAAAACAAAAGTAATGAGAAAATAAATTTAAAAATAAATAAATAAATGAATATAAATAAATTGAGGGAAAAAAATTACCAATGGCTCCAAAAATTTCAGTCACATTAAAACCAGATTTAGCAGAAGTTTCCATAAATAACAAACCATTTTCCTCTGAATAAGATTGAGCTTCCTTTATTTATTTATTTATTTATTTATTTATTTATTTATTTATTTATTTATTTTTCATGATTGAAATCATTTGAAATTATTTTGTAAATTGATATTACTTCTGTATTTACAGCTCTTTTGCTATCCAAATCAATTTTATTTCCAACAAGAGCAATTACAATATTAGGGCTTGCTTGTCTTTGAAGTTCTTTAACCCATGATTTTGCTCGTCCAAAAGTTTCCTTTTTTTTGTTTTTTGTTTTTTGTTTTTCGTTTTTGTTTTGTTCAACATTTATTTTATGATTGAAATAGGTTTTAAAAAAATTAGAGATAAAGAAAAAAGATAAAAATAAGGTTGAAAAAATTAATTACTGGAATTGTAATATCATAAACAACAATTGCAGCTTGTGCACCACGATAATACATTGGAGCAAGACTATGATATCGTAAAAAGGAGAAGAAGAAAAAAAATTGATAAGTTTCAAAGTATCAAATTATAATTTCAGTAAATAAAAGAAATAAAAAATAAAAACAGAAAGAAAAAAAAAAAAAAAAAAAAAAAAAAAAAAAAAAAAAAAAAAAAAAAAAAGATAAGAAATAGTATTTTCTTGTCCTGCAGTATCCCAAATTTCAAATTTGACTGTTGTATCATCCAAACAAACTGTTTGTGTTAAAAAGGCGGCTTTTTTTTATATTGAATGTTGATTAATTATATAAATTTTGAATTGAAATTGTCCTCCTTTGAAATTTTAAAAAAAAAACCTCCTATAGTACTCTCTTGATATTCATGAAATTGACCTTTAACGAAACGTAAAACCAAACTTGATTTTCCAACTGCAGAATCACCTAGTAAACAAAGAAAAGTTTAACAATTTATTAAAGAACAAACAAAAAAAGAACGAGGAAGATGAAAATGAATAGGGAAGAAAGAATGAATAAATAGGATAAATGAATCAATATCCAGTTCTTTTTCAAATAAGAATTAAAATAAGAATTAAAATAAGAATTAAAGAAATAATTCATAACAATTAATGAGAACTGACCATTTTTGTTCGTTAATTAAAAGTTAAAAATAACAATGATATATAACTTTTTTGAATTGAATAAATAATTATGATAATTCTACGATGATAATATGTTTTGAATTGCAAAAATTAATGATTATGCGTACGATAATCAAAATGTTGCTGGAATATTAATAAAAGCAAAGGAAATAAAAGAGTAATTTCGAAATAGAAAATAATAATAACAAAGATTTATAAAATAAAAATTCACCTAAAAGCACAAGTTTGAATTGAAACATATTTGTTGGAGCTGAACCTCTTTGTCCTCTTGGTTGGTTTGACATCTTTCTCTTAAAATCTTATTTTCTTCTTAAAATCTTCTTTCTTCTTTCTTAATTAAAAACCTTCACTTTTTCACTTTCTTAATCTTCCTTTTTTCTTTCTTGCTTTGGACTCACAGGAAAAAAAAAAAAACAACCAGAAATGATTTATTGGAATAAAAATATCAAAATAAATTTATCA
>Ga0209960_1004421_pt1 | contig 10811 bp, 14 predicted proteins | sample ThiBiot_500_plan_2_FD_183947 | JGI IMG/M metagenome (GOLD analysis project Ga0209960, IMG submission 183947) | Wastewater bioreactor microbial communities from Cape Town, South Africa - Thiocy_expt_500_plan (SPAdes) | ecosystem: Engineered > Bioreactor > Thiocyanate-remediating >... | reverse complement strand
ATTTCATGAGAAAAAAAGGATCGATAGACTGATTTGAACATGAGTCAAGGCCAGCTCAAATGCAAATTTGTATGTGTGTGTGTGCAACCTGATTTAGTGAAATACACCTTTGTATATCACAAAAAAGGTACCAAAAGAAAGAAAATTTAACATCAATAATTAAAAATGATTTTATTTTGAAAATTGGATCACAAATGGATGAGAAATGAGTGAAAGAAGTTTTTCTTTTTATTAGAAAAAGAAAAAAGAAAAAAAGCTTTTTTTTCTTTTCCGCCATTTTTTTTATATTTTTCTTTCATTTTGATTTTGAAACAAAAACTGAAGTCAAGCACAGATTTTTATTTTATGATTACAATTGTTCATAAAATCAAAATAAAATCAAAATAATTGAATTCAATAAAATATGAAAAATTGTTTCAAAAGTTGTAAAACAATTGGATTCATAATCAAAATAAAATCAAAATAAAACATAATTGAATTCAATAAAATATAAAAAATTGTTTTCAAAAGTTTTTTTTTCGAATGAGTAATGGGACAGAATGGAGCATTAAATATACTTGTAATTTTACAATTTCAATATGTTCCTTCTCATAAGCAACCATCAAAGGTGTTTGTCCAATGCTATTCTCTGCTTGATTGACATCAACTCTTTGATCACTTAATAATAACTTTACAACTTCAATATATCCATTCTGACAAGAAATATAAAAAGGTGTCTTCCCTTCATTATCTACTTGATTAACTTCAACATTCTTATCATTTAATAGGAACTTCACAACTTCAATTTGTTGATTTTTACAAGCGAAATCGAAAGAAGTTGATAGTAATTGTTTGACTTCACAAGCTTTATTGTTCTCCACCATTTATTTATTGTGATTTTCAGCACCTTTTCAACACGATTTCAACACCCTTTTCAGGCCATTTTCAGGTCAATTTCGGGTGTGTTTGGAGGCATTTTGGAGAGGTTTTGGAGAGAAAAAATGAAGAGACAGACCAAAAGTCAAAAAGTCAAACCAACAAAAAAATAAATGGAAGAACAGCTTTGGGAAGCTTGTGCTGCTGGAAATGTTGAAGAGGTTATAAAATTACTTCAAAATGAACAAATTAATATTAATTGGCAAGATTCTGAATATTCAAGAACACCTCTTCTTCGTGCTTGTGGTTGGGGACATATTGAGATTGTGAAATTATTATTAAATGATAAAAGAGTTGATATCAATAAAGCAAATAAGAATGAAGCAACACCTTTTTATATTGCTTGTGAATTTGGACATATTGATATTGTGAAAATATTATTAAATGATGAAAGGATTGATGTTAATCAAGCAGAGAAGAATAGTTGGACACCTTTTCATGTTGCTTGTTATTTTGGACATATTGAAATTATGAAATTATTATTAAATGATAATAGAGTTGATTTCAATAATGCAAATAAGAACGATGCAACACCACTTTTTATTGCTTGTGAAAAAGGACATATTGAAATTGTGAAATTATTATTAAATGATCAAAGAATTGATCCCAATAAAGCAAACAAAAATGGAGCATCCCCTTTTTATATTGCATGTGAAAATGGACATTTTGAAATAGTGAGGATATTATTAAATGATAATAGAATTGATGTCAATAAAGCAAAAAATGGTGCAACATCTTTTTATGTTGTTTGTCCAAGTTGGACACCCTTTTTGATTGCTTGTGAAAAAGGACATATTGAAATAGTGAAATTATTATTAAGTGATCATAGAGTTGATATCAATAAAGCAGAGAAGAATGGTGCAACACCATTTTATATTGCTTGTGAAAAAGGGAATCTTGAAATTGTGAAATTATTATTAAATGATGAAAGAGTTGATATTAACAAATCAATGAATAGTGGTTGGACACCCTTTTTTATTGCTTGTCAAGAAGGACATATTGATATTGTGAGGTTATTATTAAATGATAATAGAATTAATCTCAATAAAGCAGATAATGGTGGTTGGACACCCTTTTTTATTGCTTGTGAAGATGGACGTATTGATATTGTGAAATTATTATTAAATGATGAAAGAGTTGATATTAATAAAGAAAATAAGAATGGTGTGACACCATTTTATATTGCCTGTCAAGAAGGACATGTTGAAATTGTGCTTTTATTGTTGAAAACTTCAAGAGGTAACTTTTCCTTCAATCAAAGAAGAAAAAATCCAAACAAAAAAAAAAAAAGTCGCCCAAAACATCAAGTTGAGTGAAGATGGCCAATTAACGCTCAGAAAAGCGCAAGGAATTTTTGAATGTTAGTTTCTTTTTGACTTTCTTTTTGACTCGTTATCAAATAATAATAAAATAATAATAATAATAATAATAATAAAAAAAAAGCAAATAAAACGCAAAGAAACCAGAGATTAATTAGTACACCAAAAATTAAAGAGATTACAAAAGAAGCAGAAGATTTTTCAACATTTCAAATTTTCTTCCTTGAAAAAATCCCAAAACATGAAGATTGTAAAGATAAACTAATTAATTTTACATTTGAACAAATGAAAGAAACGACTGATAAACTTATATTTATTTCTCATCGTTGGTTATCTCAAGATCATCCTGATCCTAATTCTCTTCAACTTAATGCAATCAAAGATTCTTTTAAATCAGTTCGGATTTTTTTATATTTTTATTCTTTATTTTCTTTGATGGCAATGAAATTTACTTATTTTTAAAAAAAAAATTGATATGGGACCCAATTCAACATCGAATTCTAATTTGGTATGATTATTTTTCAATGCCACAACATTTTGATGATGATTCAAAACAAAAAAGGTTTATTTATTTATTTATTTGTTTATAAATGTTAATTCAAATAAAATTCAATAAAATAAATAAAACAACTAGAGTTGCAACAATTCACAAATTAAATCAAATAGTTACATTTTCAGATTCATTTTTAGTTTTACTAACAGAAGATTATTTTCATAGATGTTGGTGTTTTTATGAGTGGTCAGCTGCTGTTTTTACTGGTCAACAAGTTCAATTTTATCCAAAATAAATTTCAAACATCAGAAGAATCTCTTTCATTTCTTTCTGAATTGATGAATTCTTTTCATGACGAGAATGATGACAAACCTTCAAAAGATCAATTCATTCAAAAATTTATTGCATATATTGAAAGTGACAAAAATCTTGTTTGGGATAATTTGATGAAAGTTTATGATGAAGGGACAGTGATTAGATATAAAAAGAAATTGGATACAACTCAAGTTAGAAATTGGATAATTGATGAAGTTTGTTCTTGGTTGATTTCCATTCAATTTTTCCAATATCAAGATATTTTCAAAAAACATGAAATTGATGGAGCATCCTTATTTAATATTTATTTTGAAGACCAAGATCTTTTTCAAAATGATGAAGATTATCAAAAGGTTTTTCTTTTCTCTTTCTTTTTTATTCCAAAAACAATCTTTGATATTCTATTTTTTTTTTTTTTTTTTGAATATTTAATAGTTTTTGAAGAAATTGGAAATACTCATTCCAATAGAAACATGGAATGAAATTGATTTTTCATTATGGATTAAATCACAAAATTGGAATGAAAGTGGAGTCACTCAAGAATGTTGTAAAGTTATCGAAGATTCAAAACTCTTTCCAAAAGCGATATTAAATGACCAAATAATTGAAAGAAAGAATTTAAAAGAACTTTTGATTTCTGAGGTACTCACAAATGTTCTAATTTGGAAATGTAAAAGCGGATCAATTAATAATTTTTCATGGTATTTAGATGGACCTTTCAAAGATATTATTGATATTAATTTTCGAAATGAATCGCCTTTTTATATTGCTTGTAGAAATGGACATATTAAAATAGTGAAATTATTATTAAATGATCAAAGAATTGATATCAATAAAGCAGATAATGATGGTTATACACCGTTTTGGATTTCTTGTTATCAAGGACATATTGAAATTGTGAAATTATTATTAAATGATCAAAGACTTGATATCAAAAAACCAAATAATACTGGTGCAACACCTTTTTATATTGCTTGTCAAAATGGAAATATTGAAATTGTGAAATTATTATTGAATGATAATAGAGTTGATTTCAATAATGCGTTGAATAGTGACCATTCGCCTTTTTGGATTGCTTGTCAAGAAGGACACACTGAAAGTGTGAAATTATTATTAAATGATCAAAGAGTTGATATCAATAAACCAAATAAGAATGATGCAACACCTTTTTATATTGCTTGTCAACAAGGACATATTGATATTGTGAAAGTATTATTAAATGATCAAAGAGTTGATATTAACCAAGAAAATAATGACGGTTGGACACCTTTCAATGTTGCTTGTGAAAAAGGACATATTGAAATTGTGAAACTATTATTAAATGATAATAGAATTGATATTAATAAAGCAACCAATGGTGGAGCAACACCTTTTTTTATTGCTTGTGGATATGGACATATTGAAATTGTGAAGTTATTATTAAATGATAATAGAATTGATATCAATAAAGCAAATAAGAACGATGCAGCACCATTTTTTATTGCTTGTGAAAAAGGACATATTGAAATAGTGAAATTATTATTAAATGATAAAAGAGTTGATATCAATAAAGCAACAAATGATAGTTCAACACCATTTTATATTGCTTGTCAAAAAGGACATATTGAAGTGGTGAAATTATTATTAAATGATCAAGGAGTTGATATTACTAAAGCAAGAAATGGTGGTTTTACACCATTTTATATTGCTTGTGAAAAAGGACACATTGAAGTGGTGAAATTATTATTAAATGATCAAAGAGTTGATATCAATAAAGCAGATGATAATGGCGTAACACCTTTTTATATGGCTTGTTGGAAAGAACAGGTCGAAATTGTAAAAATATTATTAAATGATCAAAGAGTTGATATCAATAAAGCAAATAAGAATAATGCAACACCCTTTTATATTGTTTGTGAAAAAGGACATACTGAAATAGTGAAATTACTATTAAATAATAATAGAGTTGATATCAATAAAACAACAAATGATGATACAACACCATTTTATATTGCTTGCCAATTTGGACATACAGAAATTGTGAAATTATTATTAAATGATAATAGAGTTGATATCAATAAAGCAAGTAATGACGATCGGACACCTTCTTATGTTGCTTGTCAAGAAGGACGTATTGAAATTGTGAAATTATTATTAAATGATAAAAGAGTTGATATCAATAAAGCAGATGATAATGGCGTAACACCTTTCAATGTTGCTTGTCAATCTGGACATATTGAAATAGTGAAATTATTATTAAATGATCAAAGAATTGATTCAAACAAAGCCAATAAATTTGATTGGACACCTTTTAATATTGCTTGTGAATTTGAGCAGATTGAAATTGTGAAATTATTATTAAATGATGAAAGAGTTGATATCAATAAAACATTAAATGATGGTTTTACACCATTTTATATTGCTTGTGGACTTAAACACATTGAAATTGTGAAATTATTATTAAATAATGAAAGAATTGATATCAATAAAGATGGCGCAACATCTTTTTATTTTGCTTGTGAAAAAGGACATATTGAAATAGTGAAATTATTATTAAATGATAAAAGAGTTGATATCAATAAAGGAAATGATGCAACACCATTTTACATTGCATGTGAAAAAGGACATGTTGATATTGTGAAAATATTATTAAATGATGAAAGAGTTGATATCAATAAAGCAGATAACAAATATGGTTGGACACCTTTTTATAGTGCTTGTAGATGGGGATATCTTAATATTGTGAAATTATTATTAAATGATGAGAGAGTTGATTTCAATAAATCAACAAATGATGGTTATACACCTTTTTATATTGCTTGTCAACAAGGACACATTGAAATTGTGAAACTTATGCTGAATGATAATCGAATTGATATTAATCAAACCAATATTTCTGGAATGGATGCACTTTGGATTTCTGCATCAAATGGACATTTAGATATTGTGGAATACTTTTTAAATTCTGGAAAAAAATTAAATTTGAAATCAAAATGGGATGTTGATATGCCAGATGATCAAGCAAATCATAAAACAGTTATTGAACAAGTCAAATATCAAATTAGTTCTGAAAAAGTCAAATTTTCATGGGAAACTGATGAAATATTGCAAAAAGTTATTGAAAATGGACCTTCAATTCTTGAATTATTAAAACAATATATTCAAAATGAAGCTTTGGAGGAATTAATTGAAGAGAATGAAAAGAATGAAAAAAATGAAAAGAAAGAAGAGAAAGAACAAATTGAAGTTCTCAAACATGACGATCATAATGACATTGAAAATGAACAAATTGAAGTTCCAATGGTAAAAGAAGAAGAAATTGAAGTGCCAAAGTTAGATGACCACCAATTCAATGTCCAACAAATTCAAGGTACTTTTGAAAAACAATCACAAGAACAGAAAGAAGAAGAAAAGGAAAATGAAAAAGAACGAGAAGTAAAAGAACAAATTGTAATTGACAAATCAGATAATCAAAACAATGTTCAACACAATATTGAACAAGAAGAGAAAGGAAAAGAAAAGGAAAAGGAAGAAATACAAGAGAATGTTTCCAAATCAATGCAAGATGTTCAAAAGGATGAAATTATTTTAACTGGAGAATTTTTGAAATTAGGAAAAGGGATGTTAAAACAATGGCAATCAAGAATATTTGATCTTAAATTACAATCACTTGCTTGGAGAAAATATCAAAATGTATTATTTTCAATTCTTTTTTTTAAAAAACAAAAATTAACATCATCATTAACATTAAAATTAATAGGGAGACTATGTAAATTCAATTTCAACTCAAGAAATTGAAACAATTAAACTGGTTCCAAAATCAAAATTTTCAAAAGAACACATTTTAAAATTGAAAACAACCAAAAAGGGTTATTATCTTCAATTCCCAAATGAAACTGTTTTAAACCAATGGATCTCAAAATTACAAGAAATTATTAAAATTTAATTGTTGTGAATAACCATTAAACAACATCGATTCCCTTTGACTTTGCTTTCAGTTTTTTAAAACCCTTCAATCTTAATAGTTTGTTTCAGATTTATTTATTGAGTTAACAATTAGTTTGGACATATTTTTTGGCGTCATTGTATTCTTTTGTTTGAATATCATTCATTTCGAATTGTTGGAGGAAGGTTCTAAAAAATTGAAATTAATGACATTTTTTCTAAATAAATAAAAAAGAGAAGAAAAAAAAAAAAATGAACTTATAATTCAAACAAGATTTTTGTGCATCTCCAATGTGTTGATGAGCAACAGCTAAAAGATGAATTGTGACGGCTCTGTTTCTTGATGAAGTGTAGTTTCCACTCTTTAAGACAGTAATTGCTTTGTTGTAATCGCTTTGGAAAAAAAAAAATTTTTTTTAAAAAAAAGAGGGGGGAAAAAAAAGAAAGGAAAAGTCAACTCATTGAGCAATAAATGGTGAGCATAGGTCTCATAAGAAGGAATAATTGGATGAGGAGGTCCATCATTTGGTGGATCAACATTTGTTTCATCAATAAAAGCTTTTTCTAAAAGTAAAAGTCCTGAGGTCTTATTTCCTCCATGAAATTCGAGAACTCCTCGAATTTGTTGAGCCATTAAACGACAATTAGTTGCAAATCCTGGTCTGTATTCATCAATTAAAATTGCTTCATTTTCAAGCATTTCAATACATTCATTTGCCATTTCACTATTTTGCTTTTTAGCTGCTATTATACCCTAATTTTAATTAATTACATATCATCAAATCAAAGAGAAAAGCTGAAAAGAAAAAAAAGACCCTAGAGAAAAAGGAAGCAGTGTTTGATCTGATTGTTGTCAAATAGACACTATCCATATAATTTGGATCCTCACCTTTTTGGAAAAAAGGTTAAAAAAAATTAGAAAGATTCAAAAAAAAGTGAGTTGAAAAAAAAGAAAAAAAATTTACAGGTTTTACAAGTTAGTCTTTTGGGCATATCCAAAGAAATATTCTGTTCAAAGTTAAGTGTCCAATAGCTCGTTTCTAAAAGTTGTCTTGATTCCATTAAAGCTCCCATCAATTTATGATAATCAGATTTTGTTGAATCATATTGAATAAAGTTGAGCTCGACAAACTATTTTTGAAAATGTAAATATGAATCAAAGAAATCAAAAAAAAAAAAAAAAAAAAAAAAAAAAAAAAAAAAAAAAAAAAAAAAAAAAAAAAAAAAAAAAAAAAACTTGTCTTGCTGTTCCAAATCTTCCTTGTTGTAAATAAACATATTGTTGATATTCGAGACCTAATTATTTTTTTCATAAAAGTAAATTGAAAGGAAAGAAAAAAAAAAGGAAATCAACTATGATAATCAGAGGATGAGAGGGTAAGATGTCTATGAGAAATCCAATTATCTGTAGCAGATAATGCATGTTCATTTGATAACATTGCCTGTTTCCACCATCCAGCTCTCATATAAGTGTGACATGGCATATGGAGAGCATGAGGAGAAGTAATAGCTGAGAGGGCATAAAGAGAAGCAGAATGTAATGCCCTTTCACTTGTTCCATTAAATGGATCATCAAGAGCATGAATAACATAGTGATGAGCTCCAGGATGAAGAGGGCTTTCACTTTTAGTAAGATAAATAAATAAATTGAAATAATAAATTAAATAAATAAATAAAGGTTACATTAATACATCCTGAAGAATTTTGTCAACTTTTGGAAGAATTGTGGCACCTCTTTGAAGGAATCCTCTTTCAGTTCCAACAAGGGATAAAGAAGCGACTGAATAAAATAAAGCTGCTTCAGGATCATCTGGATAACTTTCATACACCTTTTATATTTGGTTGAAAAGAAATAAGAAAGATTATGAAGAAAAAAAGGGTAATTAAAAATTCAAAAAAAAAAATCAACTATTTCCATTAAATCTGCAAAAAGTCGATTTCTTTCTTCAACAGTTCCTGGTCCATATAATGCTCGAACTGCATCAAGATAGAGAGATTCTCTTTCTGTTATAGTAGGATTAATTTTATCCAATTGGGAGATAACGTGTTTTCCTTTATTATAACTTTCCATTTCCCAAAGACCTTGTTTATGAGAAATTGCCTCTCCCCAGAATGACATCTAATTTTTAATTATTTAATTTATGAAATCAAAGAGATATTTAGTTTCTAGATTTACTAAATAATGATTACTGCAAAGTTCATATCATAAGTTCTTGCATTTCGAAAAGCTATTGATGCTTCATCATACCAAAAATTATGTAACATTGCAACTCCTCTTTCAAAAAATGTTTGTGCTTCAGGAGACTTTGTTGATGTTTCAAAAGGATGAGCTCCAACGTTCCATTCCCATCCTAGAATTAAGAGTAAAATTAAAGTTAAACTCAAATTTTAATATCTCATTCTCTCATTAAAAGATTTTTGAAAAATAATTATAAAAGTAAAAGGGAAATATGAAAAAGTTACTTCCTTCTTGTTGAACACTTTCTCTTAATCTTGAACAAGCTAAAGCAGTCTTCCATTCAAGTGATATTCCACATCTAAATAATTTTTAATTTATTTCATTTTCTTTGGTTTTATGATGAAGAGAGGAAAGAGAGAAAGAAAAATACGATGTTTCTTCAACAAATACAGGTGCTCCAACTCCACTATTTGAATCGCATTGAAATTCAATTTTACTAAAACATTCTTGTCCTATATTGTTTCAATTCACTTTAAAAATTCTTCTTTTTTTAAAAGATAATAATAATCATACCATTAGGGAGAATCATTTCTAATTTACCATTAGAAACAATTGAATAAGAACTAGAAGACTCTCCTACAACTAAGCTTGATTCCAATGAAGTTTCACAAATCCCAACTCCATCCTCAAATTTACAAACATCATCAAAGTAAGCAAGGGAGTGACAAACACTGATTAAATAACTATGCTCAGGTTTACCAGGATTTGGGACTAAAGTTAATACAATCAAAAGGGAGGAATAAATAAAATAAATAAAATAATATTAAAATTGAAATAAATATGAACCTTTAAAATCTCCAGCAAGTCCAAGACCATTAATATCATAGACTTTGTTAGGATCTTGTGGGTCTTGAAGGATTGCACATTGTGAATAAGTGAGAGTCAAGAAATAAGAGAGCAAGAAGAAGTAGTAGACTGCTGGCTTCAACATATCGATTCCTTTTGACTTTGTTCTTTTTGCTTTCAGTATTTGTTCTTTAAAACCCTTCCATCTCGATTATCGAGATTTCTTTTAACCCCCAATAACCCCAAACCCTGTTATTCATTGTTTCATAATACATAATATCATGATTCAATAATAGAGTTTAAGTTTTTTATTATTCAACAATTTTGAAACATTTTTTATTTTGTTGTTACATGTTCTTGTTGATGTCGATAAAACTGGTTGAAGTTATGGTCAGGAAAAGAAAAAAAAAAAAAAAAAAAGGGAGAGGATGCTTATGGAAACTAAACAATCAAAAAGAGAAAAAAGAACAAAGGGAAAATAAAAAATTAAAAATGAAAATGAAAATGAAAATGAAAAATCCTTTGGCCCTTCTTCTATTCTTTGCTTTGGTTCAAGTTGTGCTTGGAGGGATCACAGAATATGTAAGTATCTAATTAATTGTTAGAAAAAAATCAAAATCTAAATTTTTTTTTTTTTTGGAAATTTCTTTGTTGTTGGATTGATCAAAAAAAAAAAGAAATGGCAAAATCAAACAAAAAAAAAAAAAAAAATAGAATGCAGGGATCACAAGTATTAATGTGCCTACAACATATTCAACCGATGAAACATTAACTTCAACATCAGGATCGTATTCAGATACAATCATTCAATGTGGAATTA
>Ga0209960_1004419_pt1 | contig 10815 bp, 17 predicted proteins | sample ThiBiot_500_plan_2_FD_183947 | JGI IMG/M metagenome (GOLD analysis project Ga0209960, IMG submission 183947) | Wastewater bioreactor microbial communities from Cape Town, South Africa - Thiocy_expt_500_plan (SPAdes) | ecosystem: Engineered > Bioreactor > Thiocyanate-remediating >... | reverse complement strand
TTTCAGGATTTCTAAAAATGATAGATCTCATAACTAATTAATCAATTAGATTCCAATCTTAAATGTAAACAATAATTGTTCAACTGGATCAACTGCATTATTTGCTGCAAGACAATCCATTGCTGGTGGAATTTATGAATGTACTTTGGCTTTAGGTTTTGAGAAAATGGCACCAGGTTCTCTTCAAACTGTTTTCAAGGATCGTACACCTCCAATGAAAAAATTCAATAATGTTTTTTTTTTTTTTTTGATAAATAATCTATTCAATTAATTTCAAATTATAATGAATTAATTAATTGAAATATTAGGTTATGAGAGAAAAAAGAGGAATTGATAAAAAAGCTCCAGGAGCAGCTCAAATGTTTGGAAATGCAGGAGTTGAACATATGGAAAAATATGGAACAACTGAAAGACATTTTGCTAAAATTGGAGCAAAAAATCATCAACATAGGTTTGTTTGTTTTTTTTAAAAAAATTAAAAATGAAAATAATTTTTAATTGAAAAAAAAAAAAAAAAAAAGTAAATTGAATCCTTACAGTCAATTTCGAGATGTTTATACAGTTGATGAAGTTCAAAATGCAAGAAAAGTTTTTAAATATTTAACTCTACTTCAATGTTGTCCAACATCAGATGGAGCTGGAGCTGCTATTTTAGCTTCAGAAGATTTTGTTAAAAAACATAATTTACAAGGACTTGCTGTTGAAATTGTTTCACAACATATGGCTACTGATTCTCCAAATGCTTTTTCAGGAAGTTCAATTCAATTAATTGGATTTGATATGACAAAAAGAGCTTCAGAACAAGGTAAAAATTTTATCATTTATATTAAAAAAAATAATTAATTATTATATTCTTTTATTTTAGTTTACAAAGATGCTGGAATTCAACCAAAAGATGTTCAAGTAGTTGAACTTCATGATTGTTTTTCTGCAAACGAAGTATCATTATTCTTATTATTTTGAATTTTGAATTATCATTTATTGACATCGATGCTAATTTTCTTTTTCTTTCAAAAAAAAAGTTGGTAACTTATGAAGCACTTGGTTTATGTGATATTGGAAAAGCAGGAGAAATGATTGATAAAGGTGATAATACTTTTGGTGGTAAATATGTTATCAATCCTTCAGGTATTTATTTTTTATTTTTTATTTTATTTTTGGAACTAATTAATTCAATATTTGAATAGGAGGACTTATTTCAAAAGGTCATCCATTAGGTGCAACAGGACTTGCACAATGTTGTGAACTTGTTTGGCAAGTAAATTTTTTTCTCTTTTTTTTTTCAAATAAAATAAATAAATAAATGAATAAAATAATTAAATCATAATAATATAGACTCGTGGTTGGTGTGGTGAAAGACAAGTTCAAAATGTAAAATATGCATTACAACATAATGTTGGACTTGGAGGAGCTGTTGTAGTTACGCTTTACAAAAAAGGTTTCCCACAGGTATTTAAAATAATTAAATCCTATTTTTAAAGTAAATCGAATTATTGAATTAATTTTAATTTTTTTAATTTCAATTTAGGTGTCAACTCCATCACCTAAAAACTTTGGATATAATCCAGCAATTGAAGCTAGAGAAATAACAGATGAAGATTTTCATAAAATTCAACCACAAAATTCTTCACTTGTTTCTTCAGTAGCAGTTTCTTTCTCAAATCCAATTTCTGTTCCTGGTTTCAAATCTTCAACTATTTTGGAAAAAATGAGAATTGGTGTTGAAGCTTTATCAGAAGAAAGTAAAAAAGGTTTATTTTTTATTTTTTATTGACTTTGATTTTCTTTAAATTCAAAATAAAATAAAATATAAAATATAAAATATAAAAGATTATATCAAACAAGTTGATGCAATTTTTGTATTTGAAATTACAAATAATGAAGGGAAAGTTGAAACTTGGACTTTAGATTTAAAGAATGGTGCTGGTTCAATGACCCATGGATCAAGTACATCTGATGTCAAAATTGCAATTTCTGATCAAGATTTAATTGATTTATTGGAAGATAATTTAAATGGTCAAGCTGGTTTGTTTTTCTCTTTTTTCTTTTTGATTTTCTTTAAATTGAATTCATTTTTATCAATCAATCGAAAAAATAATAGCATTGTATTCTGGAAGAATTAAAATTACAGGAGATATTATGAAAGCAACCAAATTGGATTTGATATTCAAAGTCGCTACACAAACAAAATCTAAACTTTAATAACATTTTTTTTTCTTCTCAAAAATAAAATTCATTAAACCAAAATTTCAAAATCTTTTTTTATTTTATTTGAACATCATCTTCATCTTACGTTAATTATTTCAAGATTAATAATAGTATTGGTTATTATTAAAGCATGGTTTGGAATCTTTGACCAACCATTGGAGTACCTCTTCGACTCCAAATGTATCCATTTACCAATACTCGATGCCAAGAGTTATTCATAACACCTCTTAAATTCCAAATATCACGAGCTTTATCAGGTTGAGTATTTCCAGCAGAATCCCCTGTAAGTTAATATGAATTATTTTTCTTTTTAATTATGACTTGAAAGTTATTTTTTTAAAAAAAAAGAAAAAAAAAAAAAGTTACAAGCTCTACAAACAATTTCACAAGGAGAAGGTAAATTATTTGCTTCATATTTCCATAAAGTCCAACTCCAATATTTAGGTTCATCACCTTTATCTTCTTGATAAAGTTGAGCTGTTTCCCAAGTCTTTATTATTTTCAAAAAAAAAAAGTGTTGATTGTAAAAGAAAACAAAAGAAATAAATAAAAGAAATGATTACACTTCCTCCATCTAAACTAATATCAACACGAATAATTTTTTTTCCTGAAGAAAATGCATACCCTTTTTTTTTTAAAAAAAAAAAAGAAGATAGAATTAGAGTTATAAGAATGAAAATCAACTAGAAAATTCTAACCTTGAATTGTTGTGGGTCCTTTAACTTCTTCACCTTGAAGAGGTCTTAAAATAGCACTTTGAACATTTAATTCACCAATTGATGCTGCTTTTTCCCAAAGAGGCTCAACATTATCCCAATTAACCTTTAATTTTATTTTTGTTTATAAATATTAAAACGTTAAAGAAAAGAAAATTTACTTGAGGATTAAAGAGTTTGTAATCTCTTTGTTGATGAAATTTTGGAGATTCTTTTGTTTCAATTGTAATACTATTCAACCATTTTACACTACGAGCTCCAATATAACCTGGAACTACAGCACGAAGTGGGAATCCATGATCACGAGGAAGAGGTTCGCCATTCATCTATTTTTATTTTATTTTGATTTTTTGTTATTATCTCTTTAATAATAAAAATACCTCATATGCAAGGAGAACATCTCCACCTACATCTCTATTATCAGAAAAAAAAAAAAAAAAATGAATGATTATTATTTCAATTCAAAGAAAAATTTTACATTGCTTTATGAAGTGGAATAGATGATCCATAAAGAAAAGGAGTTTTATCAATAGCAGTTTTTTCTTTACATAAATCCAAACCATCAAACCAAACATGTAAATTGACTTTCTTATCTTTCTCATTTGGATTAATTTGGGAATCACTCATAATATTTGCATCTTTCAAAACATCAGAGAGTAAAGCTCCTGACCAATATGTATTACTTAAAGCGCAATGTTCCCATCCAACTCCAACAACTTGTTTCACATAACGACTAAATTCATTTCTACGATTTCCTGCACACTTTTTTATTTATTGTTAATAAGTTAATTAATTATTGAGAAGAAGAATTCATTTTTCAATTGTTTTTTTTAAAGGGAACTTAAATTAAAACAAACTTGGATGACTGCGCAAACAGTGACTTTTTTATACTTTTTGATATCATCAAGAGAAAGTTTGAGTGGAGTATTAACATAACCTTTCACTTCAAGGAAAAAATCCTTTGGATTTATAAGAGGAACTGGTCCATGATTTCTAACCAAAAAAATATCTTGTGGAGTGATAAATTCAGAATCTGCAAGATCATCAGATTCAGGCTAAATTTGATTTGATTTGATTAGTATTTCGAAATAAAATGAATCAGAAGGAGAAAATCGAAGAAATAAAAAAGAAAAATCAAAAGAAAAAGAAAAAGAAGAAGAAAAATGATTCTTACTTCTGCATTAAATGGTTGATATGCATTCACTCGAAGAGCTTTTGAACGTGGAGGTTCCTTTGAATAATCATCAGCTTGTCTTAGAAGATCACTATTTATTTATTGATTTATTATAATTAAGTATTGTTATTATAATTTTGGGGTTAATTATTCATGAATCTTTGATAATTAATCCCCCAAATCAAGATTTCATGATATTTTCTTTCATTGACTTTTTTTTTATTTATAAAGCAATTTGAAACAAGAAACAAATAAGTCAAAACTAAAAGAATCAATCAATCATGATTTCTTTAAAGAAATCAATTCAATGAAACAATACTGAAACAAAGCTCAATCTTTTTAAGAAAATAAATATGTGTGGGAACATTTCTCCGCCAAAAAAAAAAAAAAATTTTTTTTACAAAACTTCCAATTCAAAATTAAACAATAAAGAACAGAATCAAACTAAATCAAAAAGAAGATCAAGAAATCAAAAATATATAAGAATCATAATATAATAATTGAATATAATAATTGAATTGGTACAAAAAATGGTTTATGCAAAGTGATTGAACGAGGGGAAAAAAATGGAGAAGCGAACCTTTCAGCCATGTTTTTTTTCGATCAATTTTTTTTTTCCTTTTGGAAATAATCAACAAACAAACCACGTGGGTATAAATAAACAAAAACAAAAACAAAAACAAAACAACCTCTGAAAAAAAAATTGAATCAATGAAAGTCTTATTTTGATTGTTTTATCATTTGAAACAGTAAATAATTTGAAATTGATTTAGGAGTTTATTATTATGATTTCTACAAAAAAAGAAAGAAAAGGAAAAGTCCAAAATTTTGGATTTATAATTAATTCCATGATTGCACCGCAAAAAACTTTCCAAAAAGATGAATGTTGAAAGTCTAGTCGAAGATGAATCCAAACATTGTTGATGATAAGATACTAATTACAAAATTGAGAAATGAAGAAAAAATAATTGGAAGATAAAACTAAATCACAATGTCTCCTCTTCCTGGCCAATGACCATTACAAAGTGAATCTAAATGCTTGATAGATTTGGTCAAAATTACTTTTAAATTATCTAAATCTGCTTCAAAATCTGGTTGTTTAAATTCATGTCTTATTGGATTCGAACATTTAGCTTTTTTGAAATAACAATCTGCTTCTCCATTACATTCTTCAAAACCTTTATTACATTCAGGAAGTTTTGCATCTAAAGGTGTATTTGTCTTTCCTCCAATTGCATATTGATGATATACACCAGATTTTCCAGCAATATTTGAGAAATCAGAATTGTAATACGTTGGAGATATTTCAACAATTGAAGCACCAGGCTATTTAATTTGCATTTATTTATTGATTTATTTATGAGTATCTAAAAAAATAAAAAAATAAAAAAATAAAATCAAAAATTACGTGTGAAAATATTGAAAAGACTAATTGAGAACTATGTGGAGCAAGCATTAATCCAAATTTTCCAAATACTTCAATTTGTTCTTGAATTGTATTATTTTGTGATGTTGATACGATTTCAAGATCTTGAATTTGAAAGGTTTCTCTTAATAAATTTTCAATTAAGTTTTGATTTGTCATTCTTCTAAGTCTATGATTTTTAAAATTTATTTATTTGAAAAAAATGAAAAACAGAATTAAAATATTAAAATAAAATATAAAATTAAAAAATAAAAATAAAAATTCGAATAAAAAATTAAAAAATTAAAATTAAACCTGCTTACTGGTTCTAATCTTATTAATATATTTGTTTTTGATGGAGGACATTTCTCAGAATATTTGATATTTAAACCTAAATATCTACTCATACTTTCTTTAAATCCATCCATATCTTCACTTGTTTTTGTATAAATACCTTGTAAACCAGTTACTGATGCTTTTGGGATACAAATTGGATGTTTAAAATCTTCTTTAAACAAAGGTGGATTCTTGATTGGAGAAGAAAGATGAGAAATTGATACATTATAAACAGTTTCTTCAAAACCCATCATTGGTCCAGGATTTTTAACGAGTGCCATTCGATCAAAACCTGGTAAACTTAATATTTGAAAGAAAAAAAAATTAATTAATTTAAAAACTTTAAACAAAACTTTTAAAGATTAAATTATAAATAAATAAATCAAGAAAAAAGAAATAAAATTACCCATAATATTCTTCTTGTAAAAAAATTGAATGAAAAATAATCCGTTGTTGCATCCAATGAAAAATATGTCGACTATGAACCCATTGATCAGAAACCCACATATGTTCATCAAATAAAGTATAATTCTTGACTTCTGATAAAGATTTTACAAAAATTGGATACATACTTCTTGAAAAACAACGACAAAATTTTTGTCTTTGAGGGTGAGCTGATGCACATAAACCTTGTTGCTCCACATAATATTCTCGAGTTTGATCATCTTCAATTATAATGTAATAGTTATTCATATCAAAACAGACATTAAATATTTGACAAACTCGATAATCCCTTGGATCAATATCATACAAAAAAAGTTGTGTATCAAAAGCTCCTTTCACTCTAGGAAACATAATATCAGATTTGTTAGAAGCTCCTGTTCTTATGATTGTTCCTTTTTGCCATGGAAAATGTCCAACTTTTGTTGGTTCTGGTATATTATTTTTTTCTTAAAAAAAGAAAGAAAGAAAGAAAGAAATGAAAAGAAAAATAAAATCAACGAGGCTTGATCGCTCTAGGATGATTCTCTAAAAATAATAAAATTGAATTTAATTGCTTTAAATATAAGATGTTTTTTTTTTAAAAAAAAGAAAGAAATTTTACTTGAACGACCTCTTGATTGTGTTGCATCTGGATCTAAATTAGAAAAAAAAGAAAGGACTTTTTCAAAAAAATGGTTTCCTGTTTCTAAAACAAAAAACAAGTAATACATAAAATAAAAAGTATTTTTTTTATAAAAAATAATATAATAAAACTTACCGAGATTTTTTTGTATTCCAAAATTTATATACACTATGACAAGACAATAACAAAATATAAAAAGGAGGAACTTTAAGATCTTTGAATCCCTTATTCTCTTCCACTTTTTTTTAGAGAACTTAAAAAGCTTTGCCATTCTCTAAAACTAAAACTAAAGAAAGAAAAGGCTAAATTGTTTTTTTTTCAATAAAATAAATTAATAAAAAATTATTTACAGTTGAATGAAATAAAATAAATGACAAATATAATTGAACCTATAGAGAAAATGATTGAGCAATGGAGTTTGAAACGAAATGTAACAGCAAAAACTGAAACTTTTGAAATTTCGTTTTTTTTTGCAAAAAAAAAAAAATGACGGAAATGGCAAAAACTTAATTTTTTTAAAACAACCCATTCTTGGTGATTCTAACAACCTTCGAAGACGTCTCCTTCAAAAAACGAAACAGGATTATAATAAATATTGACTTGGAAATTCATTGCTCTTCATTAGCATTTTTCAGCACGAAATTAATTAATTTTTTCATGAAATTTCATTGTATTGTAAAATGAAAAAAAAAAAAAAAATAAATAACGAAATGAAAAAAGATTTTTTTTTGAAATTTTTTTGTGTTTTGAAAAAATATCACCTTTTTATTGAAGTCAAATATTAAAAAGGTGGAAAAGTGATTTTTCAATTCCAATTTCAATCCAAAACATGTCAAAATATATAATTCTAATACCACCTTGAATAACAATTTGCGAGTTAGAAACTACTCTAATTATTGTTCCAGCTGAGTATCTCAATTAAGTTTTTTTTAAAAAAATGGGTTTTGAATTTATTTAGAACTTCCTTTTGACTCCACGAAATTGCCAAAAAAAAAAAAAAAAAAAAAAATTCAAAAAAGTGTTCTTCAACTAATAATTGATCATCCATTCATTCATTACAATTGTCATTGTAATTCTATTGTAAGTTTGTTTGTGTTATTTTGTTGTTTCTATTAACACAACTCAAGTTTTTTCAAATTGACAAAACAAATTTGAAACTTCAAAAAAAAAAAAAAATTAAGGGTTTTTTTAAAAAAAAAACTTGGCGGTTCAGTAAATGAGAGAAGAGTTAGACAGGGGAACTTTACAAAAGCAAAAAGTTTGGATCATTGTATTTTTAGCAGTCACATTACTATCACTCTTGTGTTTTCCTGCATTTCGAGTGGTAAATTTCATTCATTTTATTCTTTTTTCAAAATTTATAATTGAATATGAAAAAAAAAAAAAAAAATTAATAATTAATAGTTATATGAAGACTGGAACGCTGCTTCATGGGTAAAACTTTCAAATTAATGAGACATTAAATTCAAAAAAAAAATTAAAACTATCTCAATCAATATCAATAGGCACTTGCTTGCTCAATAGTATGTGGATTACAGCTTGCTGAAAGATATTATCGTTATTTGTGTATCACTAGGAATCGAGTCATTCATAATCATGTACGATGTCTTTTACTAATTGGAATTGGAATGATTTCTGCTTCTATTACTGCATCAATTATGTATAGCCTTTTTTCTTTTTGAATTGATTTTTATTTCTAAAACTTGAAAATGTATTTTTTTTTCTTTCTTTTTAACTCGAAAATGTAGATATATTTTATTATCTGCTTATAATGATCGTACTTTTTTCCCTGATGGATATGCAATGTCTCTCTTTTGGGTAATTACCTTTTACCTTTTATTTCATCTTTTGTTTTGTTTTTTTATTTTTATTAATACAACTTTATGTTCCTTTTCATGAATTAGACACTATTCACTTTGATATGGAGTATCTTTCTTGTTTATTATGCAAATCAATATCATGTTTTTAGAAAATATAATTTATGGATGTACTATTTCACTTTGGGTGGTAGCATTTTCGGAGTTCTTTCTGGAATTGCTTGTGTGCTAACATTTACATTGGTATTTTCTTTCATTTTTGTTTTTTTAATCATTAGAACAAACTAACTATCATTCTCTTTTATTTTTTTTAAAAACAAAAAAGAAATATAAAAATCCTCCTGCTGCAGCATTTGGAGGTTTTATTCTTCTAATGGCTGGATTAGTGGCATTTGAGTTTATTTATCGTCATTATTGTTTAATTCGAAACAAACCAACTCATAATCACTTAAAACTTTTTTTCCTTTTTGGATTGTATGATTTCTTTTTTCTTTTTTTTTTCTTTCTAATTTTTTTCTAACTTTTTTCTTCTTAGAATTGGCATGTTACTTGGAAAAGCAGGAGAAACTATTTGTATTGGATTAGGTTTACGAGACAAACAAAATTGGTTTCCTGAAGGATATTACGTCTCTGCAATCATTGCTGTAGTGGGAGAATTTTGGGGATTCTCATTGATGTGGACTGTCTTACACTTTCGAGCAACTGAAGTATCTGTTGATTTATTCTTCAAAGCATCTATCAATGATAGCTCACCTTTACTAGACTCTGATGATTCTGATGAAGATCATTCTTAAAGAAAAGCAAAACCGTACTTTTTTTTGGAAAAATTTTATTGTCATATGAATATTTATTTTTTGTTGTTGTAAAATATATTTTTTATTCTTTTTAAATAAATACTTTTAAGTTCAATCAATTTGTTCTTTTCATTTTTTTTATTTTATTTTCTATTTTAAACAAACTGAGATTATAAATACAAACATACAATTGAAATTTGGAGAGAACTTCGCATTTGTTGGTAGTCTTCATTTTACGATTTCTTTTCAGGAGCATGCATAACTATTGGGTTATTATTTCCATTCTCTTCTTCTTGAGACATTTTTTCTTGTCTTTTAGCAATCCTTTCTTGAAGAATCAACCTTTGTCTCTCTTTTTCCCAAGTCTCAGAATCACACTTTTTATCTATAATATCCATTGCTTGAGTTGGTGTTAATCTTTGTATTTGTCTCTCATTAAATCCAAGATTTGTTAGTTCGCATTGCATTGATTTTGTCACCTTTTTTTTTTGCCAAAAAAAAAAAAAAAATGAATCATTAGAAAAATAATAGATAAATATAAAAATCAAAGAATAAATAAATAAAATAAATCAATACCATGAAAGGAATCTTTGCGACATTTGTATTCCTTTGAAATAGCATTCGATAGTATTGAAAAGGATTTAGCCAACTCCAAACCGCCATGTTTTTTTATTTTTTTTAAAAAAATGGCGAAAAAGTTGGAGGATGAAAGAATTTTTTTGAAAAGTTTGTCAATTTCAAAGCGAAATTACTTGATTTGATATTTCAGAATGTGATGAAATAGTTCAATATTTGGATTCTCTATCAAATTTTGAGTTGAAGGTATACTTTTTTTAATTATTCTTTTCTATTGAAATCTCAGCCAAGAAAAATGATCACTAGAAGCAAATTTACTTTGCCTTTTGTACTTTCTCTCCTTTCATTCATGTAATTCAATCAAAAGTAAAATTTCTTTTATAAATTATTAATTTCGAAACTAACAACTTTCTAAAGATCTTTCTTTGCAACTCACCACTATCTTCTTGGAAAAAATGGCGAGTATTTATGTATCAAATTTTTTAATAATATCACTAACTGGGAGAGTATCGACTCTGTTGGAGCGAGAAAGATTTGAATTATTTTGAAATTTTGAAACAAGAAGATGGGAAATGCAATATTGTTCAATTATTAAAACTTTTTCTTCTCCTGTCTATTTTCCTTTTTCATTTTTTTTTTCTCATGTCCATTTTTTTTGTATAAATAACTCTAAACAAAAAAAAAAACAAAAAAAAAAAAAAAAAAAAAATTAATATAAATATT
>Ga0209960_1004417_pt1 | contig 10818 bp, 14 predicted proteins | sample ThiBiot_500_plan_2_FD_183947 | JGI IMG/M metagenome (GOLD analysis project Ga0209960, IMG submission 183947) | Wastewater bioreactor microbial communities from Cape Town, South Africa - Thiocy_expt_500_plan (SPAdes) | ecosystem: Engineered > Bioreactor > Thiocyanate-remediating >... | reverse complement strand
AATCTTTTAAAAAAAAAATATAGCCATACTTTATTATCGTCAAGAGCACTCCAAATTACTCAACAAGGTTCAAGATTAGAAACAACTGTCAATCAATTAATTCCAAATCAATATTATAATATTCAAATCTTTGCAAAACCCGAGATAGTTGGTGCCTATTTAAATTTTACAACTTTTCCTGCTCGTATTATTTCCGATTCTTTCATTTTATTTTTCAAAAAAAAAAAAAAAAATTAAAAAAAAAAAAAAAAAAAAAAAATTAAAAAAAAAAAAAAAAAAAAATAACTTTGAATAGCACCATTGTTACTTCAATCAACCAGAATTAATTCAACAACACTTTCATTGAGTTGGCAATTTAGTGAAGGTGCAACTCAATACAGACTCACTCAAACAGATTTAAATGGTGTATTAATTCATTCAAATGATGTTGGAAATATTAACTCAACAAATGTTTATGATCTTGATGAGTCACTTCAATATATTTTTACGGTTTATTCAGGAAATTCGAATGGTTTTGATTTAAGTGAAGGAAGAAGTTCAATTCTTTCAACAGCTAGTTATTTTTTTTTCCCCTTTGTACTCCTAATGGATTTAAAATTTAAATTTTAAATAACTAGCTGTTCAATGCCTTTCAGTGATTGAAGGAAATGCTTATTGGCCACCTGCGACTTCTGGTGAAAGAACAGGTTTATTTTCATTCTTTCACTCTTTTTGCTTCCTTTTCTTTTGATTGGAGTGAATTATTTATTATTACTACTTCATTAAAGCTGGATATTGTAATGATGGATTTGGAGGATCACCCATTCGAAATTGTAATGATGAAGGAGGAGCTAATGGGGTATTTTCAGAGATATTAGCTCCATGTGTTCAATGTTTTTTTTTCTTTTTCCTTTCTTAAATCACTTCATCACATTTCTGTTGTTTCAAACAAAAAAAAAAAAAAAAAAAAAAAAAAAGTCCCAGAACCAATTATGGATATCCAAGCTATTGCTAGATCGGATTCCGCCTTGTTATCATGGATTATTCCCAAGCGAGCAACAATGTATCATGCTTATCTAGTTGTTCAAGAATTGTTGGTTCCAATTAATGATGGTGCAGGTTTGAATATCACAACAAATGAAGTGACTATTTATAGTGTATTTTTTGTTTCTTTCAAATTATCTTCCTTCTTCCAAAATTAATACATTAAAATAGTTAAGAGAATGGACAAACTATATGATTGTCATTTATGCAGGAAATTCTGGAGGATTTGAATCAATTGGAAAAACAAAAACATTTCAAACGCCTATTCCTGGTTTCATTTCTTTTTTTTTTCTTTTTTTTTCTTTTACTTTCTTTCTTTCTTTCTCTTTTGAAAGAATAAATAAAAATTAATAAATTTTAGCTCCCTCAAATTTTAAAGCAAATATAAGTACAACTTGGGTTTTTTTGTCATGGGAAGGCACTCCTTTGGCAACGAGTTACTCTGTAGTTATTAACAATAAGTAACCTTTTTTTTTCAAATTTTTGTTGCTCATGAAATATTTTCATCTAGAAACAAAAGAAGTGGAACAGAACTTATTCAACAAACAGGAACAACTTTTAATGTTACATCACTTGAACCAAGCACACAGTATCAATACTTTATTTTTATTTTATTTTATTTTATTTTATTTTTTCTTTTAAAACTAATTTTCTTTAATAATACTAGATATATAATCACTGTGTACTCGATTAAAGATGGCATTAAAGAACCTTTTGGATCATCTCTTCAAATTGAAACACTTTCAGGGATCTTATCTTCTATCGATAATAATGATCAAGGTTTGAACCCCATTTCCGATTTATAATTATTTATTGAAAGATTTATCATTTTAGATTTAGTTGGTATCATTGTTGGAACAATTGGTGGTGTGTTATTTTTAATTTTATTGATAATTGGAGTTATATTATATAGAAAACATCAAATTTCCAAGAGATCTCAGAATCAAATTAAATTGAATGAAATCCGTCCAACTAACTTTGGTATTGTTTCTCAGTTTCTATAAATATTTATATAATATAAATATTTATTATACAAAATAGGAGCCCATGATCCAAGCCGTCAACGTCCACGAATTTTATCCAATAAATCTGAAAATATGCCTGATTCGACTTTATTAAATACAACTCTAGGTTTCTCTTCTTTTCCCTTTTTTTTTTCATTTTCTCTTTTTTTTTCCACAACAGAAAAAAATTTAAAAATATAAAAATATAAAAGAAATTTCAATCCCTGGATTTTTACTTCTGGATTTTAAAACTCAAGTTAGAAAAGAAGGAAAACTTGGTTCAGGAGGAGCAGGTTGTGTCTATTCTGGTGTATTGTTAGATGAGAATCTAATATCACAACATGAGACTAATGAAATTGCATTAAAGCAAGTTCAAAAAAAATCTAATTTAACTGAAGAAGAAAATCGAGAGATATTCTTAAGAGAAGTTTCTTTGATGTGGTATAACTTTTTCAGATTTTATCTTATTTTTTTTTTCTCTTTTATTTAATTAATTAATTTCAATAAAATGAAATAGGTCATGTTCCTTTCATCCAAATGTCGTTAAATTGGTTGGATACATTCTTGAACCTGAATATTATATTGCGACAAAACTTTATAAACTTGACTTATTCTATTACATTCATCATCCAGATGAAGATTTACCACCATTACTTGCTCTTAAATTCACAAAGTAATTTTTTTTTTCTGAGTTTTCTCATTTGAACATTATTTTTCCAATTTTGATGAATGTAATAGTGATATTGCAGCCGGAATGGCATCAATTCAAGAGCTTGGAATTATTCATTATGATTTAAAAAGCCCGAATGTACTATTAGAACAAGTTAAAATCTCCTCAAATGAATATATGCTTAGAGGTTCCCATTTCTTTAAAGCTCATTAATTCTTTATTTAATGAAATTAAAAAATTTAGGTGTAATTTGTGATTTTGGATTAGCAAGAGTCTTAAGCACATCGAATACAGTAAATAATCAAACAATTCATAATAAAATTGGACTTTCACCGAGATATGCAGCCCCTGAAATGTTTTCTAAAGCAAGAATTGGGATTAATTCTAGTAGTCCTGTAAGATTTCTTTTCCATTTTTCCCACTTTTCTTCATAATTATTTTTTTCTTAGGATGACATTAAAGTTGATGTTTATTCCCTTGGAATAATTATATGGGAAATGTTGACAAGAGATGTTGTTTGGGATGCATTATCAAATGAAGATATTGAATTTAAAGTTTCAAAAGGAGATAGAGTAAAATTTTTCTATTATTTTTTTCCCTTCAACTTGAATTTGTGGGAAATTTTTCTTCTTTCTTGTAGCCCCCAATCCCAGAACTAGAAGATAATCCAGCAGCAGATGTATTACTTGAATTAATGCAAGATTGCTGGAATGGTAATATCTCGCTGAGGCCCTCCTTTAAAGAGATCACAAGCAAATTAGAACCCTTGTTAAATGATGGATTCAAACTTTGAGGAAAATTTTTCATTCATTTGTAAACATACTTACCAGTGTACCTCTATTTTTAATACAAAACAATTTTGATGGAGTGAATTTTTTTTTTTACTTTATTTTATGGACTTCATTTTGGTTGACAAGGTCCTGAGAAAAAAAAGCAATTTCTGTGAGAAAAAAGTGAATGATTGTCTAGACTCAAAGTCAAAACAAAACAAAAAGAAAAACTTTGCAACTCCAAAAGTGACCAGCAAGAAGAAAAAAAGAAGAAGTAGAAGAAATAAATCATTGAATAAAATGAACAAGAAAAGATCCAATCTCTTCAACTCTCAATGAAAAAATAAAATGATAATAAATCATTGAGTTCAAGGCGAACAAATTTGATTCATTTATTTATTTATTTTTGAAGAAAAAAATTAAATTGACCTGGTCCGATCAAAAAACCGTTAAATTAACAATCATAGAAGAAGGAAAAAATCTCTATTTTTTTAGTTGATAAGAGCAACTCGAAGGAAAAATAAAGTGATTTTATAATTATATTATTACAATTTTCCGTCAAAGAAAGTAAGAGTCAAAGAAAGAAAAAAGGAACAGTTGACTAGAATAATATCAACCTTCTAAAGAATAAATAATAGAAGCATCACAAAAGAAAAAAAAACCAATCAAGAAACCAAGCAAACAAAAAAAAAAAAAAAAGTCAAACCATTCAATTATAACAATCATAAATTATAACTGAACCAAATCTACTCTAACTCCCAATAACTATGATTGATTATTAGAACTCATGAGAGATTGATGAGTGAGTGAGTTATAAGTTAAGTTTAGTGTTTAGAAAAGTGATTCAGTTTTTAGTTATAATAAGATAATTTATTGCGAATTCAAAGGAAATTTGCCTATTTTTATTTTATTTTATTATATATACCCCCCTTTTTTTTCAGGTTGACCTTCGAAATTCAATACCTTAAATCTTATCAAAATCCTATCAAATCTTCATTCAATCTTACTCAATTTCACTCGATTCGATTATAAAATCATTGTATTCTAATATGTTGAGAGATAAGATATGAAAATAATAGTTTATATTGGAATAGGACTATTTTTTGAATTGTGAAGAAAAATATTGGAAATCAATAAATAATAAATAGATATTTACTTTTATTATTATTATAACTTATAATCGATAACTAATTGATTTAATCATTTTAATGTATTAGAAATGATGAAATTTGACTTTGATAATAATGAATGAAAAGTAATAAAGTAATTGAGTCGAAAAAAAGTGATAATTTAAATGATTGGTTATTTATTTTATAATTGTTTATTATTGAACATAGGAGACCTTGGACTAATTCTTATATATTGTATTGAAACTATAACTAAAACTATAACTGTTTTATATCAACTTACAAATAATTTGAAACAAATTTATTGAATTATTATAAATTATTAGAAAAGTACAAGTGTTTATTTTGATTTTAATTGTTTATTATTGAACATAGGAGACCTTGGACTAATTCTTATATATTGTATTGAAACTATAACTAAAACTATAACTAAAACTATAACTGTTTTATATCAACTTACAAATAATTTGAAACAAATTTATTGAATTATTATAAATTATTAGAAAAGTATTACTTTATACAAGTGTTTATTTTGATTTTGACTTGAGTTGACTTGAACTTGGAATTACTAAAAGTCAATAATTGAAAACAAACAAACTGAATAATAAGTTCAATAACTAAATTGTTGATACTATTGTATTTAAATAAAGTATAGAATATATAATTGTTGACTCGTTCAATAAGAAATAATGATATTTTTTCAATAAGTAAATAAGAAAATAAACTAAATAAATAATAGGAATTATAATAAAGGAACGACAAGGAAGAATGAAGCGGTCGGTGTATCCTCTTCTTTGTCTTATCTTTGTAATATTTACTAGTGCTGATAATTGGAGAGTACAGCTAACTGAAGAGAAAGTTTATGTTTTTTTTGGAGATCTGAGGTTAAATAATGGAGCAAATGTAACGGATGGAAACATCCAAAGTATATGGAATAATAATGTAAGTTTGTTTATTTTGAAAAAAAAAAAATGAAATAATAAAATAATAAAATAATAAAATAATAAATAAATAAATAAATAAATAAAATAGTTGGAATGGTTTAAAACTCCAGTAAATATAACTATGGATTCCCCATTATTGGATTCCAATTTTGTTGAATTTCTCAATCTTACTTATCCTGTCCCTTTATTTATTGAACAAATCCACGATCTCGTATTTAGAGCGACTCTTATAAAAGACGGTGCAAGTGTAGTATATTTTGGTGGACCAACAGATATTAAATTTATTTGTGAAAAATCTCCAAGAGTCACTCGTTCTCCAGTTGAATGTCATGAATGTCTTCCAGCTGGTCAACGTATGAACTCAATATTTATAATTATTATTTATGTTTTTCCATTGACTTAATATTGACTTGTTTTTTTTAAAAAAAAAAGTTGGGTCAGTAATATTATCATTTGATCAACTTGAAAATGATGTGGATGGCAAAATTGATTCAATTACTTTTTCTTCAACATCAAGTAATGGCTCAATTATTTTGGAACATGCCTTCCCTATTGCATTCTATAGATTGGATGAAATTATGAACATTCAGTATGATTTTTTGATTTATTATTTTTTTTCAATTTATCATTCCTTTTTTCAATAATTTTTTTTTAAAAAAAATCCTACTTTCTAGGGAAGCTGTGAATCAAACATTAAACCCTGCAAACAACTATAGAAGAGATTATTCAAATACTCCAGTTGGATTTGCAGTTTTTTTTATTGTATTAATATTTCTTTCTGGTTGGACTATTTCCGCAATCAACTTTGCTTGGCTTGTCCCAATTTTTTTTGGAAGAAAACTTCCCACATCAAAAAATTTTTGGAAAGATTTTTGGATTTGGATGGCAATCATTCATATAATTGGTATTATTGTAACTTTTGCTGCAAGATTTCCTGGTTGGGTTATTTTTGGAATCATTTTAATTCCATTCAATATTGTTGTTATTATTTGGTATTTTGTCGAAACGTGTAAAGGAAGAACAAAAAGTGATGGAATTCCAATGTCATCCTCACAGTTTATTTTCTTTCTTTGAATTTTTTTTATTTATTTTTTTTTTCAAAATAATAATTATTCAAAGAGATAAATAAATATTGTATTTAAAAATAAAATAAAATAAAATAAAATAGAAAGGAGCTAAATGATCCAGATCAAGAATTGTGGTGGAGTGGAAGACCATATCGCCATTCTAAATATCAAATTATTACTCTTTCAGTTTTGTATTCATTTATGATTGTAAGTTTTGCATTATTTTTCTTTTCTTTTTTTCTGAATAGATTCAAAAAAAAAAAAAAAAAAAAAAAAAGATTTCTATATTTTCAATTGGAATTTGTTGGGCTGCATGGAAAACATCTGAATATTATGTTTGGGAAAGGGATTCATTTACTCCAATTGTTGAAATTCAACCTGTATTCTTTATTCCAACAGATTTTTTTTTTTTGAAAAATAAAATCAAAATTTATTATAGGCTGCTGTCACTAAATCAACATTAGCTTTATATACTTTTGATGGACTTTCACTGGCAGTTGATATCAATTTTTTCCTTCAAATATTTACTGAAACGTGAATTTTTTTTTTTCCTTATTTTTTCTGGGATTCATTCAGAATTCAAACAAATTTTGAAAGAGACCTTTTCTGATTTCTTTCTTTTCTTGCTTTTTTTTTTTTGAATTATAGATGTAGAGATTATTATACACAAAATCTCACATTGGCTGAGAAAAAGGATAAAATTTTAGATAATTATATTGACCTTTATCAAATAGATGTATAACTTTTTTTTTTTTACAAAAAAAGAAAAAATAATGATAATAATCAAAAAAATTAAAATAAAATTCAATTCATTAGATGACACAATTCACTCCCTCAGATTATACTCTTTATCCCAATGTTAATGAATTTTTTATTCGCCACATTCTCCCTGACTCTCGCCCCATTGCTTCATTAAATGACCCATCCATTTTTGTCTCTCCAGCTGATGCAAGATTGTTATATTTACCTAATCTTCCGACGGTAATTTAAAAAAAAGAAAAAGAAAAACAAAACAAAACAAAAAAACTAAATTTTAATTCAATGTTTTAGGATTTTGAAATTGTAATTAAAGAAGAACATTATACTCTTGGTAATATCCTCGCTTCTGAAGAACATGCAGAATTGTTTGTTGGAGGATCAATGATGATTGTTAGGTAAATTTATTTTTATTTTTTTTATTTTATTCTAATTACGATCTCAAATAATCAACTTCAAAAGACTTGCTCCCCAAGATTATCATCGTTATCATGCACCGATTGATGGTACTGTAATAAGTAAAGTATATGCTAAAGGAACAATTTTTTCTGTAAATGGTATTTATTTTCCTTTTCCTTTTTTTTTTCCAAAAGAAAAACATTAAATCTAATTGCGAAATAATTGTTATGAATAAAAATAAAGCTGATGCTGTCCGTTCAAATAATGCAGTATTTTTAAATCAAAGGGCTATAAATATTGTTCAAACATCCAATTTTGGAACAATTGCTTATGTTTCTGTTGGAGCAACATGTGTTGGCTCGGTTGTAGATCATTTCGAGCAAGGAAGGTGAACTTTTGATTCATTTCATTTTTGATACCATATTTACAAATATCTTTTTTTGATTGTAGTGTTTGGCAAAAAGGTGAAATGATTGGTCAATTTGAATATGGGGGTGACTTTTTTCTTTTCTTTTTTTTATTGTTTTGACTTTGACTCATTTTCGAAAATATAGGTTCTACTGTCTTATTACTATTTCAAAAAGATAAATTTATTGTTGATGATGACCTTGCTTACTTTTCACAACTCGAAGTCGAAGTCCTTGTTAAAATGGGATCTCAAATTGGAGTTGCTGCAATATAAAAATATTCTAATCTTAATCTTGGTTTTTTTAAAATATAGCAATAATAAAAATTTTTGGGAAAAAAAGAAAATAAATAAATTGAATTTATTTATTTATTTTTCCATTTATTTTGTTCTTTTGTAAATTTTATTCATGAATGAGATAAAGACTTGAGGGGAAATCAATTTTGAATCGTAACTTTGAATCATTTCTGTAAGTCTTGTGTAACTTTCTTCTTCATATTGTTTGAAAATTCCTTCCAATCCAAGTTCTTTGTACAAATCTTTATTTTTTTTATTAATTTTAATTTTTGTTGATTTTAATTTGTTCATTTATTTATTCATTTTACCGAGCTTATGAATTCTATTTTAATTAATTAATAAATAAAAATTACTTTTAACAGCGGCGACGCATTTGTCATCTTTTTTACCATAGTTTTGTTTGAGTGTTTCTAATTGTTCAGCATTAGCAATTTCTAAAGCTTTATTAACAAGCCATGAACTATGATTATTTTTTATTTTTTTTCAATTTTTTTTTTCAATGTATTTTTTATCTTTATCAATTATTCAATTATTAAAAATAAAATAAAGTACCATTTATTATCTTGAATGTCTGTTCCAATTTTTCCAATCATTTCTGGTTCACCAAAACAATCAAGATAATCGTCTTGGATTTGGAAGTATTCTCCCATATCTAATAAAATTTTCTCTGCAATAACAAAGGCTTCACTATCTAATTTTTGAAAAACAAAAGAAATCAATACAATAAATCAATTAATCAATAAAAATTGATTTAAATTATTCACCTTTTGTATATCCAGCCATAAACATAGCAAGAGCAACTGGGAGATAAAAAGAATAATAAGCTGTCTTATATTTCACAATCCATTTATATTTATCCATGCTAAAACGGTTTAAGTCAACTTCATCTTCTGGAGCTGTAATGAGATCTAAAAGTTGTCCTAATTCAGTTTGATAAGTTACTTCATGATAAAGTTCAAGAAGGTCAACATAATATTTTTCTTCACGGAAATATTTTTTCAAGAGCTAAAGATTTGATTTGAGTTTTATTTTTATTTTATTTTTATTTATTAAATTCTCAAAAGAAAAAGAAAAGAAAAAGCAAAATACTTTGTAGAGGAATGATTCAACTAAGAAAGAATCATTAATGGCAACATTTCCAACTTTTGGAACTCTATACCAACATGGTGCACCTCTACGAGTAATAGATTGATCCATAATATCATCTGCAATAAGGAAAAAAGATTGAAGAAATTCAACAGTCCAGCCGAGAACTTGAGCTCTATTTAAATCATTTGGTTTCATATCAGCTGGGTTTACTAAGAGTTGATAAGTCTCTGCAACAGAGATTCCACGATTCATCTTTCCACCCATGATATTATAATGAATCATTTTTTCAAGCCATTCTTTTGAATCAGTAGGGATATCTATTTATTTTACATTTTAGAATTTTTGGAACATGTATGAAAAGAAGAAAAAAAAAAGAAAAAAAAAAGTTGAATTCAAAGTAGAAATAGAAAATTGTATTACAATGAATTCATTTCCACTTCAAATGACTTAAAATACAACTCAAAATACAACTTAAAATATAACTCAATAAATGTTAGATCCGACAATTTAAAACATCATTAAACTTTGAAAAAATATAGAATTGACCCAAAACAAAACATAAAAAAGAGAAGAAAGGACAGAGTTTCGAAGTGAAATATGAAGGGGTTACAATACATTCACTTCTACTTCACCTTAAATGACTCAATACAAATATAATATAATAATATAAAATATAAAAACAAGGAGACAACTCAACAATGGAAAGAGATCATCAACTCGAAAATAAAAATAAAAAAGAATGAATCATGAAAAAAGAAGAAATTTCAAAAAAGAATGAATCATGGAAAAAAGAAAAAAGAAAAATTTTACTATATTGTTTAACATCTTCAAGGATGTCATTGACGAGTTGAGGGAAGACGGCGGTGAAAGCAGCTGCGGCCATGTTGATTGATTGATTCTCTTTTTTATCTTTTTCTATTTCAAAAACAGAACAAGTTGATTATTTATTTCTAATTATTTTGTTCTCTTTTTGGATTATCTCAGCTTTTTTGACTTTTTGAAAGGGAAAAAAAGAAAAAAGAAAAAAAAAATGACACGATTTTTTGTGGTTGACCAATGGGAAGAGAATCGAAAGATATTTGATGTATTCACTAAAGAGGAAATATTGCAAGGAACCAGGTTTTTGAGATTAGTATTTATTGGCGCGATTCTTTTTCACAAAAAAAGTATTAAAAAACATAATAATAAACATGGCCACCGTAATTTTTTTTTTTTTTTTTTTTTTTTTTTTTTTTTTTTTTTTTTTTTTTGCAAAAATTCAAATTG
>Ga0209960_1004416_pt1 | contig 10820 bp, 11 predicted proteins | sample ThiBiot_500_plan_2_FD_183947 | JGI IMG/M metagenome (GOLD analysis project Ga0209960, IMG submission 183947) | Wastewater bioreactor microbial communities from Cape Town, South Africa - Thiocy_expt_500_plan (SPAdes) | ecosystem: Engineered > Bioreactor > Thiocyanate-remediating >... | reverse complement strand
AATAAATACAATACATCAAATACTTTTTTTTTAAACTTTTTTTTTTTTTTTTTTTTCAAAAATAAATATTTTAAATAAATGGGCAGGACATTTTTAAGCGGCTTTTGGAAATTGTTGATCAAGTTTGTTGAAAGAAAGAAAGAAAAGAAAAGAAAAGAAAGAAAAACAAAACTTCAAAATAATACGATTCTTTTTATTTTTGAGTTTAATTTTCTGAATTTGGATTCTCAATCAAACTTTTATTGCCTAATATATATCAGTATTTGAATCTTCAACTGGCAGGACCAAGACTATTGTCTTCAAGTTCTAATGGTTAAAATTAAAAAAAAATAGCCCACCAATCTCTTGAAAGTTCAACTAGATCCATTTTCTATCTCATAGTCTAATCCTTGAGTGATTTGATCAAATCCATTAAGTTCTTTTCAAAATATTTAAGTCTATCTATTTCATAAAACAGGAAGAGGATTGAATCGGTTATAATTGAAGATTTGGAAAAAACAAACAACCAAATTTTGATCACCCTGGTCATTTTTTCTAATTCATTTCTAATTACTCGAGGTAGAGAAAACACCATCCCCCCACGCCTGCCTCACTTCCCTTCCAATTCCTACCAAACGAACGAATTCACTTATAAACTCATAATAATAACTCAATAGATTCATTGGACCCCTTCCTATTGTTGTGATAATATTTAGTATTTCATTAATTAGATGACACAGTTAGGACATTTGTCAAGAGAGGACCCTTCTGGGAGGTTTGACTTAACGGATAGGTTGGGACGTGGAGCCTATGGAGATGTTTATAAGGTACTTATTATTTTTTTTCAATTTTTAAGTTATTGATTGAGTTGATTGATTTCATTCATTCATTGATTTCCCTATTTTAAAATTATCTTATTTTTTAAAACTATAATGCATTAGGGAAGAATCAAGGGAACAGAAACCATTGCAGCTATAAAGATTTTGTCATTGGAAGAAGATCAAGAATTGGAATCAATTCGAAATGAGATTAGTATATTAAGAGAATGTGATCATCCTAATATTGTCAAATATTATGGAAGTTATTTTAAAGATGAGTATTTATGGGTAAGACTTTGTTTTATTTGTTTTATTTGTTTTATTTATTTGTTTTATTGATTTGTTTTATGCATTGATTAATTATTCAATCAATAAAAATAATAAAAAATCAATAATAAAGATTGTTATGGAATATTGTGGTGGAGGTTCAATCAAAGATTTGTGTCAAATTATTCAAGAAGGATTAAAAGAAGATCAAATTGCATTTATTTGTAGAGAATCTTTGAAAGGATTAGCCTATTTACATTCAATATTAAAAATTCATCGAGATGTTAAAGGTGGAAATATTTTAATTAATGATCATGGTGAAGTTAAACTTGGTATTCTTTTATTCACTCTTTACTTCTTTCATTTCATTTTATTTCTTCCCTTTTTTTAATTTTCCAAAAAAAAAAAAAAAACTATAGCTGATTTTGGTGTTTCTGCTCAACTCCAAACAACTATGTCAAAAAGAAATACTTTTGTAGGAACTCCATATTGGATGGCCCCTGAAGTTATTCAATCACAACCATATGATGGAAGAGCAGATATTTGGTCAATTGGAATATCAGCAATTGAAATGGCTGAAATGATTCCACCTCAATCCCATATTCATCCAATGAGAGTTATCTGGAAAATTATTCGTGATCCTCCTCCTCGTTTAAAAGATAAACAAAATTGGTCCTTCAATTTCCATGATTTTGTTGCTCAAGCTTTAATTAAAGATCGAAGTTCAAGACCAACTGCAACTCAACTTTTATCTGTTCATTTTTTTTATTTTTTTTTTCCTTTTAAAAAAGTAAAGTAGTTCAAAATGATAAATTAAATAAACCAAATAAAAAGTGAATAAATAAATAAATAAATTCAATAGCATAAATTTTTGTCAGGAGCCTGTGAAAAGGATTCTATTATGAAATTGGTTGAAAGATGTCGAAAAGTAGTTCTTGAAAGAGGATATGGTTTATATGAAGAAGATGAAGAAGATATTCAAGTTTATTTTCTTTTTTTAAAAACACTTTTCATTTTTTAATATTTTTCAAAAAAAAAAAAAAAAAAGTTTACTGAAGAACAACCTAAAATTGGTGATGCTAAAAGACGTAAGATAAAACTATCTTCTTATTATTTTTTATCAAAAATTTACAAGTTTAATGATAATAATAAATAATAATCTAGAATCACACATAGAAACAGATATCATCTCAATTTCTGAAGAGTTTTTTTTTTTTTTTTTTTTTTTTTTGAAAATGTTGAATCAAATTAAATTGTTTTATGAACAAAAATATTCAGTTTGGCAGGTCAAGCTACAAAAGGAAATGAAAAAGTGAGAGCAAAAAAGAAAAGTGAAAATGTCTTTGATGGTCAGGATGTGGTAATTTCATTCATTTTATTCTTTTATTTCATTTCATTTTTTTTTTTAAATTTTTTGTTTTTAAAAAAAAAGCTTGGACATATTCATCGAAAAGACTGTGTTGTACGTCTTCCATTCTTAAAATTGGATTATATGAATGTTGATTATTTATTACCAAGTGATACTGATGATTTACTTTTTGCAAATACCTCACATTCAGAGGATACAACTGTATCAAAAGCTGACCAAAATGATTACCCTGATTTTTTTGATTTACAAGTTACTATGAAACTTCTTCATGGGAGTGATGACATTGATAATGTATTTTTTTCTTTTTCTTTCTTTTTTCTTTCTTTTTTCTTTTTTTCTTTATTTATTTTTCATTATATTATTATTATCCTCAAATGATTCCTCTTCCTTTGATTTCTAATTTTCAAACAAAAAAAAAAAAGGGTGAATTACCAAGAGGACCTCATATGTCAAATTCACTTGGAAATCTTGTTCGAGCTTTCTCCTATCATGAAAAAAGAAATCGACTTGAACCAATGAGAGCAAAAGAAGTTGAACAAACGACAAAAATTGTTTCTGATTTAAGTACAACTCTCAAAACGATCTTTATGATTTAGTCCATTTCTTATCTTGTAATAAAATTATCAAAGTTACATTCTCTATTATTGATTTATTTATAACAAAATCATTATTGTATAAAAAGTTTAGGAACAGATTTTTTTTTGCTAGATAATGTAGTTTTTTCTATTTTATTTTTTAAAAAAAAATGAATTAATAAGTTGGAAAATAAAAAATAAATAAAATTCAGAAAAAAAGAAAAAAAACTTGAATCTCTTGAAACACGAGAACCAAAAAATTGTTTTTTTTGAAAACTTTGAACTGATTGTGGAATAGCTTGAGGTTTTAAATAATCATCTAATTTGACTACTTTGAATGGAAGGCTAAGGAAAAAAAAAATGAAATAAAAATAAAAGATGAGATTTAAATCATAAATGAAAATTTCAGAAAAAAAAAAATACTCTTTTCTTGGTTTATCTTTGAAAACTGTAAATTAAATTAGATTGATTTTTTTTTTTTTGTTAAATAATTTTTATTCAAGAAAAAGTAAATAAATAAATAAATAAAATTACCTTTTTTTCTCTTTAAATTTTTTGGTTTAGATTCTTCTTGTATTTGTACACTTTCTTTTGGTTTACTTTCAATACTTGCAAATTCTTCAAGTAATTCCATTGGAAGTGTTGCAATAGGTTTCTTTTTATTTTGTTTTTGAAGTTGATTTCTTTCTTCACGAGCTTTTCTTTTTTCTTGAAGAATTTGTTTTTCTTTTTTTAATATCTCTGATTCTATTTGTTTTTGTTTTTTTGCTGCTTCTTTTCCTGTTGTTAATGAAATTTCTTCAGGTGCATCATCATCATCATCATCCTCTTCTTCTCCTCCTCCTACTTTTTCAAATTTTTGTTTTCTTAAATTTTCTTCTTCTTCATTTTCTTCCTCATTATTTTCATTAATATTTACATTTTCTTCATTATCCTCCTCCTCATCTTCTTCTAAATCTAAAACTCCAGAATCTAAGTTATTACAAAGAGTAGCATCTAAATCTGCAAGTGTTTCATCTAAATCAATTGAATCATCCATTTGTTTATATTTTGGAGTTTTCTAAAAGAAAAAAAAAAAAATTCAAACTTTTCAATCATATTTTAAAAAAAATAATAGAAAAGAAAAGGAAAAAAGGAAAAAAGAAAAAAACAATAGAAATCACTGAATGAAATATTACAATTTTTGGAGTCAAACCTTTCTGTTGAGGGGTTGCAATCATCTTTTTATTTGATACTTTGGCCTTCATCTCTTTTTCCTCATTCTCTTCTTCTTCTTCTTCTTCTTCTACTTCTAACTTAGGTTTAGGATAAGGAGTATTTTGTCTAGTCAACTTTCTCCTTGGTGTTTGATTCTCAGGTGTAACCATTTGTCCTTCATTCATCTCATCCAATCTTTCAACATCTTTCGGTGTCTTCATTCCACCAGGTGTCGTTGTTCCTACTTCCTTTGTTGACTTTACTCCCTCATTAGGTGTTTTAAACTGAATAGATTTCTTTGATTTCGGTGTAGGGGTAGGTGTAGAAGTTGAAGATGGTTTAGTATGAGTTGTAGGTGTCTTGAGGAGCTTTGTTGTAGTCTTTGGTGTGGTTGTTGAAGGTAGAGAAGCCTTGGGAGTCCTTGGTGTCTTAGACATCGTGAGCACGTGGCGTCTTGCTTTTCAATTTTTCTATGATTTTTTTCCCGCCATTTTTTTACCAAATAAATCGTACGAATTTCGCGAAGATCGCTTTTGTTGAGTTGATTCATAGGACTCTCATCTTGTAGCTTGCTTGCAAGTCCCTGAATCCCCCTCTGAGGAAACATCATATGCAAAGGTGGCAAGCAAAAGTAGGGTCTGAAAAATTTTCAAAAGTGTCATCAATGCCAAGAGTATGTTCTTAAGAGCTTTTATAGTCGCAATTAAATCGCGATTTAAGTTTGTGTGTCCTCTCCACTTCCTTGATAGTTATCACTTCGTAATCAAAATGGGTCAAAAATTGCTTTGAATTGTCCAAGTCTTCCCAACCATCTTCATTTTCTTGTTTAGCTTCATCAAACTTCAACTTTATCCAATCTTCGGCTTCATCCCGACCTTCAAAAGGTTTCTGTTTTGAAACAAACTCAAGAAATTGAAACAATGTCTCAGTGATTGAATTTGGTTTTTGAAACTCAAGAATTAAATGAATGGATCACAAATAAATGGAGGAAAGGTAGTAGCACTACTTAAATGTCTTCTTTGGGAATTTTTTTATGTGAGATTGAAAGAAGAATTGATATCAATGAATAACTTGGCCTGAGAAATGATGAACATTGAATCATTGTTCAACTTTTGGATTGGAAAAATAGATACATCAATATATTGAAATTGGAGAATTATTGTGTAATGGAAATATTGAGATTTGAAAGACAATGATGAAGATGTGAAGAAAAGAAAAGAGATTTATCTAGGTGTTATTACCCCTAAAATTTAGATACTGATCCGACAAGAGAACGATTATTGTGAATAGAGAAACAGCATCAATATCTTTTTTTTTTGTTTAATTTAAAGAATGGAAAATAAAATAAAATAAAATAAAATAAAATAAATATTTACCACCAAAACCAAGTTGCATTCTTAAAATAAATCTTGTATTATTTGGATCTTTTTGAAATGATTCTAATAATTCAACAATATCAACTCTTTTATTTTCTTTTGCAATTTCAATCACATTATTTCCTTTCAATTCTCTTCCACTTGCTAATAAATGTTTCACCATTTCAATATGTCCTTTTTCACAAGCAACAACAAAAGGTGTTCGACCTTCTTCAATTGATTGATTGATATCAACTCTATTATCATTTAACAATACTTTCACAACTTCAATTCGTCCTTCTTGATAAGCAATCCAAAAAGGTGTTGCTCCATTCTTATTTATTTTATTGACATCAACTCTTTCATCATTTAATAATAATTTCACTATTTCCATTCGTCCATTTTGACAAGCAATATACAAAGGTGTTTGATCAAAGATATCTCCTTTATTAATATTGATTCTTTCATCATTTAATAATAATTTCACAATTGCAACATGTCTTTTGGAACAAGCAATAAAAAAAGGTGTTGCACCAATACTATTTTCTACTTGGTTGACATCAACTCTTTGATCATTTAATAACAACTTAACAATTTCAATGTGGCTTTTTAAACAAGCAACAAAGAAAGGTGTTTGACCAGTCCTATTTGGTTTATTGATCTCAGTCCAATCATCATTTAATAACAACCTAACAATCTCGATATGTTCAAATAAACAAGCAATATAAAAAGGTGTTTGACCAAAGGTATCTCCATTATTAACATTGATTCTTTCATTTAATAACAATTTCACAACTCCAGTGTATCCAAAATAACAAGCAATATACAATTTTTGACCGATAGTATTGGCATCAATTCTTCTATCATTTAGCAACAACTTAACCTCTTCAATATATTTATTTTCACGAACATCAAATTGTTGATTTTCCATTTTTGAGATAAATGAATGAACCAGTTGGTTTGGAAATATGATTGATAAATGTGTGACTCGCCAAGAATTTTCTTGTTCAAAAACTTAACTTTCATTGAAAAAATAAAATAAAAAAAAATTTTAACAAAGAGAAAAACAAGTATATTTATTTGGCTTTAAGTTTAGACATGAGTTCTTTGGTCATATTTTCTTGTAATTTTGATTCTTTCAAAGAACGAAGAGAACGAAGATCATTGACAATGTCCTAGTTTTTTTTTTTTAAAAAAAAAAAAAAAAAAGATGAATGTGTAATTACAAATGAAATTTATTTCTTGAAAAAAAATATGAATAAAAGAAAAGAAAAGAAAAAGAAAATGAACCTTAGTTTTTCCAAAGTACACTTCTTGAAGTGAGTTTCTCATTTTAATTTCCATTTCTTCAATCATTTGACCAATATTAGCGATGTGTGGGTGAGCATCATCAACTGGCATATTTCCAGATTCAACCTACAGAAAAGGAAAAGAAAAGAAAAAACAAAGATTTATTAATATAAATAAATAAATAAATAAATAAATATAAATAATAAAATAATAAAAATAATACTTGTCTGGTCATGCTTCCTGAAAGGTTCATTTCTCCATGACCTGGTTTTTCAGTTTTCATATACAACATGACGGTTGACGTTAATTTGTATGAAGCAGATTTTGCGAGTTCAGATACTTCAACAACATGAATGGAATCCCAAGATCCTTTCATCTTTTTAGATCCTTCTCCGACTATGAATTTTATAAACATTAAGTTTTCAAAGATTAAAAATTTTATCGTTTCCAAAAAAAAGGAAAAAAACCTTTTTTGATGAGGACGACAACAGCGAATCCTCCTCCATCCAAATCCCACATATAAACAGATGAAACTCCTCCTTCAAAATACCTTTTTCATTTTTTTTTTTTTTAATTTTCAAAGATTCAAAGATGAAATAAATAAATAAAATAAATACATTTCTCTGTAAGTATCAAAAGCATCATTTGCTTGAACTTCCAATTCTCTCAATTTTGAGGAAGGATAAGCAGTGCTTTCAATTGGTGGGTGGAATTTGTTTGACCATGGTGAACTAATTATTTTTTTAAATACCGTTTATAAAGTGTTTGATTTTTTTTTTTTTGTTCTCTTTTTTAATTTTGCTTTTTGTTTTCCTTTTGTTGATTAAAAAATAAAAAATAAAAAATGAAAATAAACCGGTAAGAATCACCATCACGATTGTAATCACAAAGAAGGAAGTCTTTTCCAGTAGTTTTGCATTTTTGAATTTTGAGGGGTTGATCAACAGCAGAAAGTAAGTCCTCAGTAAGATCTGGAACAATATCGAGTAATCCAGCCAAGTTGTCTTCAACATTTTGAGGTGGAAGACGACGCATCAAGTCCAAACCACAATCTAAACGGTCAGCCTTTTTTTTTTTTTTTCAAAAACAAATAAATAAACAAATAAATAAATAAATAAATTGAAATTGAAATTGAATTAACAAAAATATAAGAATAAAATAAAATGTTACCATTTTGAATCAACTATTTGAAATTAAAATTCCTAGATTATTATTGTTTTTTTTATATTTAGTTAGAATATTGAAATTATAAATAAATAGAGATTTTATTAATTTTTTTCTTTCTAATCAACAATATATCAAAATCAACCCAATTTTATTGATTTTTTGTTTTTCAAATATTGAATCTTTGTAAGTAGATTGATATAATATGAATATAATATAGAGACATAGAGGATTCTTTTGTCTATCAAATAAATAATAGTAAAATACTAGTAAACTCCTAGTAAAATAATAATAAAATAATAATAAAATAATAATAAAAATCAATTTTTTTCCAAAATAAAAAAAAAAAAAAAACAATAAAATCAAATACAACCCAATAAATCAAACATTTAACTCAGTAAATGCTCTTTCAGAATTTATCAACTATTGTATATTAAAAATATTAAAAGATATAGGAATCATATACAATTACAATCGAAGATCCAAAAAAAAAAAAAAAAAAAAAAAAAAAAAAAAAAAAAAAAAAAAAAAAAAAAAAAAAAAAAAAAAAAAAAAAAAAAAAAAAAAAAATCATATCAAACACACAAAACAAAAACATCAAATAAACATTTCCATTCATCCAAAAAAATTATCAAATCAAAACATTAAATCAAAAAAAACTTGTTGAATCTAATAACAAACTCTTATCAAAACGATCCATAACATATCAAATAAAACATCATAAAATATCAGAAAACATCATAAAATCATTAAAAAATCATCATAAAACATCATAAAATCAATCAAAAAATCAATAAAAAATCATTAAAAAATTCCTTTTCCTCTGCTTTGTTTCCAAAATCTTTCAAAAATAAAATCCATAATCAATCACTTCTTCTTCACATTCTCACTTCAAAAACAATTCATTATAATTATAACTTATTCAAAAATCAAAGCTATCTTTTCTTCAATTTTATAATCAATCAAACTTATGATTATTATTATTATTTTTTTCTAATTATTATTTTTTTTTCGAGAGGGCGCACACCCCTAACGACCTTCTTTTTTTCTTTTTTGTTTTGTTTGTTATTGTAAGTTTGGTGACTTATAAAAATTCTTGGAACTGGGTCGATCATCCTACCACAAACCCTCAGTCAAAAAATGTGACTCTGAATTAACCAATGAGAATAGAGGATATAATTGTCTTTCAATTTTGAAAGTTTTCTTCATTTTTGATTGATTCGATTCAATAACCTCTTTGAACAATAACTTCTTGAATTCAATAGCTTTGTATTGTTAAATCGTAAAAGAAATAAAAACAAATCATACAATAAGAAAGAAAAACAAAAAGGAAAAATAATAAAGAATGAACAAAAAAAAAAGTTTTTTTTTTGGAAAACTTTATAACAACAAAATGGAAATTATACAAAAAAATACATCTATTACAATTATTGATTCATTATTGAGATGGGAAACCCATATCCCAGAAATCTGGTGGAGTATCAGGTGCAACAAAGAGTTCTCGATGTCTTGAGACACAATTTAAATGTTGTTGATGTTGATGTTCACTATAATGTCCAGAATGTTTATAAAACTATTGATTGAAAAAAAGAAAAAAAGTTAGAAAAAGTTAGAAAAATTGTTTGCAAAAAAGAAAAAGAAAAAAGAAATCAAAAATAACAAACCTGTTCACATTGATAACATTCACCTCCAGGAATCTTTTCTCTTTCAGCTTTCTTTCTAACAACAGTATAATATTTCATTAAACTTTGATTTTGATCAGAAGGATTAGGAGATCCAAGTCGAGTTGGAGTCTTCTTTGTTTTTGCTGGAGATTTTTTCATATCATGAGTTTTCTCCTTGGTTTTTTCTTCAACTTTTTTCTCTTCCTTTTCTTTACTAATTCTAATTTCATCTTCTTTTTTCGGAACTTCAAAAAAACCACCAAGAATGGATGGGCTTCCATTATGATTTGAATCATCATCTGTTGAGTCATCATCAAGAAGTTGAGTTTCTTTAACAAGTGTAATCTCTTCTATTTTTTGATTTTGAATAAAATAAATTAATTAATTAACTCAAGAGAAAAAAATGGAAAAGAAAAAGAGAAAAAAAAATTTTACTGCATTCATTAGATCTTCTTCTTTTATTTGAAGGAAGTTCATCAACACCTGAAGAAGAACTTAATCTTTCATTTGAGCTCTCTTCATCAACAAATGTAACAGATGATCTTTTTCCTTGATATTTTAAAGCGGAAGATGGTGGGGAAATCCTATTTTTTGCTTGTTCTTTTCTTTTCTCCTTTTGTTTCTCTAAAGAACGCAGCTAATTTTTATTTTTCATATTTTATATTTCCAGATCTATTTGTTAAGAAAAAGAATAAAAATAAAAGAATCTTCACCATCTTTTTGATATAATCTTCTCTTTTCGCGAGTTTTTGTTTTAACTCCAAGTTTTCTCTTTTTGAAAAAAAAAATCAGATGAGAAAAATCCAAAAAGAAGTAAAATAAAAAAATGGATAATTACTTGGTTAGATTGCTTACTTGAGATTCTATTGTTTGATATTTATCAATCAATTCGTTTTTTTCATGGTCATGTTGAGATAGCTTGAGAAGTGATTCACTTTTGAGCTCTTTTTTGTTTTTTTTTTTGTTTTTAATCAAAAATATAATAAAAATGAAAATGAAAATGAAAAATTACTTTGAACTTCAAATGAATGCGCTTGAAGCAACCCTTCCAAAGCAGCATGAAACGAAGGTGTTGAGTTCTCCATAATGATAAATAAAATGATTCCAAAACGATTTTTTAAAAAAAAAAAACCAATATGCAA
>Ga0209960_1004414_pt1 | contig 10829 bp, 10 predicted proteins | sample ThiBiot_500_plan_2_FD_183947 | JGI IMG/M metagenome (GOLD analysis project Ga0209960, IMG submission 183947) | Wastewater bioreactor microbial communities from Cape Town, South Africa - Thiocy_expt_500_plan (SPAdes) | ecosystem: Engineered > Bioreactor > Thiocyanate-remediating >... | reverse complement strand
AAAAAAAAAAAAAAAAAAAAAAAAAAAAAAATGGCAAAAAAAAAACATGGCAAAAAAGTCGTTAAAAAAATTTTTTTTTCTTCCTTTCTAATTGTGAGTGAACTTCAACCAGGATCTAAATAGAAATTATAAACATTCAAACTATTTTTACAATAATTTGATAAAAAGAAAGAAATGGATGAAGAAAACCTTCTTCCTAAAGCTGTTGTAACAAGAATTGTTCGTTCAAAAGTAATTTTTGTTCTTTACTTTTTCCAATTTTTGTTTTTTTTTTTTTTTTGCTCAAAAGTCATTTGCAAAACTTGAACTGACTTATATTTTCTGTTTTTTTTTTTTTTTCAAAAAAAAAAGTTAGAAAAATCTTTAATATCTTCAGAATCAGTAACAGCTTTTGTTCATGCTTCAACAATTTTTGTTCATTATTTAACTGCTGCGTATATTTTCAATATTTTTTTAAAAAAAACAACAACAAAAATTTCATGGTAGAAACCAATCTGATTTAAAATTTTTTTTTTACATTTTAGAACAATTGATTGTGCAAAAAATAGTAATCATAAGACATTATCTGGTGCAGATGTATTTAAAGCTCTTGACGAATTAGAATTAGAAGAAATGACACCACAACTTCAAGGTAATTGAATTTATTTTCCTTTTATTTTTTTAAAAAAAAGAAATTATTAAGAAAAAGCTTTTTGAAAATTGATGAAATATTATTATTTTATTAGAATTTCAAAGAATAATGATTGGAAGAAAATGGAAATTTACTGATAAAGTAAGATCAAAGAAAGAAACTGATGAAAATGAATCAGAAGAGGAATTAAATGAATCAGATAATGAAGATAAAATAGAAAAGGATCATCCAAGGAAAAGACAAAAAGTATCAAAAGATAAAGATGATAAAGAACATTCAAAAGGAAAAGAAAAGGGTAAAGAGAAGGAAAAGGAAAAGGAAAAGGACAAAGAAAAAGAAAAAGAAAAGGGAAAAGAAAAGGAAGTTAGTAAAGAAAATGAAAGTGAAAGTGATAAAATTGAAGAAGACCAAGGAGATATTGGAAATGGTGTTAATGAGAATGGAAAAGCTTTGGATACTGGAAATGAGTAAAAGAGAAATCATAATAAAAAAGAAAAAAGAAATTAAAAAAAATTTTTAGAAAGCCCCAAATGGCAAATGTTTATTTTTTTACATTTCTACTTTCAACTTTTATTTTATTTTATTTTATTTTCAACATTTTTTTAGGTGTATTTTTGGTCATTCCAATGACTTTTTTTGTTTTTCTTGGTCGAGTATGAATTAGATACTGTAGACTCAATATGGGAGATGTTTTTTATTGATTTTTTTATTTTTTGAAACTTGAAAGTCTATTTGAAAAAAATAAATTTTTGTTCGTCAGTTAAAATTTAATACCAACAAAAAGAAAAACACGAGAAAAAGAAAGGAAAATTACAGTAATATTTATTGACGGGCAGATGTCCGACGATAAGCTTGGGGTTTTTTCAATGCAGGTGCAGAAGCAGAGGTTCTTCTATGAAGTTGAGGGAGTGGAGAAGTACCAATTGGACCAGTTCTGATTGGTTGTCTAAAATAAAGAAATAATTAATTCAATTAAATTGGACAATTTCTTGAGATCTTGAATAACATTATTAAAAAAAAAAAGAAGTTAATTACAATTACCTTTCTTCAACAAAGACATTCAAAACACCGCAGCGTTGTTTGGCAAAGTCGTTCAAGCGTAAAAGTTCACGAGGTGGGAAACTAGGTTCTCCATTTGAAGGTTGGAACTCGAGGACATATCCATTTCTGAAACAAACTTGGGCACGAGACAACATGGTTGAAGTGAAAAAAATAAAATAAAATAAAATAACAATAAAAGTTGAGAAGTAGTTTGGGGAGTGGGTGAGTTAAGGTATGAAAGCTAAAAGTAAGTTGAGAAAAATTAATTAGTGTTCTAGTTAAGTTTAAATTGTTTTAGACAGGGAGAGAAAATAAATAAAAATTGGGCCAATTTATATGTTTTGAGTTTCATTGAAAAAGAGAAAATCATGGCAAAAGAAGGGAGTGGAATAATTGAGAAAGTTCTCGAAGATCCAAACCCAAAAATAAAATAATCAAAAGAATAACAATAAATCAACAAATAATAGAATTAAATTATTACTTGAAATTCTAAACCTCCAATTCAAATAATATCCAACAAAATATCAAAGAAAGAAAGAGATCTTTCAATTTTCTTTTAATTTGTTTTAATTTTTTTTTATCCCAATTTTTTTCAAAATGAGTAACAATTTGAATTAAAATTTTTCAATCTTGAGTCATAATGAGTCAATATTTGACTTTTTTTTTTTTTGATAGAAAACTCTTTTCTTTATTATAGAAAGAAGAAATTGTAAATTGTAATAATAAGAAGAAGAAAGAAAACAATACAGCTTTTGCGCCGAGAAGGTGAAGACCTTCTTGTTTTTGGTTGAGAAAGAAAAAAAAAAAAAAGCAAACAAAAAGGGAACACGTTTCTTTTATTTTATTATTTTTTTGTTTCGTTTTTTACTTTTCAATTTTTTGGCGCCATGCTGAGTTATGATGTCACAATCTGAAAAAAAAACAAAAACAAAAATGAAAATGAAAAAACTCGAATCGATTCAAGATTGCGACAAAACCTTGACATTTGAATTATAAAATGAATAAAAAATCTAATCTATCAATAAAGAAATAGAAAAGAAATAGAAAAGAAATCAAATAGATTTGTATTTCTTGTTGAAAAAATCTTCAGTTTCAAATAATAATAAAAGAATGAAGAAATTTGTTTTTTGTTGATTGTTTTGTTTTGTTTTTGTTGGTTTCTGTTTTCTATTGAAACTCGATCCCGAAATTAACTGAAACAGGAAAACCCGTTGTGATTTGATTTATTTTATGAAACAACTCCAACATCCAACATCAACAATTACAAAACCTTTAACAATACAAGACAATTTATTCTACTCATTCGTTCCATTATCACTATACTCAAATCCAATCTAATAGAAACTCACTTGGATAGTTTTTCTATTTGAAATAAAATAAAACAACTTATTGAAAAAACTTTTAAATTTTTTGGGTATTTTTTTTAATTAATTCCCAAAACGTTTTTTTTTAAAGTCTTTTAATTGTTGTTTTCTTCTTCAATTGAATTCGAAATTGAAATTGAAATTGAAATTATAACTAGAATTTATAACTGTTGTTTGATATTTTATATAGATATTCTTTTGAAATTTCAAAAGGTTTTGAAAGTGAAAGAATTTTAACTCAGAAATTCCTTGTTTCATTACCTATTTGTTTTTTTGTTTTATAAATAAAGAGCTAACCGAACTAATGAACTATTCAATTAATGAATTTAGAATTGTAGTGGATTAAGAGAGGAGGAGCTCTATTCGGTGATGTCTCAGAAACAAAGACCAAGGTCAATGACTGGTACATTAAACGAGGATGGAAAGAAGAAGAAGAAGTGGGGACTTACAAAGATGTTTAAAGTTCAAGATGTTTGTTTTTTTTCTTTGATTTTTATTTCTTTTTAATGATTTGTGGTTCATTTCTTGATTCATTTTTTTTATTTCTTTAAATATCTTTGTTTCAAAAAAATATTAAAAATAAAGATTGCACCAACTTTGGATAAAACTGGGGAAGGTATTACTTTTTTTTTTTTTTCAATTTCATTCTTCAGTATCTTTTTTCAATTTCGAATCTAATAATCAATTCAAATTTCAAAGGAAAAGCTAGAAAGAAATCAAAGCAAAGTTCTTTGTAATCCTTCATTTTTTTTTTAAATACTATCTATTAGATTGATTCATTTTTTGAAACTTTTTTTTTTCAAAAAAAATATCAATAGAGGTTCAGATGAAGATATTGTTTCTTTACAAGAAAAAGTACTTGCTTTACAAACACAAATAAGTTCTCATAAACAATTAAAGTAATCTCATGATTCATGAAAAAAAAAAATCGAAAAATATTTGAAAAATCTTCAAAAAAAAAATCTAAAGGACATCGTCTCCCTTACAAGCAAAGAAACTTTTAATGCATCAAGCATCAAAATTAAATTTATCAACTTGGAAAAATTTTAAATTTAAAGGCATCTTAGTTCTTCGAAATAAATATGGAGAAGAAATTGAGACTTATTCTTCACTTCCTGATGAAATTTCTTTAAAAGATGAAGAAAATTTACTTCAATTAGTTACTATTGATTTAAAATTAAATTTACATACTTCATCTGATTTAACAAATACTAAAAAAGTTTGCTTCTTTTATTATTTAACTGAAAATTCTCAATTAAGGTGATTCTTTTAAATTTTAAATTTTTAATTTTTTATTTTCAAAAAAGAAAAACAAAACAAGAATTTAACTAATACTTTTTTTTTCTTTCTCTCTCTCTTCTTAAAGATATGATTATTTATTTGATGTTACTTTACAATATAAAGATATTATTCAAGAAATGAATGAGTTTTTAGAATCAAAAGAAGAGGGAGATGAAAGTATTTTTCTTTCTTTCTTTCTTTCTTTCTTTTTTTTTTTTTTTCTCTTATCTTAACCATTTATTTAGGAAACTCTTTTACAAGAACTGATTATTGTAATAACCATGAAATTAAAACTGTAATTGGTATTCAACAAAGAGAAGATGGTTAGAAACTTTCTTTTTTTTCTTTTCTTTTTTTTCAAAAATAAAAAATAGGTCAATATTATCCTATAATTCAAGAATTTATTATTATTGTTCCTTTACAAGGGCAAAGAAATAAAGAATTTTATTCATCAGTATTATCAACAAAAAGTTTACAGGTTTCTATTTTATTTATTCATCATTTTTTTTTTTAAATATTCATCAATAGTTCCTAAATTTCTTTTTCAAAAAAAAAAAAAAAAAAAGAATTTTTGGTTTCATATGGAAATTTCAAGAAAAGGTGAAGAACAAAACACAATCGGTCCATTCATACCTACAGAACAACATTTAAGTTTAAGTGGATGCCATTATACGATAGAACAAGGGATACCAGTTCCAGGTTTTGATTCAAACTTTTATTTTTTCAATATTTATCTTAATTCAATTCAAATAACATAAATAAATTTAACAGGATTCTCAATCCTTGGTGTCCCAAAAAATAATGAAAGAAAAATCGAAAAACAAAGTTCTTCAAAACATGTATATTTATTTAATTATTATATTCGAGATAAATCACAAGAAGATTCTTCTTTGTATTGTCTATCATCAACCCCTGTTTCTTTAGCAGAAGTTGTAGGATGTTCAGAAGGTTTGAAAGAAACTTTCCTTTCTTTATTTTCTTTTGGATTTCTTTTTATTTTCTTTTTTTTTCAATTTATTTTATTTATTTATTTATTTAGGAAATCAAAAAGTTGGATCAAGGTTTAAACTTGAAAAACTATCTGATTTTGGATTCATTCGAATGGTATTCCATTTTCTTGTTTGTGAAGAGCTCATCCCTGAACCTTCAACAGATAGTGACTTAGCTTTAAATCCATTATTTGGATATTGGCTATTAGAAAAAATATCAATTTCAATTCGAGTTTAACTATAATATAATCTGTTTTTCAAAATTTTTTTCTCTTAAAAATTAAAAAAATATTTAACTTGTTTGATAAGCATATAATTGTTACTTTTATTTTTTTATTTTGTAACTTAGATACAAGTATAATATAATTTATAATATTATAAAGAAGAAGTGACTTTTTGTTGATTACTACTATTACGATTATTATTATTCCAATTGTTCCTAGTCCCTCGACATTGCATCAGTCGTTCCAACAGAAGAATTTTGAGAGTTAGGGTTTTTTTTAAGATACAATTGTGCTGAGGGATGAATTTTAAATCCAAATATTCTTGGGATATATTTTTCTTGAGATTTTTGTGGAAGAAGGCTTGGTGATACTTGAAATAAGATATGTGGAAATGAAGCTCCAAAATATGCACCATCCAAGTTTGCCTAGAGAAAAAAAACAAAGAAAAGAAAAAAAAACAATTATATTCAAAGAATCCTTCGAGAATTAAATTGAAATAGAGAGAAAAGGGAAAAAAAAAAAAAAAAGGAAGAAGAAAAATAGAATTAAATTGAAATATACATGTCTATTAGATCTTGGATGATAAACATCTTCACATTTAGGACAATAAATTTTAACAGTTCGAACTTTAGATAAATCTGTCATTCCAATTGCAACTACAGGTTGATTGTTACATAATACACGAGGACAGCGTCCAAAATCTCCTCGTTTATATTTTTCTCCCTATTAATAATAAAGATAATAAAAAATATATATATATATATTCCATTTCCTTCAATTTCAAACTTCAATTTATTTATTTATTTTTTTCTTTTAATAATTGATTAACTAATTAAGTTTTGTTGATTCCTTATTTTTGTTTTCATTTCATTTTCATTTTCATTTTCTTGTTTTGATTTTTTTTTTTTTGTCGTAAATTGAAAAAAATAAAAAAAAATTACCATTTTTTGTAAACCGCGAGTTGTTAAGATAAAACGTGCATGAATTAAACCATATAAATGTTGTGCTGATTTTTCAATATCTGCTTTCATTTCAGAATCAAGATCATCTTCTTCTATATTAATTTATTGATTTTTTTTTTTTAAAAAAAATACGTAAAAATGTAAATATAAATCAATAAATAAATAAATAATACCAAGATTATCAGAAATTAAGTCCAAAGCTTGTTGAAAATATGGAACTTCATTATTTAATCCTGTGAGGTTAAATTTATCTGCAATAAACTCTTCATCGACTTCACAAAAATAATCATTTCCTTTGAGACTAAGAAACCAATCAATCCAATATTTAGAGTCTTCACTTTCTGTATCACTACTCATTCTTCTTTTCATCCTATTATTTAAGGTCTCTTCTTCATGAAATTGTTGTGATTTTTGTTGGTTCTTTTATGTTTTTTTTTTCTTGTAAAAGAATTAATGAGACAATTATAATTAATTACAATTCTTCTTTAAAGTTTGAAAGCTTTTTTTTAAAACAATTTTATGAAATTAATTAAGAAAAAAATAATAATGCTTGATAATTTTAGGTTAATTTAAAAAATGCAATAGTAAAGAACAATAATAATAATAATAAAATTATTCAAAAATAAATATTGAAATATAAAATATAAATAAAATTCAAGCTTTGAATGATATTATAATTTTAAGAAACTTTGTTCTTGTTTGAAAAATATCACAAAAATATCAAAAATATCAAAAATATCAAATATAAAATATCGAATTTTAGAATTGACTTACAAATAATAAATGTGAATAAATAAGATTTCAAAATAAAAATTTCAAATCTTCAAATCTTCAATTCAAAATCTTTTAAAAAAAATTGAAATCTTTAAAAATTTTGATCCGATTTTCCGTTTTTTTCTAAATCATGTTTCTCTCTTTTATCAATACAAATTCTTCACTTTTTTTGATCTTAATGAAAATATAACTATAATATCATTTTGAGAAATTGTTTTTTTCCTATTCATCTTCTTTTTAAAATATGTATTTTTGATTTTTGATTAAAGTTGTGAGTAAAAAGTGGAAAAAAAAAAAAAATGAAGAGGGTTCTGACCAGAAAATGTTCTCGAGTGTCACTGCTCTCGCACTGCTTTCTTCTTTCTTTTTTTTTACTTTTCCAACACACACCAGATATCAATCACTCCAACAACTTAATCCATTCTCAATACTATATGATATCTCAATCAATAACTCTTTTCTATCATTGATTGACTTATTGTAATGATTGCTGTTGACTATTTAGTTTCAATTTTATTATGACAAGAAATTAACTTCTAAACTCTTTTCTTTGAGATTGATAATCAGAAGTTTGGATAATTGATAGGATCGAAGTGAAAAGAAAGTTTGAAGTATTCTAAATAAAAATCGAAAATATTGTCAATCTTTATGTTCTTTTCCTTTTTTTTTCAATTAATGAATACAACATTTGAGTTCTTTCTTTTTTCATTGATTCAAACAATTGTTTGATATGTAGCCTTAATTTGATTATATAATTCTGGTTTTGTTCGAAGAAGGACTTGGGGATTCTCAGATAAACTAACAATTGTTGCTGATGAACCTATTATATTTTAAATTATCATTTTTTGTTTGAAAAAAAAAGAAAAAAAAAAGAAAATAGAAAGAAAAAGAAAAAAAAGTTTTACCTGACTCAATTACATCAGTCCATGCAACTGTGATCATTCCACTAAAAAAAAAAAGAAAGAAAAAGAAAGAAAAGATTATTTCAGAAATGAAGAATAAAATTGGGAAAAATAAAATAAATAAATAGTTACGCGATAATTAATGCTGAAAAAGCAACAATGAGATAGACATTCTTATCATCAAATACAACATAAGAGTAAGCAAATCCAATACCGAAAGCTCCAATTCCCTTTTTGATTTTATATTTATTTGGATTTCTCAAAAAAAAAAAAAAAAAAAAAATTCAAGGAAACCAAAAATTCAATAAAACTTACAGCTGTAAAAACAAGTGATAATAAAACGGTACCAATCAAATCATCAGAGATGATAACATCAAATCCATTTCGTTTAAACATTTCCCAAGTTCTCTGTTATTAATATCAAGTTGAAATCACAGTAGTTTTTTAATTTTTTTTTTTTTAAAAAAAAGAAAGAAACCTTTGCTGATGTACAATAGTCTTCTCCATAAATTGCAATTTCAGTGTAAGCATAATGATTAAATAATCTCATCAAAGAATCAAAGAATCCTGTAATTTTATGAATTAGAACCAAAAAAAAGAAAAAAAAGAAAAAAAAGAAAAAAAAAAAGAAGGGAAAAAAAGAAAGAAACCAATAATGCAATCCAAAAAGCAACGAAGATAATTATTTCTAAAGAGTGATTGAATAATATAACGAGCTGTTTTAATGAGAGCAACAAGTAATGAACCAAAGCAAATGGAACCAAATGAAAAAGTCATTGCTCTTCTAAATGATCCCCATGTTGGATTTTTAGGGAAGAATTCAGTTCCAGATAAGAAATAATAACTTGCAAAAAGTCCTGCATTTGTTACATGTGCAATATTTTTGATAACCTATTTTATTTTATTTTATTTTATTTTTATTTATTTTTATTTATTTTTATTTATTTATTTTGAATTAAAAAAATTCATAAAAAAGTATCAAATCTTTTGAAAACTTTGGAGAAAAAAATCAAACTTGAGATGTCCAATAATAAGAAAAGAAACAATAAATACTAATTCCAATTCGAGCTCCATCTTGCCATACACTAGTAACAGCAACTAAGACAAAGGTGAAATAAATGGCCCAGCCAATTTGAAATGCCATCATAACTACTGAATGAAAAATGGTTGCAGGATATTGTGCCATAATTTCAGCAACTGTTTTTAACATCAAAGCAGCAAAATCTAGACGATGTCTCCAAAGAAAATAAATGAAAAGTTGAAAGGCGGCGAAGAGAATTAAAATTATTCCATAGGCAATACTCTTCAACCATATGAAAGAGTAAATAGCATAACCAATCAATATAACCGCATTAAAAATAATTGCTGCAATAATCATTGATTTTGGAGCTTTTTTCATCCCAATAAAAGCAAGACCTCCAAGAAGTACTGACCAAAAAATGCAAATTATCAAGGCATAAACAAAATGTGCTTCATCATGGGGTGTGAAGTATGGGGTTCCAACTCTAACTCCTTTAAGAGCAAAATAACTCAAAGCTACAAATCCACCAAGGTGAATAAGAAATAAAATTGTTGCCCAGACATCATTCCATTTTGGTCTTACAGTTGGTTGATCAACAATTAACTTTCCATCGATCTATTGAATCAATTTTTTTATTTTGAAAAAAAATTTGAAAGAAAAAAAAAAAATGAAAATAAAAAGAAAATTAAAAGAAATGAAGAAAAAGAACATTTGGAGTATATGGAGGTAATGGTGTATTTGAATACATTGGAGGTTGTTGTTGTTGTTGTTGTGAATAGTTTTGATTCATTGTTTCTGCCTTAGGTTGATGAACATAATGCGATGGTTGTTGTCCATAAGGTTGTTGAGAATAAGGTTGATACTGTGGTTGTGGTTGTCCATAAGGTTGGTGTTGAGGGTAAGGTTGAGATTGTCCATAAGGTTGTGGTTGACCATAGGGTTGGTTTTGAGGATATGGTGCTTGACTTTTAAAACAATATTTTTTTTAAAAAAAATATATATAAAATGAATGAAGTTAACGAAATAAAGAAGGAAATAAAGAAACTACCGATTATTCATATCTTCGAGAGCGTATGGAGGAGGATCATAGTTAGCCATTTGAAAAACACAATTCAATTATTCTATTTTATTTATAAAGGGGTCTATTATTGTTAGAAGAAAAAAAAAAAGCTAGGTTGGTCGGTTTTTTCTTATTTTTTTAAAAAATAAAAAGTGAATCGTTATTATATATTGGTCTTATTTTATTCTATTATTATAAATGATATAAGAGGTATTATTTATTTAATGCATGTAATGAGGTGAAGTCAAGCATGAATTCCAAAGAAGAAAATGAAATAGAAGGAATCATAAATCTCCCCAAAAAAAGAGCGCAATTCGATCATCATCAACAATCCCAAAAATAAAACGAGCCAAGTTTTTTTTTTTTTTCGGTTGACCTTTTTCAAGATTCAAATGATTTTTGAATGAGCGATATTATAATTTGTTTGAACTGAAGAACTACATAACTTCTTTAAATCAAGATCTTGAAAGTTTCTTTTCTTTTCTTTTTTTCTTTTGATTTGAGTTTTGATTTTGAAGTTTTTGTCTCAAAGTTTTTTTTTTTTTTTTTTTTTTTTTTTTTTGAAAAAAAATAGAAAAAA
>Ga0209960_1004412_pt1 | contig 10831 bp, 11 predicted proteins | sample ThiBiot_500_plan_2_FD_183947 | JGI IMG/M metagenome (GOLD analysis project Ga0209960, IMG submission 183947) | Wastewater bioreactor microbial communities from Cape Town, South Africa - Thiocy_expt_500_plan (SPAdes) | ecosystem: Engineered > Bioreactor > Thiocyanate-remediating >... | reverse complement strand
TTTTTTTTTTTTTTTTTTTTTTTTGTATGAGATTTGTTTGGTAAAGACTTTTTCATAGATACTTTGATATCTCATGATGCTTTATGTTGCAATAAATCAAATATCTTGATATCTCAAGAGGTAGTTGACCCTCTCTTACTTTAGAAAAATAGCAAATAACATGATTTTTATTTTATTTTATTTTTATTTTTATTGTTCAATGGTTAAGTATTTGATTCAAAAAGTTTGATAATTTGAGCAAATAATTTATCAGCTGTTTTTCTAGTTTGGAAATCTAATTGAAAGATGATATTTGAACGAGATGTTTGAGATTTTAAACATGTTTCTGATTTTGAGAAATTCTCCATTGTTTCAATAATTTGAGTTTTAATTTGAGTTGGAATTTCATCTGGATCAATTTCAATTCGAAATTCTGAATTTGTTCTTTGAATCAAGTAAACAATTTCATTCCAATTTTTGAGTTCAATTGTTTTATCTTGGATTCCTTTTTTGATTTATTCAAATTAGAAAAAAAACTTAAATGGTTTAAAAAAAGAAAAAGAAGAAAAGAAAAAAAAAGGAAAAGAAAAAAAAATTACTTTCCAATTCTTGATTTTTTCTTTCTTCAAAATCTTTTTTTTCTTTTTCCAATCTCTTTTTTTCTTCTTCGATTTCTCTTTTCTCTTGCTCTAGCTTCCTCTTTTCTTCTTCAATGTGTTTTGTTTCCTGCTCTATTTTTCTCTTTTTTTCCAATTTTTGTCTCTCGAAAAAGTAGTTATCTAGAACTATTTCACAAATAAAATAATCAGAATTATGATTAATTAATCATAATAAAATTTTACCTGATTGAGGATAACTGAGATATAAATCCTTTTTTCTCTTAAGATTATTTTTGAAACTCAAATAATTATCAGAAAAGAGAACTATAGTAGCATATATACAAGCAGCTTTAGCGTCTTTAAATATTCAAGAATTGAAAAAAAAAAAAAAAAAGTTAAATAAAATAAAATAAAATAAAAATAAAAATAAAAATAAAAATAAAAATAAAAATACCAGCAAATCCAAGTTTCATTCTCAATTGAATTTTTGTTTCATTTGGATTTGTTTCAAATGATTCCAATAATTCAACAATTTTAGAATAGTTTTGTTTTCTTAATTCAAAACCTTCTTCGCTTTCTCGATCTTTTTTTTCTTCATTCATTCTTCTTCTTGTCACATCAATTACAGTTTTTCCATTTTTATCTTTTGTTTCCAAATTTATTTCTTTTTCACTTGCCAAGATATATCCCACAACTTCAATTTGTTGACTAATACAAGCACTAAAAAGAGGGGTCCAACCTCTCTCAATTTCCGTATTATTTATATCAATTCTTTTATCATTTAATAATAATTTCACAATTTCAACATTTTCACTTTCACAAGCACCATAAAAAGGGGTCCAGCCACTAGTATCTGCTTTATTTATATCTACCCTTTCATCACTTAGTAATAATTTAACGACTCCAAGCTCTCCATATAAACATGCAATCAAAAATGGAGTTTCTTGATCAATATTTGCTTTATTGATATCAATTCTTTCATGATTTAATAATAATTTAACTACATCAGTTTTTCCATTTTGACAAGCAATATAAAAAGGTGTTACTTCATAAATATCCGAATCATTTCCATCAACTCTATTATCATTTAACAATAATTTCACAATTTCAATATGTCCTTTTTTACATGCGGAATAAAAAGGTGTTTCTCCATTATCCGCTAGTTTATTAACATCAACTCTTTCATCATTCAATAACAATTTCACAACTTCGGTGTGCCCATTTTCACAAGCAAAAGACAAAAGGGTTCTTCTATCTGGTTTATTCACATCAACTCTCTCATTCTTTAATAATAATTTCACAATCTCAATATATTGATGACAGGCAAGAAAAGGTGTTTTTTCATAATTATTTGCTCTATTCACATCAACTCTTTCATCTTTTAATAATAGTTTCACAATTTCAATATGTCCTTTTTCACAAGCACGAGAAAGGGGTGTTGTGTTATCTAAGTCTCCTTTATTTACGTCAATTCTTTCATCATTTAGTAATAATTTGACAACTTCAGTGTGTCCTTTATAACAAGCAATATTGAAGGGTGTGGAATCATATTTGTTTGCTTTGTTTATATCAACTCTTTTATCGTTTATTAATAATTTCACAATTTCAATAAGTCCATTTGAACAAGCAGTATATAAAGATGTTGCCCCATCGTTATCTGCTTGATTGAGATCTATTTCTCTTTCACTATTTAATAATAATTTTACAATTTTAATGTGTCCATGATAACAAGTATTATAAAAAGGTGTTATATCACTATTCATTGCTTTGTTGATATCAATTAATTGGTCATTTAATAATAATTCAACAATTTCTGTATATCCTTTTTGGCAAGCAAGATAAAAAGGTGTAAAACCACCACTTGTTGATTTGTTTCTATCAACTCTTTCATCATTTAATAATAATTTCACAATTTCAATGTGTCCTTTCCAACAGAAAATCGCAAAAGGTGTTAATTCCCTCTTATTTGTTTGATTGATATCAATTCTTTCATCATTTAATAATAATTTCACAATATCAATATGTCCTTTTTCATAAGCAATCCAGAAAGGTGTTATCCCATGACTAGGTGCTTTATTTACATCAACTCTTTGATCATTTAATAATAATTTGACAATTTCAATACGTCCTTTTTCACAAGCACAATAAAGAGGTGTTTTTGAAGATTCGTTTGTTTTATTAATATCAATCCTTTGATCATTTAATAATAATCTCACGATTTCAATCTGTCCTCTCTCACAAGCAATATAAAAAGGTGTTCTGCCATCATTCCTTGCTTTATTCACATCAACCCTTTCATCTTTTAATAACACCTTTATAGTTTCAATATGTCCATTTTGACAAGCAATATAAAATGGTGTTTGGCCAGGGTAATCAGTCCAATTGATATTGAGTTGAGAGGAATCTAGTAATGTTCTAACTTCAGGGAATTTCCCTTGTTGGCACGCATAAAACATTCTCAAGGAGGTGGCATTATGGTGATCCATCCAATCCAATACAGATATTTTATTGATTTATCTATGTTATTTATTGATTATTATTGCGTTTTTACTATAATCTTGATTACAAGTGATTGTTGATTCATTTCCAATATTATTGTGTCGATATATAAAATTCTGAATCATTTCATTCTCAATCAATCTGAAAGTTTTTACTTCAACAAAAAAAAAAAAAATCACAAATTACTTCAAAAATGTATGGTGAAAAAATCTTTTTTTGAAAAAAAAAAAAAAAAGTTTTTAAATGCTCTTCCTCAAGAAATTCATTCTTTAGTTCATGTTTTAACAAAGTTTTCATGTTGATATCTGGAGGAGACAAGCAATCGCTCGAAAAAAAAAAAATTTTTTTTTGGAATTTTTTTTGTTGGCCGATAAAATATCGTTAAATCATTGTTTTTTTTTTTTTTTTTTTTTTTTTTTTTGTTCTTGATTATAATATTGATTCATTTCCCAATGTTATTAATTATTAAAAGATTTCAAAGCAATTTTTTCTTCAAATTTTGATGTTAATTCATTTTTTGAATTAAAAACTATTCCGAACAAAAATTTGAAAAATAAAGACGAAACAAAAAAATGTTTGATTTTTTTTTACTAGTAAAATATCGATATAAAAAAAAATGGCGAAAAACAAAAAGGAAAAAGAAAATGCAAGAAAAGAATTCAAAGGAGGATTCTCTTCATCGATACAATTCCAAGTGGATCAATGCCAAATTATATATTCAAAGACCTTGTTCTGAGCATCACTACCTCTAATTCAAGATATCTGAATCAGAGGTAGTGTGCACAATTTTTTGCAAAATACTTGAGCCAATTCACAATTTTTGATGAGAAGAAGATGGAACATGAAGAAAAATATTTTAGTTTGGTCTAATGGAGCTGGTTGTTGGCCCAACATCAACAGAATAATTTATTGCTGGAGTTTGGAACTTATCAAATGTTTGAAGGTTTATCTCATTTTATTATTTTATTTTGTATTTATTTTTCATTTTGATTTTCTTTTTCATTTTACCCAAACTTTTTGAAAAAAAATTATTAATAAAATAAATCAGAATATTTTGTGAATCAGTGATCGATCAGTCTTTTGGTTTGCCCTGCAGTGAATGAATTTTGGTCTTCCTCTTCTCCTTGTTGTGCTTCTGTTTATCGGTTGCGTTTATACTGATGGATGGTGGTTGACTGTTCCTTCTGCGCCAACTGCGAATGGTGGTTGTGGAGCATTAGCTTCTGATTCTTATTACTGGGACACTGAAGATGGCACATACTTTTTTCACAATAACAACCAATGGTCTGGTGCAATTCCAAGAGGTGTTTACGATGATAACATTCGACAATACTTTTGCACAGGAAATGTTGATTCAATGCCTCTTGGAAGTTATTGTTTTTACCAAAATATACAAAATTGTAACTTCTATTCTTGATTTTCATTAAATCCTGTATTCGAATGACTAAATGTTTAAATAATAGCTCAATCCTGTCCAACTGGATTTACTGAAGGAACTAGAACCCAAGATGATGAAGATGATCATAATCAATCTGGTCCAAAAGAAAATAGGAATACTCTACCCAAACGGGACAACACTTATTATAATGATACCATTGAGACCACCAAATGGTATTTTTGTTGTGGAAGTGGATCTCCTTCAAGTTCAATTTCATTTGATTCAATTCGGTCTCAATTACCTGATACTTTCATGTTGTTTCAAAAAGGTGGTTCTTGCCAAGTCATTAATGGAAGGAATGTTCAAACTGGATGGGTTTAGTAATTTTCTTTTATTCTTATCTTTTTTTTTTTTGAATTCTCTATTTCAAAGTTGGGATGATGAGGATTCAAACAATGGAAATTCGTATAATGGGAGTAAACCCGATGGAGAGTACAGTGGTATATTCCTTGAGAACACAAAATATTTTTATTGTACTTATGGTCCAAGTTTTCGTATTATTTTTTCTTGATCCTAATTTAAATTTTATTATTCAACATCAAAATAACAAAAGTTCCGTATCCACCAACAAATCTTCAATTGACTCAAAGAAGTTCAACATCAGTTAGTATTTCATGGACAGCAAGTGCAGGATCTGGAGTTTATTATAAAATAACTACTTCTTCAACAACAACAAAATATTCATCAACATCAATAACATGGAACTCATTATCACCTGCAACAACTTACACTTTCTATATTTATGCTGGAAAAAATAACCCATCGTGGGGAAATGAAACATATGAAACTGTTGGTATGATTTTATTTTTTATTTGTATCCAATTCTAAGTAATATAATGATTAGGAACTTCAATCCAATTTACTACATGTTCAAGTGAATACACTGGTTTAAATTGTGAGCGTATTGTTTTCTTTTTATTCTTCTTTTTTCATTTCTTTTTGAAATTTTGAAAATGTAGAACCTGTTTGCAATCCAACATGTGTTCATGGAAATTGTATTGCACCAAATCAATGTTCATGTGATCCAAGATGGGGTGGTGTGCTTTGTAACCAATGTACAAATGGATATTATCCAAATGGTAGTGGAAATTGTTTAGAATGTAATTGTAATAATCATGGAGTATGTTCAGATGGACCAAGTGGAAATGGAGAATGTACATGTAATACAGGTTATACAACTCCTGAAAGTACAAACGATTATTGTTCCATTTGTTCATTTGGTTATGTTATGCAAGGTTCAATTTGTGTCAAATGTTATGAAACCTGTGAAACTTGTATTTTCAACTCAACTTATTGCACTTCGTATAATTTATTTATTATGAATTGGAAAAACAATACATACTAACTATAATTTCATTCCTTTCTTTAATAGGTGTAAATCAGGATTTATTCTTGAAAATAATGAATGTAGAAATGATTGTCCCGATTCAAGTTATTATAATTATATTTCAACTAGTTGCCAATGTATCTTTTTTCTTTCTTGTTTAATTTTTTTTTCAAACAATCAAAATTGGTTAGTATGCTCAACAAGTTGTGAAACATGTTTTGGAGGAAGTAGTAATGAATGTCTTTCGTGTCCAAATGATCTATTGTTGGAGGCCGGAACATGTGTAACAAATTGTTCTGCTAGTAACTATCCCGATAATGATAATATTTGTCAATGTCTCTTTTCATCCTTACTTTGAATATTTATTTCTTTGATTAACAAATAAACTCTAGCATGCCAATTTCCATGTTCAACATGTATAGGACCAGAAAATGGAGAATGTTTGACTTGTACTTCTCCTTATATTCAAAAGTTAACTTCATGTCTGTCTGAGATTCAATGTCTTCAAAGTGGTTATATTGATTCAAATAGAATTTGTCAAGGTATTAATTATTCATCCTGATTTTTATGTTCAAATATAGATTTTTCCTTTTTTTTTTTTTTTTTTTTGAAGATTGTGATGAAATGTGTTCAAAATGTTATGGACCAAACAATGATCAATGTCTTACATGTCCACATGAAACATATTTATTGAATGGAAAATGTTTGGATGATTGTCCAAGTGGTTACTATTCAAATTTAACTTCAAACAAATGTCAAGGTTTGTTTTTCCTTCTTTCCTCTTCCCTCAAAATAATATAAAGTAACAAATAATATCACAGCGTGTTATAGTCGATGCACAGAATGTTTCGGAATTAATGAAAATGAATGTTCTTCTTGTAATTATCCATTTTTATTGAATTCAACAACTTGTGTTTCAATTTTGGAATGTTCAAATTTTGGTTACAAAGATGACACTTTTTGTTTTCGTAACTTTTTTTTCTTTTTCTGTTTCTTTTTTTCTTCTTTTCGTTTTCTATATACATATAAATCTAAAAATCAAACAACTAGCATGTGATGAATCATGTTTAAAATGTAATGGACCATTACCAACGAATTGTGTGACATGCTCTAATTCAAAATATTTATTGAATGGAAAATGTTTGGATGATTGTCCTTTTGGTTATTTCGTTTCTGGAAGTCAATGTCAATGTATTTTTCTCTTCATTTTTATTTCGATTTTGTGATTGAAACCTTTGAAATAAAAAATGAAAAAAAGTTTGTAGTTTTCCTTGTTCAAGTTGTGAAAATGAGAGCACAAACTGCTTGAGTTGTGTGGAATCTTATTCATTGAATTCAACAAGTTGCATTTCCAATGAAGAATGCCTTTTAGATGGATATATTGAAAATGGAGTTTGTTCTGGTTCTAGTTTTTTTTTTTTTTGACCTTTTAACTATTCAATAAAGAAAAGAAAAGAATTAATAAATAAATAAATAAAATAATAGAATGTCACTCAAATTGTTCGACATGTAACGGGCCAACATCTAATAATTGTCTTTCTTGTTCAGAATCAAAATTACTATTGGAAGGAACTTGTGTTGATCAATGTCCTTCTTTGAATTATTATTTCGTAAATGTGACGAAGTCTTGTGAAAGTAAGGAATTAGAAAATAAATTTCAAAATAAGAAAGAAAAAAATAAGATATTAAAATAAAAATGAAATAGGATGTGATGTGAGTTGTTCAGAATGTTCAGGAGGAGGAAAAAGTGATTGTTTGAAATGTAGTCCCAATTTTTATCATCTTAATGAACAATGTTTGATGGAATGTCCTGATGGTTATTACAAAGATGATTCTTCCTCTATTTGTGCTCAATGTTCTCAAGTTTGTTTAACTTGTACCTCTGGTAGTTTTTGATTTATTTTTATTGTCGTTTTTCTGAAAAAAAAAATTGTAGAATCAATTTGTTCATCATGTATTTCAAAATATTCATTATATGGAGGAGAATTGTCCAGATGGATTTAACTCGAATAATGGCATTTGTTCTGGTATTTTTTTATTCTTTTTTTTTCATTTTCATTTTATATTCATTTTATTTTTGAAAAAAAAAATAATAATAAAAAATAATATAAAAACCTTACTAAATAGAGGCTCAAAATCAAAGTGGAAATCAAGGTTTGAGTCATTTTTTTTTTTTTTCCAATAATTTAACGTAAAACATAAAAACTAGTTGGACTTGGAGTTGGTCTAACATTTGGATTGTTATTTTTAATTTTGATTGGAGTATTGGTCTTCTTTTTCATTAAAAGACAAAAAACGAAAAATGAGAAACGATTTTCAGAATTTAAAATGGTTTGTTTTTAAAATTTTAAAAAAAATCATATTCTCAATTTTACGATTGTAAATAGGAAAAAAGGAATCGATTCTTTTCTGAAGAAAGGAAACGAGACAAATTTTCTTCAAGAAAAGGTTTTTATTTTTATTTTTTAATTAAATTTTGAACAAATTTTTATTCAAAAAATTGAAGTTATGAGTGGGAGTCAAAAATCAATCAACACACCCGGTCAAAGTACACTATTAAACACTGAGATTGGTTATTTTTCTTTCTTTTTGTTTCTTTCTTTGTATTTAAAATAAATAATAAAATAGATTTTGGGAGCTTCCCAGCATTTTTGTTGTTAAATCTTGGATTAGATTTTAGGATTGAGAAAGAAATAGGAAAAGGAGGATCAGGAAGCTTATCAATTTGTAGTCTTTTAAGAGAAGAAACTAAAGACATGTTCAAAACTGAGCTTGCTGTTGTCAAAATTTTAAATCGTAATACCATTTTCTTAAAATAAGGATTTACTTCTTTTTTAATCTTGATTTTTTTTTTTTCAAATTTAGAAAAAAATGGAAAAGAGGAACAAAATTTTTTTAATGAAGTTTCAATTACTTGGTATTTCCTTTTCTTTTCATTCTTCGCTCTTTCTTTCTTTTTTCTCACTTTCCAACATTTCAAACAAGGTCATTATCATTTCATCCAAATATTGTTCAATTAATTGGATATTGTGAAGAACCAAGATGTATTTTAACAAAACTTTATGAAAGAGATTTATTTTCACTTTTACATGATCCAAATGAAGGTGATTTTTATTTTTATTTATTTTTTTTTTTGAACTAACCAAAAACAAATAAATGTAAAAAAATTGTGTAGAAATCCAACCTAGCAGAGTAATCGAATTATGTCTTTGTATTATAAAAGGGATTGAAAGAATTCATCAAATTGGAATTGCTCATAGAGATTTGAAAACAAAAAATGTAACATAATTTTTGTTTAAAAAATTTAATTCGATTTTAGACCTTGAAATAGATTTTAATTGAACGAGGGAAAACTAATGAACAAAAAGATATTCGAGCTGTAATTTGTGATTTTGGATTGGCTGTCAATAGTAAAAATATTAAAGAAGCTCCATCAGGTTCATTTTCTATAATTTCATTTTTTTTTTTTTTTTTTTGGATTATTTAAATCAAATAATAAAAAAAAACAATAACAATACAGGAATCTCACCACAATATGCATCACCAGAAGTTTTCAACTCAGTTAGACTTAAAACACCACTTGATTTGAAAGGATATCAAAGTGGAGATTTATTTTCATTTGGAGTGGTTGTTTGGGAAATTATTAATAGGCAAATTCCATGGAGTGATTCTCCATTAGAAGAAATCGAATATTCAATTAGGTTTGCTTTTTTATTTTTATTTTTATTTGAAAATATCAAAACCAAAAAAATCGAAAAATGTAAATAAAATAAATAAAAATGAAAATCGAAAAAATATAGAGATGGGAAAAGATTAGAAATTGGAGAAGTTGATAATTCTCTTGGATTTTTGAAAGGGATGATTCGACAATGTTGGAAAGATCCTCAATTAAGACCAACACCTTCTTCAATTATTCAAGTATTCCCTACACCTTAACTTTTGTATTATAAAAATAATAATTATTATTGAAAAAGAAATTATTATTTTTCTTTCTTTAAATTTGGTACAGTTATTTATTTTTTCTAATGTTACATATTTTGATTCAAACTTTTTTGGTTGTTTACAGTTTGAACAAGATTTTTAGTAATAAGGTAAACTGGATCTGTTTGAGAAGTTGGTTTACAAACTCGAATATGATCTTTTTCAATCATGACAAATTCTCCATAACCAGGGTTTGCTGATTCAATTGGAACAATAACCATTCCAAATCCTCCTTTCTTTTTCTTATCTTCCTTTTCATTTAAAAGATTCTTCTTTTCTGTTAATCCTAAAAAGTTTTTAATACTTTGAAAACTCATGAATGCTTCAACTTGAGCTTCATCAAATCCTATTTTAGTTTCTAAAGATTCTCCAACACTAATAACATCAATATTTTTGTATTCTTTAGAAAATTTTTGATTTTGTTCCATTAAGAATTTTGAACTATTTTATTTTTTATTTTTTAATTATTTAATCCTTGAGTTTTTTATGAAAGAGTTAAAAAGAAGAAAAGTCATACTCTTTTGCAAGTTCAACAACTTCAATTGAGGGTAAAAGGAGGAGTTTAAGTTTTTCAGAATATTGAGCAAGCCAAGAACCATAGTGAGGTGTTGAATAAAATACAATTCCTTTTGTATTATCGGAAAGGGTGTTTTGAGCTTCTTGGAGTTTTGAATCAAGTAAAATTTGTTTCACCTTTATCAAGAAAAATTAATTAATTGTTGAAGTAAAAGAAAAACGAAAAAATTACCAAAAGTCCTCCCATACTATGACATACGAAATAAACAGGTCTATCTTTTCCAACTTGAGCACTTTGAAGTTTTTCTAATAGTTCATTACTTCTTTCTTTAAGAGTTTTTGCATTTCTTTCTTCTGATGCTGGTGACCAATCACTTAAGACAGTTTGATAGTTAACAGCAAGAATTCGAGCCTTTTATAAAAATTTAAATGAATTATTGTTTAATTAAAAAGAAATTAGAAAGGAGGGAAAAAAAAAAAAAAAAAAAAAAA
>Ga0209960_1004411_pt1 | contig 10831 bp, 8 predicted proteins | sample ThiBiot_500_plan_2_FD_183947 | JGI IMG/M metagenome (GOLD analysis project Ga0209960, IMG submission 183947) | Wastewater bioreactor microbial communities from Cape Town, South Africa - Thiocy_expt_500_plan (SPAdes) | ecosystem: Engineered > Bioreactor > Thiocyanate-remediating >... | reverse complement strand
TCATCTCTCTCTCTCTTTTTTTTTTTTTTTCATATTATATTTATTAGAGTCACTGCAGGAACCCCAACAAAATTTGAATTTGATGTTCACAATACTAATGACTTTGAAGTTGATGTTGAACTTGATATTCCAGGGGAACTTACAAGCAAAAGTGATTCTCTTCCATTCAAAGTTAGGTTAGCAAAAGATGGAAAACATCATTTTGGATACGTTACAAGTCCCACAGATATTGAACCAGCTTGGTCTTGGACTCAAGTTGCAGATAATGGACCAAAAACCAAAATTGGAACTTATGAGGCCAAAGGAGTCATTATGACCCAAACTCAAACCTATTTCCAAGACAGCCCAAATAACAAATTACAAATGGATTTAGAAAATACTCACACTTACGCTGTTGATGTTGAAATTGACTTTACAGGTGATGGAAACGTTGATATGGGTGGAAGAGAAAGACCAATTAAAATCAAAGTCCCAGCAGCTTCAAAATTATCAGCAGGATTTGTAAATTTCACTGGAGAAATCAATGTCTCTTGGGCTTGGGTTGAAGTTGGAGATGATTAGATAATGTAAAACCAAATAAAAAATAACAGGAAAAAAAAAAAAAAAAAAAAAAGTTGAATTGATTTTGTTATTTTGTTCACTTATTATTCTTTTGTCTTTCATTTTTTATTATCTATAAATCAACAAACTCCTCAATACTTCAACTTTTTCACCTGCTTGTTCTTTCCTGATAAATTTGTAAATATTATAAAAATGGAAAGGCATCTTTGGGAAGCCTGTTCAAATGGAAGAGTCGAAGAAGTTATTCAATTACTTCAAAGCTCACAAATTAACACTAATTGGCAATATCAGAGTGATTATCCTTATGGAACACCTTTTCATAGTGCTTGTCAAGAAGGACATATTGATATTGTGAAATTATTATTAAATGATGGAAGAGTTGATATTAATAAAGAAAATACAAATGGAGAAACACCTTTTTATAGTGCTTGTGAAAGAGGACATATTGATATTGTGAAATTATTATTAAATGATCAAAGAGTTGATATCAATAAAAAAAGGAATTATGATTTAACACCTTTTTGTGTTGCTTGTGAGAATGGACATATTGAAATTGTGAAATTATTATTAAATGATCAAAGAGTTGATATAAATGATCTTACACCTTTTTGGATTGCTTGTGTGTTAGGGAAAATTGGAGATGTGAAATTATTATTAAATGATCAAAGAGTCGATATCAATAAACCAAATAATTATGGTTTAACCCCTTTATATGTTGCTTGTGGAAATGGACACATTGAAGTTGTGAAATTATTATTAAATGATGAAAGAGTTGATATCAATAAAGCAACAAATGCTGAAAATACACCTTTTTATATCGCTTGTAAAAATAGGCATATTGAAATCGTGAAATTATTGTTAAATGATAAAAGAGTTGATATTAATAAACCAAATAAGAATGGTTGGACACCTTTTTATTTTGCTTGTGAAAAAGGACATCTTGAAATTGTAGGGTTATTATTAAATGATCAAAGAGTTGATATTAATAAACCAGATAAGAATGGTCAAACACCTTTTTATATTGCTTGTGAAAAAGGACATATTGAAATCGTGAAATTACTATTAAATGACAATAGAGTTGAGCTTAATAAAGCAGATGATGGGAGAACTCCTTTTTGGATTGCTTGTCAAGAAGGACATATTGAAATTGTGAAATTATTATTAAATGATAATAGAGTTCATACAAATGATCTAACACCTTTTTGGATTGCTTGTGAAAATGGAAATATTGAAATTGTGAAATTATTATTGAATGATGAAAGGGTTGATATCAATAAATCAATGTATCGTGGTTTTACACCTTTTTATATTGCTTGTGAAAAAGGACATATTGAACTAGTGGAATTATTATTAAATGATAGGAGAGTTGATGTAAATAAAGCAGAAAGTGATGATAGAGTAACACCTTTTTTTATTGCTTGTGAAAAAGGACATATTGAAATTGTGAAATTATTATTAAATGATAAAAGAGTTGATGTAAATAAAGCAAATTACGGTTTAACACCTTTTTATGTTGCTTGTTTTTATGGACATATTGAAATTGTGAAATTATTATTAAATGATAAAAGAGTTGATATCAATAAAGCTACAAATTATGAGAAAACACCTTTTTATATTGCATGTTATTCTGGACATATTGACATTGTAAAGCTATTATTAAATGATGAAAGAGTTCATATTAATAAAGCAAATGAGAACGATGGAAAAACTCCTTTTTGTATTGTTTGTCAAAAAAGATATATAGAAGCTGTGAAATTATTATTAAGCGATAAAAGGGTGGATGTCAATAAGGTGGATTTGAATAAAGAAACGCCTTTTAATTTTGCTTGTCAACAGCAAGATATTGAGGTTGTGAAATTATTATTAAATGATAAAAGAGTTGATATCAATCAAGTAAATAGTTATGGTCATTCTCCTTTTTATATTACTTGCTATTTTGGATATTTTGAAATAGTGAGATTATTATTAAATGACAAGAGACTTAATAAAACGCAAACGCAGTATGATTATTGGGCTTCGTTTTGGATGGCCTGTTACGATGGACATATTGAAACAGTGAAATTATTATTAAATGGTGATGAAAGAGTTGATATCAATAAAGGAAGAATTGATGGGACAACAGCTTTTTTTATTGCCTGTCAAAAAGGACATATTGATATTGTGAAGCTATTATTAAATGATAAAAGAATTTCGATAGGAAAGGAAAACTATGAAGGAAAAACTGCAATTGATATCGCAGAAGAAGAGAACCACTCATATATTGTGGAATTAATTCAAGAATTTGATACAGGTATCATAACAACATACTTACTTTAAAACACAATCACTAAGAAAAAAAAAAAAAAAAATTAGAAGAAAGATATGAAGAATATTTAGAAACTTTTCAAAGTTTTCCCTTCTTTCGTATTGAAAATGAAACAATCGACGAACAAAATTTTTTTATTTTATATGAATATTTGGAAATAAACGAAAATTTTAAAGAATTAAGGTACTCTTTTCTTTCTTCTTTTTGTTTCTTGTTTTCTTTCTTCTCAAAGTAAAAATCTTTCAGGTTAATAAATTGTGGCTTGACACCTTCAATTGCTCTCGAAATCTTGAAAATTTTGATTTGGAAATATGAAAATTTACAATTAAGCAATCTCTCCGTCATTGAGTTTTTTTTTTTTAATTTTTTTTTTTTTCTGTTTTTGAATATTTTATAATACAATAATTCAATAGAATTGATTATATTGAATTGGAATCAACAGAAGGATTAGAAAGTATTCCAATTGAAATTAAATCTAAAGGAACTCAAGAAATAGCAGAATATATTTTAGATTTAGCAAAATCATCACAATCAATTTATCGAACAAAATTAATGGTTGTTGGATATGAAAATGTTGGGAAAACGACTTTATTGGATTGCTTATTTCCTTTGATGAATGAGATTGAAGTTCCAAATATTTTTGGTGTCAATTATAAGTATCTTTTTTTATTAGAAGGAAAATATTTAAATCAATATTACCAAGGAGAATTATATAAACAATATATTCTTAACAACAGACAATGGAACATTCAAGAAATAAAAGAAAAAGGATTAGCACTAATTCCATTAGTTAATAAAAATCAAAAGAAACTTAAAATTTATTTTAAAGATAAAGAAACAAGAGATAAATGGATCGAAAGATTGAAAAGAGTTACTTTAAATACTGCAACTCATGGAATTGAAGTGAACACTCATATTTGGAAATCTTCAACATTCAATCAATACCTTTTAAAAAACTTGCAATCAAACCAAAATGAAAATGAAGATAATGAAGATCAAGAAAATTTTGTAGAATTTTCAACCTGGGATTTTGCAGGACAACATGATTATTATAATACACATCATTATTTTTTATCAAATAGATCAATATTTTTAGTATTATATAGAATGGATCATGGAATGAAAGGTTTAGAAAGTTTGGATTTCTGGTTTAAATCATTATCATCTCATTTAAATCAAAATTATTGTGATGATAATGGAAATCCATTTTATTCAATTATTATTGTTGGTACTTTTTTGGATTCAGAACTTGTTTTAAATGATGACCACATAAAAGATACTCGGAAAAGAAGAGTTGAAGAGATATATGATAAAAATGGATTGAAATCCCCACCATTTTATTTTGAAGTTAGTTGTTCAACATTAGAAAACATTGGGGAATTAAGAGAAACCATTTTTAATGTTTCATTAGGACATTCATATATGGGTGAAAATGTTCCAGTTGGATATTTATCAATTGAAAAATCAATTTATGAATTAAGGAAATTGAAACAAGATCATCCAATTATTGAAATTCAAGATTTAATTGATCATGTTGAATCACAATCTCAATTTTCAATTAAAATGGATATTGAATTTGTAAAAAGAGCATTAAGATTATTACATGAATGGGGAATTTGTATTTATTTTGATAATCCAATTGAATTATCAGATATTGTTGTTTTGGATCCACAACATTTCACAAAAACAATTTTGGGAGATTTATTCAAAGCAGATGAATCAATAAGACAAATGAGATTAAATGGAATTATTGATTATTCTCAATTAAATAAGATTTGGAATGGACCTACATATTTAATTGACACTTATTTAATATTGTTGGAAAAATTTGAAGTTTGTTTTATTTTGGAAGATCAACAGAATAAAAATGGAAATCAACATGAAAATCAAAAGAAACTCATTATTCCAAATTTGCTTTCAGAAGATAAAATGAGAATAAATGAGGAGAAACTAAGAATGAAATGGCCAGAAACAATTCCAAGAGGAGAAATTGAAATTGAAAGGATATTTTCATTTAATCAAGTTCCAAGTGAAATGGTTTCAAGATTATTGGTTCGATTTCATGATAGAATTGTTGATAATATTATTTGGAGAAGAGGTGTATTATTAAAGCATTTTAATAATGAAAATATTTTATGTTTATTGGAAGTTAAAATGTCAGAAAATTTATTTGAAATTAGAATTAGAGGAAAGGAAAGAAGTGAATGTTTAGAAATGATGAAATATATTTATGAAGAAGTGAAAATAGTTAGTGGAAATTATAAAGGAGTGAGATGGAAAGAATGTGTTAGATCTCCTCATTTTTCAAAAGCATTAATTGATTTGGATGATATTCATCAAGATTGTAAATTGGAATTAAAAGATAGAAAATTAATATGTCCAATTACTCATTTTCCAATTTATGGTGAGGAATTATTATTCAAAGCTGGTTTACGTGATTGTTTAGATTCTCAAAATATCATAGGAAATGATTATTGGAAATTTACATTTCAAAGTCAGAATCAAGAAAATGAAACAAAAACAATTTTTGAAAATTCAGAAATATTTGATGAAGAATTATTTGAGGGATTGAAAAAGATTTTAGAAATTCTTGGATTTAATCTCTCAATGGTTGAAAAAGTAATTGGAAATGAGAATCTTGATCTCAAAGAGATATTTAAAAGGCGCAGTGAACAAATATTTAAAAATTGTAAAAGTAATCCAAATCGATATAAAAAGGAAAGTTGGTATGAAGGAAATGATATTGAACTTCGAAAATCAATGATTCAATATTTAGGAAACTATATATCAAAATTCAGAAAACTTGGTTGGAATTATGGAAATAATGTATGTTTATTCAAACTTTTCTTTCTTTTCTTTTCTTTTTTGAACCCTAATAATTAAACTTAGGCATTTGTGATTCCAATGATTCAAGGAACAAATGAAGATGCTGCTCAAAGAATTTGTACTCTTTATCTTTCTTTTTCTTTTTTCCATTTGAATTGTTTTTTTTTTTGAATTTAAATAAATAAATCTGAAGGTAATGATGGATTTAGTGCAGTTCCAGCAAGTGATGATGATCTTGGATATTTTTCTCTGGGTATAATTTTATTACTTTCCTTTCATTTCTAAAATTTTAAATCGACAAAACTTAAAACTAAACAACCCCAACATAAAAGGAGTGTATACAACTTCGAAAGAGAAATATGCAAGGAAATATTGTAAGGGAGATCTTAAAGTATTTGTGATTGGACTTATGATTGTTGGTAATCCATTTCCAATTGTTGAACATCCATTTATTACAGATGAAGATGGAAAAGTGGTGATGGAAAAACAAGAACAAAAAGATTCAAATGGAATGGATAAATACAAACGAAAAATCAATGAGAAAGGTTATTTTGGAAAACCTATAAATCCTGGTTATGATTCTCATATTTCTCTTGGTAAATTTTTTTTAAAATCATTTTATACATTTTCAATAAACAAAATTTGAATTTTTTTTTCTTTAAAAAAAAAAAACTAATAGTGAATGGAAACTCGACAGGTACAGCTTATCCAATAACCAAAGTTGAAGAATTAAATGAAGAATGGACTGTTGATGAATTAGTTGTCAATGAATCACAAACTTATCCTTGCTTTATAGTGTACAGTCAATAAATAAAAATCAAAATTAGCTTGGGTTCAAGAATATTGAGGAAGAGTCCATCAAATTTATCAATCAGAGTTTTAAAAGAGAAATCAAAATTTCTAATGAACATAATATTATGATTCACAATAATCAATTGAAGAAGATTCTAAAATTATTGTGTTTATTGGATTACAATGTTTTAATCTAGTTTCATAATTCATTCAAGTTGCAATTAAAAATGTTTTCCCTGCATTTCTCTTCTTCAGTTATTCCAATTCTTATTTTGATAGCAATGATACTGGTCTTAATAACTTTAAATTCACAACTAACAATTACAATAATTAGATAACAAAGTTATAACAAATGAATCAATTAAGAAGTTATAGTTTGATAATCAACAGAATTACACTACTGAATTTTAAACAATCCTCCAAGTCATTCAATTTATAATTTCGTGATAAACTCCTCCATTCTGATCTAAACTCAACACAATTGAATTCTTCCAAAAGATCAATATTGATTCAATATAACAATTCATTCAAATCATGATTAAACATTGATTAAATTTGATTCAATCTGATTAAATATTGATTCTTTAACATCAAAAAATATCAAAAAATATCAAAAAATATCAATCAAAACATCAAAAATATCAATTGAGTTTGATCTGTGGATCTTTCTAAGTGTTGCGTAACAATATTCTAATACTCTCTTAACTAATTACTCTTTTCTTTGACGATCTCTTATTCTATTTGGCAAAAAAATTTTTATGCTTGTAGTTAACAGTTCTTTCTGAATTGCTGCAGTGTTTTTGAGTGAAAGCGAGAGGAGACAGACCTAAAGAAAGAACAGTAAACAACTGGAATCTGAAAGTAAGAGAAGTTAATAGAAGAAGAAAGCTAAAAGAAAGAAGAAACAGAAACCAACAAGAAAGAACAAAGAAAGAAGTATAACACTTCTTAAATATTAGAGTATGTTTTATTTCTAATTATTACAGTTTGTGTTTTTTTTTTGAAGAAAAAGAAGGAATTGCTTTATTCATACTTATTTTCATTTATTTATTATTGTAATTTTTGTTGTCGTTGATCAAAATGCCAAGCATTTGTAAATTATTATTCCAATATTTTTTGTAATTAACTATTTTTATTTTATTTTTTATTTGTTTTATAAAGGAAGGATGTCAGATGATGTCGGGAAGCTTGTTGATATTGTGACAATTGCTAAACGAGCTCTGAATATCGCACAAGTCGCTTGTAAGAGTGGAGATGAAGCTGTTGAAGACTCAAAGAATTCTTCTCAAGTTATTCAAACGTTAAGTCCAAAATTGAGGTTTCTTAGTTCTGAAATTGCCAAACAAATAGAGGAACTTTTTTTTTTTCAATTATAATTATTTTGCAGATGAATTCCAATTCCGAATTTAATGCTTTTCTTCTTTTCTTTCTTTTCTTTCTTTTCTTCTTTATTCTTTATTCTTTAAAACCATTAGATACTTTCCACTTTAAAGAATAGACTCACAAAAAGATCAGAAGATTTAAGAACTCAATACGAGGTTAGATCCAACTTTTATTATTGATTTCTCTCTTTTTTTTATTTGTTTCAAATGAATGAAACAACAAAACTCTTTTTTTTTAAAAAAATGGATTTAGACATTGCAAAAGAATTTCAAAATTTGTTATGAAGAACTCGAACAAATATTTAAAGTGTTAGATCAAAAAAAAATTGATAAGGAATTTTACTCTGATGGCAAATTATTAACGTTTATGGGAAAAACAAAAGAAACAAATGTAAAAAGTAATGAACCAGAGGCTGCATTATCACTTTTCGACTTTGTAGATATAGAATCAATTGAAAGTTTGAAACAACAAACAAATGAAGAAATGAAAAAACTTTCTGAAATTTCTAATAACTCCTCCTCAATAATTACCAAATTTAATGACTCGTTTAATGTATTCCATGAACAATATACTCGAGCAACTGAAGTTTCCCAATTGACTGGCTCAGGTTTTTTTTTTTCAATACTTGTTCTTTTTTCTCATCCTTCAAAGAAATCATTTTTAACAATCAAATAACAAATGATAAAAGATGTGGAATTTTTAATTGAAACAACAGCAACTCAAGATCATATCGCTGAAGAAATGGCTCAAACTCTCATCATGATTGCAAATCATTATTCTTACTGTGTAAATATCCTCAAGTAATTTTTCTATTTCCTTTTCTTTGCAATTTGGTCCTGACTTTTTTTTTTTTTTTTTTTTTTCTTGAATCTTCCAATTGTAATCATAATAGATCCCATAATGAAATTCAAAATGTTGAGATAAAAGCTTTAGAAAACCAAACAATGGAAGATCTCCGAATTTCAAATAAATTAAAAGAACCTCTTGATAAATTAATTCTTGTTAGGTAATTTAATTTTCGACTTTAGTTGTGTTTTATTTTCATTGAATATCAAGAAAAAAAAAAAAAAAAAAAAAAAGTCAAGGATTAAAAAAACGAGAACAAGATAACCAGTTGGGTTATGACTTACATGTATCTTTACTTTCCGACCTTGAAAATTTTAATTCCACACTTCCAACCAATTTTACAGAAATGAAAACTTATGAGGTATCAATCAATTTCTTTTCTCTTTTTTTTTTTCCCACTCAGAGTGAATCCTTTTTTCTCTAAAATTTTAGCAAGAATTTGAGACCTTAAAAGCAGTTATTGATTCAAATTATTCTGAATTTACAAACTTGATTGCCTGGTTCGTATTTCAAAAAAAAAAAAAAAAAAAAAAAAAAAAAAAAAAAAAATGCAAGAAAATTCTTCATAAAATAAAAAACAATCAATAGGTACAGACAATTTCATTCCTCTTATGAAAGATTGGTTGTAGAGATTGATAGAAGATTTAGATACATTGAAGAAGAACAACAAATAGTCAATGACTTTTTATATTTAATTGAAGAGAGATGTAAAAAAGAGAACGAAATTAGAATGCAATTTTGGGAATCACATGGACAATTCTTACCTCTGGCTTTATGTCCTTCAATTAAGGTCTTTTTTTTTCTTTATTATTTCTTTCCTTTATTTCTTTCTTTTTTATCTTTCTTTTTTATGACCAAAAACTAAAAAACATATTAAAGGATATGCCAACCAAGAGACAAGTTTTCCCTGAAACTCAAACAAGCAAACTCCCCAAACTTTCTGAAGTAACCATCTCAAAAGCCAAAAAGGAACTTATTAAGATGCTTTCATCAGAAGACTTTGACAAGAAAAAATAGATTTAAGAATAAATATGTATACATTTTTTTTAAAATTCTTTTTCTTGTTTTCGATTATTATTTATTAATTCAATATTATTATAATTCACATCTATTTTTGATTTCGTCAATTAAAACGAAGTCTTATTATTTTTCAAAGAGATAAAAATTTTGGTTCTTCTGTTTGGAGAGATGAATCTGCTGTTTGGTTGGGATTTGATTCTTGTTGAATTGGTTGTTGAGGTTGAACAGCAACTAATTGTTTTGAACCAAAATGAGATTTTCTCAAAGATAATCTTTCTTGAATTAATTGAATTCTCATTTTCTCAAGTTGTTTCCTTTCATTTGCCAACATAATTTCCAATTCATCAAAATGAGTCAATTTAATTTCCAATTTTTTTAATTCCAATTCAACTGCTTCAATTACCAATTTTTGTAATGTTCTTTCTTCTGTCATTGCTAATAAATATGCTTTGGTTGCTGCTGCTCCAAGTGCTGCACTTGTCACTGTCTCAATCGTCTCTTGTTTTCTATTCTTATCCTTTTTGTTCTTTACTTCATTCTCATTATTACTACCAATATTATTATCATCATTTCCATTATTATTACTACTATTACTCTCTTCTGTTGTTGAAATATCCATTCCTTCTAATCCTCCTTCTTTTTCTCCTTCTTGTTTTTCTTTTTCTTCTTGTTTTTCTTCATCTTTTTCTTCATCACCTTCAATTTTATTTCCATTTCCATTTCCATTTGATTGATTTTTAAAATTTGAAGAAGAAGAAGAAGAATCAATTGAATTTTGAAAATTATGAGTGAATTGATTGAGAGCAGCTTTGGCAGCAGCTGATGCAACTGATGGATTAATAATTGATGCCAAAAATGAAAGAGTTGATATGATTGGATTATCAGTTTGAGAAAATGGAAGCGTGGAATATTTAAATGGTCCAAGTTCTGATAATTGGGAATCAAGGTATGGATCTTCTATTGGTAATTGAAGAAATTGAATGATGCATTGTTCTTTCGTCCTTGTTCCAACATGTTCTGCCACTTTTTGCCAATCTTCTCCATACATTTCAACTCCTTCAAGTAAATGTAACTTTTTTCATTTTAGTTTTTTTTTTT
>Ga0209960_1004408_pt1 | contig 10837 bp, 14 predicted proteins | sample ThiBiot_500_plan_2_FD_183947 | JGI IMG/M metagenome (GOLD analysis project Ga0209960, IMG submission 183947) | Wastewater bioreactor microbial communities from Cape Town, South Africa - Thiocy_expt_500_plan (SPAdes) | ecosystem: Engineered > Bioreactor > Thiocyanate-remediating >... | reverse complement strand
CATTTTTAAAAAAAAAAAAAAAAAAAAAGCAATTACTGAAGGAAAGGATAACAGATGCCCCATTCAACTCATCTTTAATTGTTTCAGAGTAAGGTAAATAAACAATTTCTAACAATTTCAAATTGCAAATAGATTTTGGATAATGATAGTAAAACTTTGCTGCTGTATTTTGTTCAAGTTCAAGCAGTATTGCACCAACTACACCTTCATGCTCTAGTACTTCTTTATAAAGTGAATCTCGATCTAAACAAAACTGTAACTTGGTAGATTGAAGAATTGCTATATAATTCTCTGGAGGATTAGTTGGATATACAAGCTCGCATTTTTCAGAAACAAGGACATTCAATGCGACACTAGAAGCAACGACATCTGTATATTGACTTGGATCACATTGCCATTTATTAATTAAAAAAGATGAAGAAGGATATTCTTGCCCATCATAAAATAATGTTGCTTGTGAAACTATGAAGAATAGACACAAGACTTTGAGATAGGTCAACATAAGAGAGATTATTAATTATTGGTGAAAGATTGAAATAAGTGGTCAACGCTTAGAAATTTGATATCAAAAGGAATGAACTAAAGGAGAACAAATACAATGAAAAACTAAGGAATCGAATAGAAGTTGATAATTAAGAAGTATAAATGAAAAAGAGGAATAATTAAACAATTGTGAAAGTAAAGATGAAAGAAGTTAAAGTTCAAAAAAATTAATTGGGAAAAAAAAAAAAAAAAAAAAAAAAAAAAAAAAAAAAAAAAAAAAAAAAAAAAAAAAAAAAAAAAAAAAAAAAAAAAAAAAAAAAAAAAAAAAAAAAAAAAATACAAAAATAAAAAAAAAAAAAAAAATGAATGAATGAGAATATAGAAAATGAAATTATAAAGTGATGAAAATTATGAATTATGAACAAGAAAAGTGGAATAGAAAAGTGAATTGAAGAGTGAAAGTGAAAGAAGAAATCTATTAAAAAAGTAAGTGAAAAATAAGTGGAAAAAAATCAATTTTTTGGGTAAGTTGAGTTTTTGTTTTTTGTTTTTGTTTTTGTTTGACCAAAAAAAATCTCTTTTGAAATTCCCAAAAAATGAAATCCAAACACCTTATAAGGTCCCGATCATTTTTCATCCAAGGCAACAATAACAACAATCAACAAAGCTTGTTTTTTTTTCATTCTTCCCAAGTTTTTTTTTTTTTGATTTTTCATTTTGAAAGAATTTATTGGTTCGATTATCATTAATTAGAGAAAGGTTTGGAATAAAAGAGAGTGCTAGATTCATCCCAAACAAGCAAACAAAATAAAATAAATAAAAAAAACATGAAAAAAAAATTCAAAAAGAAAAACAGGGAATGGTTGATATCGATTGTAGGATGGCAATGAACAAATTGTTAGTCTGTTTGATTCCTCAAATCTGAAGCTTTCGTCAAATAAATATTGTGTTGAACTCTTTGGAATTCTTGACTTTTCGCTTTGAACTTTTCCTTGAAATTGTTATCTTGAAGGTTCTTTTTTTATCTTTTTTCTTTCCTTTGACCTTTTCAATTTTTTTTTTCTCGTTGCTTCTTACTTCAAAAGATCTTTCTTTTCGTGTTGTTATTGTTGTATTTTGTTGTTATCTCTTCAAATTTAATAAATGAATAAACGATCAAAAATCAAATGAGTAGACCAAATCTAACATTAAGTATTTATCCAGACTCTGGAGTGGCTGATTATATTACTCTTGGATTATGTTCTGCTAACTATTTAGTTCTTTTAGTTCTTACTGTAATCGCTATTCACAACAGAGATTTTTTACCTATTAAAGCAAAACAACTATGGGTTTTATGTCTTTTGTATCTATCCTCTCTAATATGGTGGTTCTCCACTTCGGTTTGTTTTCTCTTTTCAAAAAAAAAAAGTCAACAAATTCAAAGATGTCCCTTCACTCTGTGTATTTAGGTACTATCGGATGTATAGGGTCATTATTCAAGGAAAAAAATTCTGGGAATATCAATTTCTTGTCATCATGGTGTTTATGATTCCAGCACTTATCGTCTGTGTAATAATAGAAGCTCTTAAACTCTCACAATTTAATGATGATCCTACATACATGGCCTGTTATGTAAACTATTATGCTCAAATTGGGATTATTGCTACTTTTGTTATATATCTAGCACCTTTAATCGTAACATCTCATTTCCTTTTTTTTTTTTTAAAAAAAAACAAAAAGAAAAAAAAGAACAACAAAGAAAGGAATGAAAAAATAGAATATAGATAAAAAAATAGAATATAGTAATTATATATGATATATGAATATCAAAAAACAAAATAAAAAAACAATAGTATTTAACAATTGCATTGAGAAATGTTCAAAGAGGATATGGAGATTATATTGAAAATAGGAAAGTTATTTTCTCATCGATTATAACTTTTATTCTTTATGTTGTATTTGCAGTCGCAAACTTGACAGATTATATTTGGGGAAGATGTTTAGTAGATTTCTTGGTATTAAATTTTGTTTCTTTTGTTTTGTTTTAACAAACTTTTAATACTCAAATTTTTTAGATTATTTTCGGAATTGATTTCATTTATTATTTTATTCTTGGAAAACCTCTCTATGGCTGGTAATTTCTTTTCGAACCCACTATTTTTTTTTTTTGAAACCAAAATAACAAAAAATAAAAGCTTATTCGATCGAGAAAAATGTTTACTTGAGTTTAAGAAGGGTTTTCAAATGGAAACCTTCTCTTCAAATCTTAATGATGCAAGTCAAAGTCAAAGTGATGGAGTTTAAATGATAGTTTATTCTGTATCAGAAATAAACTTGTTGAATAAGAATCAATTTTATATCAATAATTCATCCAACAAAAAAAAGAAAAAAGAAGCGTTTTCATTGGTGGAAATAAAATTGAAAAAAAAATTATGACCCATAAGCAAATCTCCCAGGCAGGTTTTGTATAAATTTCCTTGATATTTCTTTTGGTTTTGAAAATAAAAAACACATTTTGAAAGTTTTTCCAAAAGGTAAACTTCTATTCTAAAAAATGTTTAGTTCGATAAAAAGAACTTTCATTTTTTCTTTACAGAATCGTTTGAGAGTAATTCTCTTTCGATTCTTTTCTTTTTCACAAAAAACCAAAAAAAAACCTCTCTTGTATTCTTTTCTTTCGCCTTCCCAATCTTTTATTAAACTAACAAGCTTGTTTGATGTTGCTATTTAAAAATCATCGCCTTGCAGCAAGAAAAATTGATGTTCGTTCAAAATCAGATCTGGAAAATAAAGTTTGAAAAAAAAAAAAAAAAAAGGGTTTACAATTAATTCTGAAAGAAATATCAAGAAGGAGAAGAATCTTTCAAATAGAAGCTTTTATTCTTTTATTTCATTGAATCAAGTAAATAAACCTTAAAAAGAGATTCTCAAAGATTGCTTTTAATAATTATAATTGATTGATTGAAACTGAGTCTTCCAAAAGCCAAACTTTCAAGAAAAAAGAGAATTTCAAAAAGAAAAGAAAAAAAATTCGAAATGCATAGCAGGATGGCACTCTTCACCTCCTCTCTTCCTCTTCGTAGGACCTTCTCTGGTCTCACTCGCCCTCTCACCCCAATTCTCACTTCACTCTCAAACCCTTCAACTATCTCAAGAACATCTCGATTCACATCACAACGTCTCTTTCAAAGGAATTTTGCCACACAACAACCACAAAAATCTGACTCTTCAAAGTTATTGTCAAACCTCGTTGCTGCTCAAAATACAGCAACAAAGAGTGCTTCAACAAAGAGCTCTTCTTCTTCTTCTTCTCGTTCAAATGCTTCTAAAGGAACATTTTATCAAAAGAATAGAAGTGCAATCCTAGGACTTGGTTTTGGAGCTTTAGTAACAGCATTGGGTGCTGGATTTTATTTTTTGGGAAGACCTGAGAGTGGTGAAGAAGATGAATTTTCAGATGGTTCGTTATCTTTCTCTTTTTTTTAAAAAATCTTACATATTTATTTAATATTTTAAAAAAAAATCTTTTTTGATTTTAGAAAATGAATTGATGGCATACTTTTTAAGAGCACAAAAGAGAGTAGATGATTTCATTAAAGTATTTCATTTTACATGATTCATTTCTTTTTTCACTTTTTTTTTTTTTCCCTCATTTTTCTCTTGAAATATAAAAACTTATCATCATTTTCATTGATTGTAGTTTTATACGGAACCTTCAAGTGAACTTCTTCTTCCACCACCACTTCCTCCTCAATATCAAAGACCATATACACTTGTAATTGATTTAGACGAAACACTTGTTCACTCAACTTGGAGTGTATGAAACTTTATTGCATTATTATTTTTTTCTTTCTTTGAATAATTTTTTAAAAAAAAAAAAACAGAAAGGAACTGGATGGAGAACAGTTAAAAGACCTGGACTTGATTATTTCTTAGCTTATATGAGTGAATTTTTTGAGATTGTCATTTTTACTCAACAAACAGTGATGGTAATTTTCTTCTTCTTCTTCTTCTTCTTCTTATTGTTTCATTTTTTTTCTTTTTTCTTTTTTCTTTTCTTTTTTCTGATAATTATGATAATATTCAATTTTACAATAGTATGCAGATCCAATTTTAAACAAAATTGATCCACAAGGGTATATTATGTATAAATTATACCGAGATTCAACCAAATATGAAAATGGAAAACATTATAAGGTTAATTTTTAATTTGAATATTTAATTACTTTATCATTCAACTTTTTTTTTTTTGGAAAAATTATAATAGGATCTTTCAAAATTAAACAGAGAGATTGGAAAAGTTCTTCTTCTTGAAGATGATCCAAATACTTATCAACAAGAAAATGTTATTCATATTAAACCATGGAAAGGAGATCCAAATGATAGAGAACTTCTTGCTTTATTACCTTTCCTTGAAAGTATTTATTTTATTTTGTTTATTTTATTTATTTTATTTTTTTCAATAAAAATAATTCAGAAATTCAAAAAAAAAAAAATGATAAAATAAAAATAAATAAAGCTTTGGCTGTCTCAGGAGTTAATGATGTACGTGGTGTTTTAAGAAATTATGAAGGAAAACATATTCCAACTGTATTTGCTGAAAATCAAAAAAGATTTAAAGAAAAAATGGCACCAGAACAAGCTAAAAAAGGATTTTGGAGATCAAGTCAGGTTAATAATTTTATTTTAAATTATTTAATTGAATAATTTAAAATAAATCAAAAAATCATAATTGATAGCCTTCAGTTGATATTCAAGAAAAACAAGCACAACAACATCAAGAATTCTTGAAACATTTACAACAACAGCAACAACAACAACAAACTCCTCCACCCCAATCACCACAACCACAATCTCCTCCACCTGAACAAAGTGAAGAAAAATCTGGTGGAATTTGGGGTTGGTTCCAAAAGAAATAAGATGAGATAAAATAAAATATTTTTTTTGAAAGACAATTTTTTTTTAAATGATATATTATCTTTATTTTAATTAAAAAAAAAAATTATTTCTTTTACAAGGACAAGGACAAGGACAAAGGGTTTTCTTTTTCTTCACTATTTTCCTGGTTCTTTTTTGTTAAAATTAGGAATTGGTAAGTGAGGGTCATTATCAAATCTCTTAAATGTAAATCCAAAAAAGAGATGATCTCCTTTTTCTTTGGCATCAATAGCAGGGAAGTCAACGTCCTCTTCTCCTAAATTATCAAAATAACTTGTATCAATGAGAGAGGTCAATTGAGGTGCAAAAGGTCCTTTTTGTTTCTTTACTCCTCCCCAATCAAATCCATCAAAGAATGGGTGAACAAGAATGTCTTCAAAGGTATATCTATTCTTGGCATCAGTAATTAAACCACAAATAAGATCTTTGACATCTTCTGGAACATCAAAACCTTCAGGGAATTGAAAGTATTCCTTCCAACGAACAATTTTCCAATATGTAACATTATCACTTTGTGAAGAGAAAGGTGGATAACCAAATAACATTTCAAACATAATAATTCCAAGGGACCAATAATCACATTCTTTTCCATATCCTGATTTTAAGAGAACTTCTGGGGCAATATAATTTGGAGAACCAACTGTTGAGTAAGCAAGTACTCTATCTAATTTCTTATGATTACTTCTTTTTTGGACTGGATTTAATTTTGCATCTTCTTGTAAATCCTTTGCAAGAATACTATTTCGATGTTTTATTCTATCAAAATCAGGTTCTTCATGGAAACCTGTACATAAACCAAAGTCACTTAATTTGAGATGACCTTCTTTGTCGATCAATATATTATCTGGTTTAATATCCCTTTAATTGATATTTATTGATTATTATTTAATATTATCGAATTTTTTTTGTTTTTTTTTTTTTTTGACTGGAAAAAAAGATGAAAAAAAAAAAAAACCTGTGAATATAACTCATTGAATGAACTGTATCAATTGCTAAAAGAAGTTCTGCAATATAGATTCTTGTTTCTTCCAGAGAAAAGACATCTTTTTCAATTAATTTGGACATTAAATCTCCACCTGGGACATACTCCATAATAAGATAAAGAAAGTCTTTATCTTGAAATGAGTAATACAATTTTGTAACCCATTGATCAATTGAAGCATTTTGGGAATTTTCAACAAGGATATCTCTTTCAGCACGAACATGAGTGACTTGATTCCACTATTATATTTATATTTATTTGTATTATATTGTATTTGTATTTATTTTGTTAATGTATTTGGTTATTATTTTTATAAAAAATAATGATTCATTTGTTTCATCTGGTAGAAGGAAAAAAAAAAAAAAATTACCTCTAAAACTTCTGCTTTCCTTAAAAGTTTCATTGCATAAATTTTTCCAGTATCATTCTTTTTTACTAAACGAACTTGAGCAAATCCACCCCTACCAATTACTTTAAGTGTTGTAAAATGATTAGCATCTAATTTAGTTCTTCTTTCTCGAGTATGTTGTGATTCTTTTTGGAAATATTCTTTTCTCATTAGATTTTTTTCTTGTTCATTTAATCCAAAATTTTGAAGTGTTTCTTCCAATTTCTCTTTTCTCTCCTTTCTTGCCTCTTGAGTAAGTTGAACTTCTTGCATACGTTGTTCTAAATAACTTTTTGCAGCTGTAACTTTATCCATTGTTGTTTTTGAAACATTTTGAAGTTCTTGAGCTCGAATTGTTGCTGAAATTTGTTGATATTGTTGTTCAATTTGTTTTTTAATGAGTTCCACTTTCTCTTTCTTTTCTTGAGAATCTAATAAAGATATTTATTTATTTGTTTTAAAAAAATATTAGTATTTTGTTTTTGTTTTTTGTTTATAAGATGGAAATAATAAGAAAATAATTATTGAACCTTCTTGAGCACCTTTTCTGCTCTTAACAATATAGTCCCTAGTTTTAACCTCTTGACTCATGGTTGAATTTAGAAGCCCAAATCTTCTATTAAAGACTGGGAATAGAGGGAGAAAAATGTCCTTATAATTATAACCAAAGCTTCCTTTCTTCTTTCTTTCTTAGCTTTCAATATTGAAATAAAAAACTTAACTTCACCTATATAAAATTAAAAATAAATGTAATTTAGAATACAATTATAATTATATTGGTTGGTTATTTACTTAATTTTGAAATAAATGTTGATTATCGATTGGTTATCAATTGATTTTTTTGATAATTGAACGGAAATTTTTTTTTTTTTCTTCAAAAGATGTTATCATTCAATCAAAAATGAATCAGAATAGAACTCAATTATTGGAAGTATTAAAAAGTTCTTAATTTCAAATGTTTCAATTGAATTATTGAAAAATCTAATTAGAAAAATTGATATTTATATTTTTAAAGATTTTTTTTTTTTTTTTTTAATAATTATCAACAGGAGTATTTTTTTTTTCTTTCTTCATAATTATTCAAAAACAAAGATGATAAACTTTAAAATATATATATATCAAATAAGTTTATATTGTCATCTTCTTCTTTTGAATAGTTTCATTTTAATGATGATAATACTAAGATAATTAAATGAAAAAAGAAATTGAGAACTTCAATTTGTTTCAAAACTGAAACTGAAAATTAATAATAATAACAAAACTCTTCTTTTCTTATTGTTTTTAAAAATGATGTTATGAATGGTAGAACGAAAAAAAATAGAGTAAAAGTATTGAATTGAGAATGAAATGAGTTAGAGTTAGGGTTGGAGTTGAAGTTGATAGAATTGAATGTATTATATTTGAAACAATAGGAACAGAACAAAAGAAAAAAATTAAAGGAAAATTTTTATAAAAAAAATCGTCTTATGGCAACTTTGGGGGTTTTTTTGCTTTTCAAAAAACGTCTCAAAAAGAAAGAAAAAACAAAAACACAAAATATAATCCTTCAAAAAAACTCTAATAGATTCCCTTTAGAACAATCTTACTCATATTTCATTCTTAGATTCTTATTATTTATAATAAAACATTTTATAAAAGAAAAAAAATCTATCAAAAGAACTGAAGAAGATTAAAAAAAATTGAGGAAAAAAAAAATTCATTTATTTTTTTGGATAATTAAAATTTTTTTTTTTTTTTTGGGAAAGGACTGTTTTTTTTTTTTTTTTTTTTTTTTTTTTTTTTTTTTTTTGTTTTTTTTTTTTTTCTGATGTGTTGATGTGGTTCTTTTTTCTTCTTCCTTTGGTGAGTTGATCTTACAGAAGAAGATGAACAAGGAATGATTCAGGAACGAACGATTTATTTATTGATTTCAATGAACGATGAAGGAGGATTCCTTTTCTTCTTTTTCTATTCGAATTAAAGTTTTTGATTCCTTCTTTTTCTTCTTGAGTTTGTTGATTTTTTGGTGATTAGAAAACATTTTTCAAATTGACGAAAAAAAAAATGAATCAAAAAAAACTTTGGATTACACTTTAATTCTAAATCTAATTTTTTTTTTTTTTTTGGTTTTCATAACTTTAAAACACAGCATCTATCCTTTAACTTTTCATACAACTGTTGCAAATTGTTAATGTTTTTCATGCCCCTTCTTTGCCCAATCTTCTTTGAGGGATTGAATGATTGCACTGGTTCGATTTGGCCAAATAGGATGAAATTCTTTTGAAAGGTGATCAGCAATTACATTTGCAGCTTTGGCTGGTGTATCTACATTTTTTAAATAAATGCCGTTAGAAAATAGCTATTATTTGATTTTGATTTTTGATCAGAAAAAAAAAAAATTACATTCAGGTTTTGTTTTTACAAATTCTAAGATACTTTTAGTTGTATTATAAATTGAGAAATTCCAACTCGTTGAAAAATGTCTTTCAATAGCTGGATCATTTGGTAAATTTCCATAAGCTTCATTTGCACAATTTACAATTCCCATTCTATTTGCAACAAAATCGGGGACATAACAAATTCCTTTTTGAACAAGTAAATCATTATCATTTACATCAAGAAGTTGATCTGCAGCAGAGCCACAAATAACCTAAATTATTTGAATTCAAAAAAGTTAAAATGGTTTTTAAACTAAAGGAGATGAAAAAAAAAAATGAAAAAAAAATGAAAAATTACTTTTGTATTTAATGTTGGTATGGTTTGTGGTGTAAAAATTGGACCAAGAGCTTTTTTGATTTTTATTTTTATTTTTTTTATTTTATAATTTTTTTTTTTTTTTAAAAAAAAAAAAAAGAAAATACCATTTGGTGAGAAAATATCACAAGGCTCTTCAAGTATAGTTAAATCACCTTTTGGGACTAATCTAACTTCTACTGGTAACCCTTTAAATTTTTCTTTCATTTCAGTGATGGCTTTTGGCAAAATATCAGTCACAATAACTTTCCCAACATCATATTCTAATAATTGTGATACAACAGAAGACCCTACTTTTCCTCCTCCTTGAACAACCACTTTTTTCCCTTGAAGACCTCCTAATTCATGAAAATCTAAAGCTGCTTGCATTGCACAAACCACTCCTTTTGCTGTAATAATTGAAGAATTTCCCGAACCTCCAAGTTCAGGTGGAATACATGTTGTAAATCTTGTTTTTGAAAATATATTTTCTAAATCATTCTCAGTTAATCCAACATCTTCAGCTATTCATTTATTTATTTTTATTTTTATTTTATTATTTATTGATTTGATTTTTTAAAAAAAATGAAAAGAACCTGCAATAAAACATCCTCGAAGAGATGATAAAAATTCTCCATAATCCTAGAAATTTTATTAATCAAATAATTCTTTTTGTGTGTGTGTGGAAAAGATAAAACTTCAAAACAAAATATAAAGAATTTAATTAATTTTGAAATAATTAAATAAAACAAACCAAAAATATATGTTTTCTATAAGAACTATCAAGATATGATGTTAATGGCGGAGCAGCTATTAATCCTTTACCACCTCCTACCCATAATCCTCCTAAAGATGACATCCTTCCCATTTGAACTCCTAATCTAAGTCCCTCTCTAAATAATTAATATTAACTTTTTAAAATCAATTTCTTTTTTTTTTTGTTTTATTCTTTTGTTATCATACCTAAAAAAGTTATCAAATGTATTGTATTTCCAAAGACGAATTCCTCCACATGCCTTTTATATGTGTTGATGATGGTAAGTTTTGAAAATGAAAGAAAGAAAAGAAATGAAATGAAATTAAATGAAAAAAAAAGAAAGAAAGAAAGAAAGAGGGAGAAGAAGAAAATAAACTTGTCCACGATTAGTTCTCCAAATAAATGAACTCAATAATGCATTTGATCTCCTTCCAATTTCAAAAAAAATTGCTTCATGTTCATAAAAATTTAATTGATCCTTTTGATAATAATCAGCAATATCTTGAAAAATTGGATGTGAAACTTCGATTTTATTTTCTTCTCTATTGGAGAGTAAAATTCAGTTAATTGTTTTTTTTTTTTTTTTTTGAAAAAAAAG
>Ga0209960_1004407_pt1 | contig 10844 bp, 10 predicted proteins | sample ThiBiot_500_plan_2_FD_183947 | JGI IMG/M metagenome (GOLD analysis project Ga0209960, IMG submission 183947) | Wastewater bioreactor microbial communities from Cape Town, South Africa - Thiocy_expt_500_plan (SPAdes) | ecosystem: Engineered > Bioreactor > Thiocyanate-remediating >... | reverse complement strand
CGCTTATTTATTTATTTATAATATTTCTTGTATTGGCTGATCTCTTTTGTACTCGTGTAGCGGTCGGTTTGTTTATCGGTGCATCGCTGTTGCACTTAGTTCAAGTCCCATCCAACAGCAAGCACTTCGATCATAATTCAACTTCTACAGCATCGCATGCGCATCATTTCGAAGAAACAAATTTTGAGCACGGCGTGCTGCACCATCACTATAATGAGGACAAATACGCGCAATCGTAGAGCGAGGGAAGCATTTAGGGATAATTTCGGTATATAACTCGATTACTCTACGATGTGTAATTCTATAGCTCCTAGTTGTTAATAAAATCGTAAACGAGAAGAAAAACAAAGTATTCGCGGTTAAATTTTTAATCACCGGATGCGTTTCTTACAACAAAGGACCTTAAGTTAATATATTTTCTTAAAAGAGGTGCAATGTACGACCTCAACCTCTCATTATCACACGTTGATTTCCAAAATCGGTCTGATTCCAGAAGTACGGCGAACAATAAAAAATGCGAAAACGCTAAAGTAAAGGGTGGTTTATGCGTGTATCCGTTTGTTGTATTTAATGGATTGATAATAAATTACTAGCATGTGGGTGGACTTCTCTCCAGTTTTTGGCGAGACCATTTTTGGACACCTACACACGGCATAAATTTTTACCGAAACATTTTAATTTCTTCCTGATCGAGAACACAATGCAATGAACAGTAATTCTGTAATGAGCAAGTCGCTCGAGGTAGACCGAGATCGCCTGACAGACAAGGCCAAGAAGCGAAGAACGTTACAGAAGCAAGATTCGATTGTCAAGTTGAACATTGGTGGATACAAGTAAGTTTATGGTAATAATACACCGTACCTATGAATCTAGTCTTATAACCTTTGATTTATTTTGCGCTTGGGTTAGTTTAGAATTTTTAAAAACGGATTAATAAGGTTAATTAAATTTCGTAAACCTACGAATCTAAATATGTGTTACTATAACGATATTTAAAATGAGAAACCAACACCAATCAAAAAACGGTTTTTATTAATTTTATTTTTTTTGTTAGATTCGTAACAACAAAGTCGACGCTAAATTCAGCAGGAGAAAGCTTTTTTACGTCGCTATTGAATGGAAATATGCCCACTACCCTCGACGAAGACGGTTGTTACTTCATTGATCGTGATGGTAAGCGTAATTCTTAAAGATAATAATAACGGTAAATACCTAAATAATTCCATCAATGTTTCTTAGCTTAGGTCCATTCAATCCAATATTTAATTTAGTTTCCTAATTTGGTAATAACATTCAATAAATCGCGCCAGCATACACCAATCATATCTGGAATTTATTAATGTATTACGAACCGATTTTTCCGTAAATTCTATTTTAATGTTAGAAATTTCGTGCAGGCAAGTATTTTGAGCCAATTTTAGAATACCTTCGTACTGGCGAGGTAAATGTGCCTCCTTCTATGCGCAAAGAGATTATTCAACGCGAGGCCGACTTTTATTCTATTCGATTGCCTTCCCAAAGAACTAACGAGCTGATTAACGATGAGGTACGTTGTGTAGAATATTAAAAATCGTATTAGTCTTTAAATGGATGGCTCTCTCTGCACTATACCAAAAAAACCAGATTATTCCGCATTAAATTATTATCAATTATATTACCTCCAGCGGGTCCTAGTAGAACAATATTATTTTGCCGCTAGAGTTTTACATTAAATGTCTTAATTACGAGTTGCAATTATTAATCGTTCTTCGAGTTAATTAAATTTCTTTATAGGAATTGCTGTTGAATGGTATATTTATAAGCAACAAATACGGTGTGAACGAGATTGTTATATTTGGCCCGAAGAATAAGGGTTCGGTGATCAGAAGTGCGTGGTCGAAGGGTGACTTCAGTTACCGGATGCGTGGCTCAATGCTTGAGATTGAATGGGACAGCCAACAAAATACAAAGTAGGTGTCGATTATAACCATTTATTAACGCGCAAAACTCATTATATGTTTTAATAAGGAACATTTGGTTTTTCCAAAATCAGTCACTCGTAGCGTCGTCAATCAACGAGTACGATTTCTTCAGACAATCGACAGTCCCCGTGGCTGGCACAGTATATCATAACGTGACGGATCCTATTAAGATATTTGATGATGGTACGTCCTAAAATTAGAATCAATTAAACCAAAAAAAAAAAAAGTTCAATTTTAAATTTTAAGCTTCAATAAATTTTAATTTAGTTGCAGGGCGTATTTATGGGTTTAGATTCTTAAGGAATGACGAGGGCAAGTCTGACAACGCCTTAGTTGTGGATGTGCGCAATCAATGGGAATTGACCAGTTACGAACCGTCAGTGTTTTGTCATCAAATCAAATCGTATCATATTAACTTCCAAAGCAAAGAATCGGTGCGTTATAAGAACTACAATTACAGCTACAGTAATCACGAGACAATATTCGAAGAGTGCGATGAAAATTTCACGTTGGAAGTCTTGTCGTTCAGTGAATTTCTATTAGCGCGGTTAATAACATACAAATTGGTGCTAAAAAAGGATAAAACTGTGTTGCCTATCCAACACTCACGCGCATTTCATCAATACTTAAAAAAGAATGTAAAATAACTTGTATAATAATAATAAATTGATATAAGACTTTATGAGGTTAAAAACTGCTTAGATGTAAGCTCAACGTGAATTTTGAGTACATCGAGGGCAAGGTACTTCCACGAAAAAGATCCAGATGCAGTTTGGCATTCAACTGTAAACAACATTAATGGAAATATACTTCGAAGAACAAACATGCGACATTAGTGTTGAGTCAATAGTAAATGATTTGGATAAATTGATACAGCGCAAAGAGGATAGAGATGAGGTTGATCCTGAAGAGTTCAAACTACTACTCCAAAAAATTCGAATAATTAAGCAATATTCTATGACAAAATTAATGTTGAATAATTTATCGTAAGCTTACATCTTGTATTTTCAAAGCCTTGTCAAAATTGATTTTATTTTCAGGGAAGAAATTGTTTTAAGGTTACTACAGCTGCATGATAGGGCTAAAAAATTATCATGGAATACATTGGCTGCAAATTTGCGAAGCATAGCAGTGTTGGCTGGCGAGAGTAAGTTGATGTCGTCAGATCTCAATTTGTGTCTTATGCTTACTTGTTGAATATAGAGCAAAATGAAATAGTAATTGAAAAAATAATTGAATTATTAATGAATTATACTGCCGTTCCTCAAGAAGTCCATGTCTGCTCCTTGTTGCTTATCTCTAATTTTGGTAATAATTGAACTTTTGATTTTCTCGGTTTTATAACTGAAATTGATGCAGACGTCGTAAAATGGATTAAAGAGGGTGGTAATTTATCGCGATTAGCGCGTTATTTGGGCCAATTCAAGTTTACTCGCGTTGCCTTGGAGACCTTGCATTTTGTGATGACTAGACCAGGTTCGATTACAATCATATTGATAGTCGATGTATTAACAGCATTGTAGAGCTCTCTGATGTTATAGAAAAAGAAATTTCGGTTCCAATAATCGATAATTATTTGCGTCTGAGTAAAAACAAAGAGCCGCATCTGACACTCTCAATTTGGCGCTCATTTAACAACCCAAAATACTTTCAATTGATAAAACAATTAAGTCCTGAGAGTAAGAGCACATTTATATAACAATAATATCTCATTTTGATATTTTTGCTATTTACAGTCAAATTGGATTGGATCAAGTTCATCGTGCAACATTACGAAGCTAAAGAATTCGAAGAAAAATATTTGGATCTATTCAAATCACTAGTGTCAAGGTATGACTTCGTTGATAATTCTAATGTAATCTTACTTTTGCAGTGTTGATATTTCTTTGTTGCCCCGAGCATTCAGACCAGGAAATATGCTGAACGAACATTTCTTCGTGAAGATTATGCGCGACAATCAGCGAAAAACATTTGATTTTTTGTTGCAAGCCGTAAGTATAATTATTTTACTTAAAGGCATGAATCCTTAAAAAAGTGGTTAATTTTAGCCGAAAATACAGTCGAAGTGTAAATTTTAATTAATATTGTATTTTAATAGGGATATAATTTCGCAACATTCAAGAAAAATTGTCGTGCGTTACTCGTTGCAATCGGGATACGCAACAGCTACTTCGTCAAAGAATTACTAAAAAGGCAATTGCTAAAATTGGACCAGATGGAGTTGACAGTTCAAGATAAAATGGATCTGCTGGCAATGACAGATCTGCAAATTTATCAAATGATGCGTACTCAGGGATATAGCTTCGAACCCCCCTTTATATCTCATTGGAACGCACACGTGAACTACCCGTTCATGAACGTGTTGATGGATTGGTATCTGTCAAAGGGAAATTTAATTTCGTTGAAAAGACTGTGCTTGATTGAAGCTATAGCCAATAATATGGACGTCGAGAAATTGCCTCATGATTTGCGAGAGGCTGTCGCAGGCACGGTTCAAAATTTGCATATTTCCTAATTTAGTAATATTCTTTAATATGAAACTAATGTATATATATATTGCTAGAGTATCTAGAGCCGTGGTATTGGTTAAATTGGAATGACGACGAAGCGAATAAAATTTACTGGAAAGAATTGATGCAATATTTGCAGCACACTCTGACGCGCCCAAAGAAAGGCTTTGTCGATTTTAACCTCAAAACAATCATCGACGATTGCGTTACTATTCGAGTGGGCATTGCGGAAGGATACTTCCATTCAATGTACAAACCCACCATACAATTGCCTTTTGGGTATAGGGAAATACCCGAGCAAAAATACACTGTAAGTGCAACTAGATTAAGCCAAATTTGGAAAGAAACTTACTTTCTCTTAAACTGCGAGACTTTATTATTTATTTTTCCCTAGTATTCACGGCAGACTGACACCAAGCTCGCGGAATATCTCGGCATGACGACGGGAGATCTCTCGGTGCTGTTCGGATTGTTGTCGTTGGTAGCGCTAAAAGTAGAGGCTGAAAATGGTGTTTTCAAATGGGATCAGCCGATGTGGGTCATTTATCATCCGGACTCCAAGTGGGACTTGGAAGCACTACCCAAGTGGTTTGCGAGAATTCTTTTGAAAATGCTCGGCGAAAACGCGGTGAAGTGAATCGTGCTGGTGGATCTTAAGACAAATAAATTGCGTTCAGCGAACCCCGGTATTATTATTGTAATTTCGAATTTAAAAATAAATTTCTGTACTATTTTGGTCTTAGATGGTGTTTCTAATTACATCACAAATAGAAGATGGACTTCTTTGGCCAGACCATTTTTGGACACCCACAGCTGTCTTAAGTGTCACCATTTAAATTACAAGCACCAACCAATGTACATAAGAAAGGTGTTAAACATATAATTTTATTGGCGTGTTATTTATTTGTAGATATACTGGAGTATAGACAGATGGAGGAAAAGAGTTTGGATTTAATTTCCGTAGTAAAGAACAGTAAGAAAGTAGACGTTAATAATACGTACAAATCGTGTAACTTAAGTCTTCGGCTTAAAATGCATGTGTGCTGATCCTAAATATTTTTCGGGCTATTCTGCCTTTTTTTTTTAAAAAAAATCGTAATCAATCTTCGCAATAATATTAATATTAATTGTAAAAGGAAATGTCGGGCAATTGGACAATTTTTTGCAATCCGTAAGCTCGGATCCAACTTTTGCAAAATTGCAACTTGCAGAATCAATTCGGTGGTGTTGTAAAAATCCATGGTACGAAGGTGCATTGACTCTGCTGCGAGCAAATATATTCAAGAAGGATGTTAATGAACTTATTGGATCCAAATCCGAAGATGGAAGAAGTCTTTTTCACTTTATTGCCATTGGCCCCACCAGGAATGAATTGGACAAGTTATTTAATGAATTAGTCATTGATATTTATGCTAGAGGCGAAGACATTAATCAAAGAGATTCAAACGGATCTACAGCTTTAATGAAAGCCGTCGAATTGAACCACGTGCCGCTAGCAAATTATTTATTATCACTCGATAATATCAAGCTCGAATTAACCGATATGAAGCGGCTTAATGTCCTCGATAAAATCATTTTGACGAATAACGAAACTATTGCTGAAGATCTGGTTAAAAATTACAAAGATTACAACACAAAAGATTATCAATTGAATTGGATAAAACACCAATCACATGTGGTCGGACTTATGGCATCCATTTTTGGTAATCTAAGTGAAGAAAAGCTGGACATTTTTTTCATGAACGGGATCAACAAAGGGTTCGAGAAGCAAGTCAATTTTTTTCTCGACAAAAAAGTCAATGTTTCGGCGGTTGACCCACGTGATGGAAAACACATCTTTTGCATCACGGCAGGAGCGGGTTATTTCACGATGTGCAAAATACTGATTAAAAAGACAACGATAATTATGCCGCGCACTGAATGGACGCACGTGATTGCGTGGTACTCGTTGAAAACTGAGCCTGTGGATTCAAGGCACGAAACCGAATTTGTCAAATTATTCAAGAGCTTAATCAAGAACAAAGGTAGAGCATACTTTCAGTCTGCTTGACTTCTATGACACTTTGACACGTGTCACTCGATAATTTTTATAGTAGTGTTGGTGGCACATTTTTTTCTAGAATTATCTCAGTAACGCTTTGATAAGACGATTTTAATAGTTGTTTTAACGAGAAATTGATTACAGACGTGAACATTGCCAATCGCTTGACAGGCGAGACCTTGTTGCACGAAGCCTGTTTCCGCGGCAACATTACAGCGGTGAAAATTCTACTGAAGGCTGGAGCCAATCCAATGGCAGTGACGGCGCGCGGAGAAACAGCTTTGCATTATTTGACGAGGTGCACGAAACTGACACGACACGCTGAACTTACCAAGTTGATCTTCGAGCCACTCGTCGGAGATCAGCGCCAGATCATGTTGCAGTCTCGTGGCCCCGAAGGCACTGTCGAACGAGTGGCCCGCAAATATAATTTAGTTGATATTCTGTCAACTATCAATCAGATCCGCGGCTTCAAAGGCGATGATATTTTCTGGTCAGTGTTGTGGCTGCTAATTCCTACAATGACGCGCGATCAAGTCATATCTTTGACATATGTTAATAAGCGCCTTCGGTCAGTCTGTTCACACGAAATATTTTGGGCCGGAAGAGATCCCGCAGCCACCTGCAACAGCATTCTGCCCGAATATGACGAGTGGTGCCATGAATTACTACCTAATCCCCGCGATCAAATGATACTAGCACGTTATTATCGCCAGCGCGCACGAGGCGAATATTTCAAGTTGTTACTGACAAAGACAAACTATGCGCAGTTCAATGACCGAGCCGGCTCGGGTCAAATTGTTACTGGTATGACTTTGGCGCAAATATCGAGCACTCAAAAGCCGTCTATGGAATATGCATATTTATTCGACGAAGCTAACAACCCACTGCTGATTGGATTCAAATCCAACAGCGAATCCAAAAAAAAGACCCCTACCAAGTTGTTATCCGGATTCATGAAGAAAATGAATCTTAAGAAGAGCAGAGATGGTCATGATAAATTAAAGGCGAGTCAAGAAAGTAAAACTAAGCCAGATACTGAGACCGAAGATGACCTCGTAAAGGATTTTGAAGCGAAAGGTCAACATACCTTCAAAATACTATTAATAGGCGATGTCTGTGTCGGAAAGACCTCTGTGTTACTCAGATTCATTGAGAATCGTTACAACGTCCCGGATTCAGAGCTCGAAACAATTTTGGCGGGAGATTTTGTCGAGACCGCTGTTTGTCTGCAACAAAAGCTAATTAGACTACAAATAGTACGTAATTACCGATACGTGAATTCGCATATTGATAACATTTAATGCAGTGGGACACAGTTCATTTAGAAAAGTTGAGGTAATTTTTTTCTACGTGCTCGGATCTCGCTTAGAAAGTTATTAATATTATAGAAATAATACAGAAATGCATGCAAGCCTCACCGCAACGCAGACATTGCTATAATTCATTTCGATCTGACGAACAAAGCGACATTCGATAGATTAGAAGATTGGGCTTCATGGGTCGGCCGAGATTGCTCCACTAATACTCGTATATTGATCATTGGATGCAAATCAGACTCTATTAAGCGGAAAATAACAACCGAAGAAGCAAAATCCAAATCCTCCGCGCTTGGAGCATCGTACATCGAAACCTCCGCATTGCTGGATCAGAATTGTGATTTGGCATATTGGCTCGTTGCAAACCAGACACTACAATATATTCATGCTGGAGTTCAATTGAATATGACAAACATGCATTAGCGAACCCCGCGATAAAATAAAATGCTTTTCGCAAATTATTTTGTTTATTTTGTCTAGTATACAAGGAAAAGGTGTTAATGCACACGTAATATATTTATTAAATGCGATAGTTGCTTATCTTCAGCCAATTTTGGAAACTCTCATTCAGATCCAATTTGACCATGCTCAAAGCACCATCGAATAAATCTCTAGACCAATCTCCTGCAGCTACCCTATTGGTAATGGTTTCAAGCAACATATCGTCGACGGAAATTTGCTTTTCGGCGCCAGTTTTGACGTATTTGTTGAATGTTCCCAATCCGAGTTCTGCAATCTGTGCAGTCGGCAAGTTATTATCTGCACGCCAGTGGTAAGCATTAACGCTGCTATAAAATTCTAGCGTTTCTTCCAAATGCTTTTGAGAAAGATAACCGAAGAAAGCCATGTAAAGTTCGTTATCTTTGGTCACATCTTCTAACAAAGGGATCCGCTTGTTTGAAACGCGACTTAGTTGTGGTGATGATTGACCCTAAAAACAGCACACATTAATATCTTATTTTCATTCCAGTAAAGCGTAATTAAAGCGATAAATTGCAACAAAATTCGAAATTTCGCTTCGTAATAGCGAAAATAATCCTTATAATATGATCTTAGCAAAATATTATTATTTTTTAAACTGTTCTAACAGCAAAACAAATTATTTTAATTTTTTTTTTTTGGGTTGCAACATGTCATAACGGTCACTCACTTGAAGGTTACCAGACGACAATACTCTACTTAGTGACGAGGAGCTTGATACTTGAGGCGATAATTGCGATTGAGAAGGAACTCTTTGAGCAGCAGCAGGTTTCAAACCTTCTAATCTGTCCAAACTTTCTTCGATGCGTTGCAGCACTAGGTCTAAATTATTTAAAATTGCGTCTTCTGTGGTCATATTTGATATTTTTTTTACTAAGATGTGGTGAAACAATTTATTTGACAGACGTCATTTTTTTTGTTGTTTTCGTTAAGATCTTGCAATTACATAGGTTCTGTTGAAAATCTAAAGCAAGTGAACCAATGCAATGCCATTACGAAATTAACGATTAACTCCTATAATTGGCTTCATTATGAATAGACGATATTGTTTCGCCTTCAACATGCATGTCCGCACTGAATAGAAATTTAAATTTTGAATTTGAGATGATTTATTGTAGTATTTTATCGCGTTGTATAGCTGGACAGAGAGGAGGTGAGTGAGTTCGAGCTGCCAGCCATGACTGAAGAATTTGCATAGCTTCGCGCGGTGCGGTCTGTTTTGGAGTTGTTGTGCAGCAAAGTCATCAAAAACACGTTGATGAGACCAAAAAAGGCAGGAAAATAAAAACGCGAGATGTATGTAAAGTACGTCTCAGTGACGATGGTCGGAAAAATTACAAACATAAATAGCAAAGCAATTACGGTGAATCCGGTGCCCAATAACAGCACCATTAACTGGACATAATGAGTGAGCAAATCATCGCAAAAAAATATATATGTTTGTTCAAAGCTTACTTGGTGAGCTTCCCTTCGTTTCATTTGTTTGATATGATTATTTTCGGCGTCAGGCTTATCATAGATGAATTTTACAGTTACAATAAAGCCAATGATGACGGTATAAATGGATATAATCTAAGTAGTAGCTTAATATTGAGTGTTTGAGGGAAGAATTGACATACAAATAAGGCAATAATACCAATCAAGTCAAACAACTCATTTGCGTCCGTTTTCACGATCAGAATAATGAACTTTGTAACACCAATTGCCTGTTAAGGAAATAAATCAATACCGTCAACGGCATGAATATTTGGCCGTACGAGAAAAAATGCGACGACGATTCCGAGGAGAACTCGAGAATGAAATCTCCTTTGATGACCAGGGAACAAAAATCCAGACCTAATATGGATAAAATGTTGACGAGACTATACTACAGCGGCTTATATATGCAACGTACCACCACATGGACAATGAAAAGTTCGCGGATCCAACGAATGAAAAGCCCAGCGATAAACAACCCCATATCGGAAAAGAAGGAGATAATATATACATAAAACACCACAGTGTAATATTGAAGGCGATAAAACCTTTTAAAATAATTGATCAAAGTGTTCTTCCGTTGTGTCTAAAAAAGGAAATATTTGCATTGATGCAAGGCATACCACAGCAAGCTAACATGTTGCAGAGGTGCGCGATGGTAGTATGGTTTATGATGAAACCTTTGATTCTGATGTAAAGTACGAGCTTGTAAATGCAAAAACAGAGGCAAATCAAACCAAATAAGACGAAGACCCACATGAAAATCAGAATTCCAGGGTCAACTGCAACAAAATTCCATAATACAACTTAATATTATTAACATTAGCAATATATAACACTATTGTATCAACCTTACTTGGTTCTATTCGCACGTGAACCTCGTAGTCTTTATTAAGCAGTAGAATTGCATCGTAGACCTGTCAAGTTTAATTTCAGTTGTACATTACTAAATAATTTAAATAAATGCCTGAATGCTTACTTCACGATAAAAATAATAAATTAAAGTGCCATCAAGCTGCGACAGGTAGCTGACAAGCGAGTAATCCAGCTGTCCAGT
>Ga0209960_1004403_pt1 | contig 10855 bp, 19 predicted proteins | sample ThiBiot_500_plan_2_FD_183947 | JGI IMG/M metagenome (GOLD analysis project Ga0209960, IMG submission 183947) | Wastewater bioreactor microbial communities from Cape Town, South Africa - Thiocy_expt_500_plan (SPAdes) | ecosystem: Engineered > Bioreactor > Thiocyanate-remediating >... | reverse complement strand
TCCAAGTACAAGTGAGCGAACTTCAAACTAAACTTGAAAACGTTAAACAAGAGAAGCAAGCCTTGATCGAACAGCTAAACGAACGTGATGTCCTCGTGCAACAAGTCAACGAGAAGCTCGCTGAGGTGATTGAAAAATCATCGGAGAGCAACGCTTCCGCCGCGAAATTTCAACAGGATCTCGATCAAGTTTCGGCACAGAAGGTGCAGTTAGAAGCTGAAGTCGCAAAACTACAACGGACCAACGAAGAATTGACAACAAAATTAACTGCCGGTACGCAAGAGTCTCAAAATAAAATCGTCGAGTCGGCGCAAGAGTTGATAGCATTGAAACAACAACAAGAAGAATTGGTGCAAAAGTTAAAGCAGAACGAGGAGAGCACGGCCAAGCAACTCGAATCGGCGGCCAAATCGGAGGAAGAATTGAATTCGCAGATCAGCAAGTTAACCGCCGAACGTGACGAATTGAATTCCAGAGTCGTTGAATTGGCGCAAAGATTTGAAGTGTCAACGGAAAAACTTAAAGAACTCGACACAATTCAGCAGAGCAACGAAGACTTGCGTCAAAAAATTTCAGATCTCGAGTCGTTGAAGCAAGGCAACGAAGAGCTGTTGCAAAAAGTTGAAGAGTTGGACGAAGTTAAGAAACATAATGCTGAGCTAACGGAAAAACTCAAGGAAAGTGAAGTGCTCAAGAAAGATAACAAAGAACTAGCGGAAAAATTGAAAGAAATTGCAGTACTTCAGCAAAATAACGAAGAATTGGCCAAAAAAGTCGAATCTTTTGACGCGTTGAAAATTCAATACGACGAACAGGCGGAAAAGCTGTCAGAACTCGAGTCACTGAAATCTCAAAACGATGAAATGACAGCAAAATTAAGTAATCTTGAAGATTTGAAGAAAAACAACAATGAATTGACGGAAAAACTATCGAAGTTGGATTCGCTCACGGCTGAAAATGATGAAATGAAATCAAAATTGACCGAACTCGACTCATTAAAGGCGCAAAATGAAGAATTGAGTACTAAAGCGGAAAAACTCGCGACCTTAGAGCAAGGAAACGAAGAAATGACTAAAAAACTCGATGAATTGGATTCGCTTAAATCACAAAATGAAAAATTAAGTGCTGAAGTTAAGTCATTAATGACTGCAAATGACGAAATTAAGCAACAATTGGAAAATGTGACTGAAGAAAAGAATTCGCAAAGTGAATCTTTGACGAACAAACTCGCTGACCTCGAAAAAGTTCTGGACGAAAAGAATTCGATTAATGAACAGTTAGAATCGGACCTGAATTCACTGAAACAACAATCAGCATCTGCAGTTGACCAATCAGAACTGGTCGCGGTGAAGGACGAAGAATTGTCCAAGTTGACCGTGACATTGACCGAATTGAAAACCAAACACGCAAAAGAAGTTGAAGACTTGGCGCAGGGCTTGAATGACTTGCAAGAGAAGATCAAAGACAAGCAACAACAGATCGAGTAAGTCCTATCCGCACTCGTATTATATATTACAGCAATCAAAGCGGTCCTAACATTATTATTTTTTTTTTTTCAAAGAAAATTAAAGGCTGCGCACACATCAGAATCAGATCAATTGAAAGAGAAAGTTGGTGCCGCTGATAAGAACGTAAGTGTTACAATAAATAACAGTTATTTGGAAAGTTTGTTATCGCTCAATTGGCAAGTACTGAAGTCGAATTGTTCGGGACAGGCGGAAGAGTTGCGAAAAGAACTCGAGGTTGCGCATAAAGACCGCGAGGACATTATTAAACGAATGGGAGGCAAGGCTGAAGAACTCGACCTGGCACGAGACACAATTCGGAACTTGGAGAGTCGCGCGCAAGAACTCGAAAAGGCTGTCGTTCAAGAACGAACTCGCGCTGAGAAGACATTGAAGGTGAGTGCACTCGGTGACACGTGTCAAAAGTGTCAAGTTGTGTAACTAACGTCGATGGCAGGACAAAACCGAGCAGTGGAATAGCGAGCGTGAAAAATTGAAAAAAGAACACAACGAATTGAGTACAAAATCTGTCAAGTTAAAAGAGCAAGCGGACGAGTGGAAAAAGAATTCAGTTCGTTCCGACGCGTTTGTTAATGAACGGGACGAACTGTTGCAAGCAAAGGATAGCCAAATTAATACATTGCGCGAAAGTTTGCAGCACTTCTCGAGCGATCTCTCCGATGTCACCAAGAAATACGAACAGATCCAGGTACAACACGACGAGTTGCAAAAGAAGCACGAAGAGACTGAAACCCAACTGACTGCTCTTCTAAGGGAAAAAGAAGTGCGTCGATTATATATTGTTTTATATTGCTGTCGACTTAAATATTTCCCTTGTTAGAAACTTTCGAACACTGTAACCGGTGCTGAAAGTGACTTGGATCAATTGAAAAAAGAAGTTGCTTCCTTAAAAGGTAAAACCCAGAAACCGGTGATGTATTACTGATGCTAAAAATAGAAAAACATCAAAACGCAATAATTCAATGCGGCAAATTTAAGAGCGAATTAGAAAAGGAACAGAACAGCGTCAAAGAACAAGCTGAGCAAAATACTAGTTTGAAAGATCAAGTAAGCGTTATAATATATTATATCTTGTTAATAATACTGTTATTTAAGATCGAAAAAATTGAGTCGCAATTGAGCGAGTTGAAAGGTCAAAAAGAATTGACGGAAGAACAAAACAAAAAGTTGCAAGAAGAACATCAGGCAAAGCAAGAACGACTAGCTGAGCTTAACGTGAAGATTGAACAATTGGAAAGCGGGTTGAAAGCGAAAGAAGATGAAATTTCCAACGAAAAATCATCACACGAAGAGCGCACGAATAAAATTGCCGAATTGGAGCAACAAATTAAAGACTTGCAAATGCAGCATACTATTGCTGAGAGACAAAATGTCAACATGGTAAAACAATTGCAATCACAGATTAAGTCCCTTCAAGCAGCTGCACCACCCTCACCGTCGATCAGCTTGACCGCATCCGGATCCATGACCCCAAGTACGACTATTCGGATGTCAAAGGCCTATTAATTAACCCTACACTATTTAGCTCTTCAAAGAGGCTTATCTTCGTCGCACTTGGGTCACCGCAGAGAAAACAGCACTGGCGGCGCATCCAGCAGAGTAAGTTATTAATTGCAAATATGGAATTTAATTTACTTCGTTCAGAGTATTATATTATGATTATACTGTCTGCATCAGTTTCTTAATTATGTTTGCTAGTCCTCGGCTGAATTTGATCGTCCTCCACCATCGCCGCGAAAATCCACTGAAAACTCGGGCACATCGACCCCGACTTACAACACCAATCTCGTGGCTCCAGTGATCTCCATCACCGCGAGTCAAGTGCACAACGCTGCACCAACCCACGTGATGCAGAAGGACATTGAAGTCTTAGGCGTGCGATTAGGTCAGCTGCAAGAACGAAATTTCTTCTTGGAAGAGAAGGTAATGATCAGATCCGCTCCGGAGTTAATTAATATAAATGCTAATAATGTGTTGTACTAAAATTATTATTTTGATAGATGAATGTATACAAAGATACCATCAACGAATTGTCTATGGAACTCGACAAAAAGAGCAGATTAATTCAGAAACAACAATTAATGCTCAAGGTAAGAAAATTAACCAAAAACTCCCGCCAAATTTTTCTTTTTTTTTTTGTACCGGATCTACGCTCGAACATTTATATGAATTGATTTCATTATGTATTTATAGGGCGCACATATTAATCAACAAACATCGCCAAATATTCAAGCTCAAAGTGGGGCATTATTTTCTAGCCCTCGTAAAGACGCGCTCGAGAATGAAAAATTCAATAAAATGGGCTCGGTAATGGAAGAAACATTATTAAAGAACATGCAATTGCAAGTACGTACTTGGTTAAAAAAGAGAGCTGACTTTATGGGAACTCTTATGCGTAATGAAACATTATATAATTATTATTTTTAATAGGAGGACATTAAGACGCTAGGAAACGAGGTCGAGACATTGATGTTTGAGAATGAACGTTTGAAAAAGCTTCTCGCGGAGAAGTAAATTTTTTTGCGCCCTTGTACAATTTTATTTCCATTTTAAGTAAAAATGAGATTTCATAAAATCTGACCATAAAACAAATATAGGCCATAATATCTCTTCACTTTTGATATTAAAGCAGCGCCGAAGAACTCTTACGATGCTTTCGGCGTTAAGATCTTTCAAAAATACAGCCGACCGATTAGTCACGGCTAACACCTCAGTCATAAAGGTAATAAACTCCAGTACCCCGATTAATAAAGTACAAATCAAGCTAATTAATAATATGAATTGGTCGTTTAAACATCAACATGCAGCTCCTACATAAATTTATTTAATGACCGAATTATCGTCTGAAAGTTGATTTTATAGGCAGTAACTAATTAATACAAGGACCTTATGCTCAAAAAAATTCGAAATTAAAAGATCTGGCACAACTTGTTTAATTTTAAACATTTTAATATCAAAATTCATCTCAATGCAATAGGTTTTAACTCAAGGTACTGCAAATCAATCCCGCGCGCAATCAACTGCTCATAAAAATGTTACAATTTCGAGATTCGATGACAACCGAACTGTAAATGATGTTTATGAGCGTATTGAGAAGAATTTGCATATTATTAGAAAGAAGTTGGATAATAGACCTCTAAGCTTGGCTGAAAAAATTCTCTACGGCCATCTTGCTAATCCAAATAATCAAGAGCTGATCCGAGGAAAATCATTCTTGCATCTACTTCCAGACCGTGTTGCTATGCAAGGTATGCTCTCATAATAATAATTATATTATCGTACTAATATGATTTGGTCGTAGATGCCTCGGCTCCACAAGCTGTATTGCAATTTATTTCTTCGGGAATGTCGCGTGTCGCTTTGCCCGCTACAATTCATTGCGATCACTTGATTGAGGGTAAAAACCAGCGCTATATATATTTGAGATATTCATATGGTATTTGTTCAGGCTCTACTGCTGGAAGTAAGACGGATCTCAAGCGGGGAATTGATGAGAATAAAGAACTGTTCGATTTTCTCGGATCTGCTGCCTCAAAATTCGGAATTGGGTTAGTACATGTTTATATCACGATATACTCTTGCTAATATCCTGTTTAGATTCTGGAAACCGGGCTCAGGAATTATTCATCAAATCGTCCTCGAAAATTATGCTTTTCCTGGTGGATTAATGATTGGAACTGACTCGCATTCGGTACGTATATATAATTGTGCCCTAATATAGGGCTATAATTTTTGTTTTGAATGCTTTTAGTTGCATGATCTCCATCGCGTACACGATGAAACTTGAATTAATCAATTTTTCGCTTGCTCATGAATTTCGTCATCAATACTAAACTCCATTTATAGCCTAACGCAGGAGGATTAGGTATGATTGCTGTTGGTGTTGGTGGTGCGGACGCAGTGGATGCGCTGGCAGGCATGCCGTGGGAAGTTAAATGCCCTAAAGTACACTTCGCATAATCCTAATGGATATTATTTTCTTACCCATATCGTGCTTAGTTGATTGGAATCAAGCTGACTGGCAAATTAAACAATTGGACTTCGCCTAAAGACGTAATTTTAAAAGTTGCGAGCATTCTGAAGGTCTCTGGAGGTACCGGATATATCTTAGAGTACTTTGGATCTGGTGTAGAATCAATTTCATGTACTGGCATGGGTACGTAATAATAAGGATAATTTTGTATGGATCTGATTTATTTCAGCTACAATTTGTAATATGGGTGCTGAAGTTGGCGGTAAGTTATAACAATACAGTATAATATCAATATTAACGTACAATTAGCAACGACGTCTATTTTCCCGTACAATTCTCGTATGGGTGAATACTTGCGCTCTACAGGGAGATCTGGCATTGCTGATTACGCTGATTCGTTCAAAGATAACCTACAAGCCGATAATAATGTTAAGTATGACGAGGTTATTGAGGTAAACATTTTTTCAATCGATGTATTTTCTTCTGCATCCAAAAATTCTTTATTCTTACCCATCAATGTAGTTGCATAATATTAAATCTAAACAATATTATTTAGATTGATTTGAGCCAATTAGAGCCCCGTATTAACGGTCCATTCTCGCCTGAATTCTCTTACACGCTCAACGAATTCCCCGAGGCTGTAAAGAAAAACGGGTGGCCTGAGAATCTGAGCGTAGGGTTGATTGGAAGGTAATTATGAAGCGTAATGGTATTAATTTTACTCATCATTGTATTCAGCTGCACAAATTCGTCGTACGAAGACATGACCAGAGCTGCATCCATCGCCCAACAAGTACTTTTTTTTATTAAAATCACTGTCATATGGACAATACTGATGTATACTATGATAGGCATTGGATCGGGGTATTAAAGCCAAATCGCAATTTGTTGTAACCCCTGGATCCGAACAAATCCGCGCAACAATCGCACGCGATGGGCTCATCGAGATCTTCGAGAAAATCGGCGGCACGGTACTGGCCAACGCTTGTGGTCCTTGCATCGGGTACACAGTTCAAAATATAACTATTTTGTTTGAATATTAATTATTTTTAGTCAATGGCGCCGTAGCGATATTACCTCTGGCCAAAAGAACACTATCGTAACGTCTTATAATAGAAATTTTGCCGTAAGTAACGACGTGTGTTCTCTTAATATATGATGCACTTATGGCATTATTAATTGTTAATTGCTGACCTGTTAATGCTTAAGAAACGTAACGATGGCAATCCATCCACACATAATTTCGTCACTTCACCTGAAGTCGTTGTGTCCATGGCTCTAGCTGGTAGATTGTCGTTCAATCCATTGAAAGATCCGTTACTCGACAAAGACGGCAAAGAATTCTACCTTCAAACACCAGTTGGATCGAATTTGCCGAAACAAGGCTTTACCCCAGGTAATACAACTTAATCGTTAAAGGAAATTTCGATTAAAATAAAATTGATAAAATGTTGTACCGAGCAGACAACATACTAAACTTGTTACTACTTTACAATATCAAATGCTTTATTTTAGGAGAAAATACATATCAAGCTCCTGCTTCAGACCCGACAAAGGTCGAGCTCGCAGTTGATCCTGCTAGCGAGCGCATACAATTGATGAGCACTTTTTCAAAATGGAACGATAAAGATTATATCGACTTGCCTATCTTGATCAAATGCGCGGGCAAGTGCACAACAGATCACATTTCCGAGGCCGGCAAGTGGTTAAAGTTCCGCGGTCACTTGGATAAACTGAGCGACAACCTATGTAAGTACCGAAAACTGAATTTAATTGCAATATTTTATTCATTTATTACATTGTATTAAGATATTGGCGCCATAAATGCTGAAAATCAAAAGGTAATATGTTGTGTGTATTCAAAACACATTGTTAACCGGTATGTATTTAGAGCAACAATGTTAAGAACCAAATAACGGGAGAATATGGTCTGGTTCCTGATATAGCTCGTTATTACAAGGCTAATAACATTCAATGGTGCGTATTGGGCGAGCACAACTTTGGCGAAGGATCTGCTCGCGAGTCTGCCGCAATGTGAGTAAATAACGTAGTGCCATCCGTATATAGTATTAATATACTACAATATGTAGCTCTCCGCGTCACCTTGGAGGTGTTGCCATCATTACAAAATCGTTCGCTCGGATCCACGAAACAAATTTGAAGAAACAAGTAAGTTATAATGCATATTTATTTGGAACATCCCCTATTAATATTATCATAGGGTATGCTTGCCTTGACTTTTGTCGACGAGGCTGACTACGACAAGATCCAACCAACTGACCGACTTTCCTTGATGGATCTGCAATCATTTTCTGAAGGCAAACCGTTGACTTGTAGGATTAAAAGCACCGACGGATCAAGTCTCGATATTAAATTGAAGCACAGCTACAACACGAACCAGATCGAGTGGTTCAGAGCTGGATCCGCCCTCAACCTGATGAAGCAGCAATTGGAAGCCCTATAAAAACAATAAATATTCTTTAAATACTACGCTGATAATAAAATTAGTAACGTTATCGACTGGAGAAACAGTTTCCTAATTAGGCAAGCGGGACCTCGAGTAAATTCTAAGAGCTACTTGAACAATAACACTAAACTTATTTATTACCACATTAAAACAAAATAATCCATGAATTAATTCTAAGCGAGGTTTTCTTCGATTGCGGCAATGCAATCTTTTAATCTTTTGAGCAATTTTTTCGTTTCCTTCAAATTATTGTCGAGAATGCCAATGTCTGTCTCCAAGTCTTGGTACAGCTTGAATGTTACGACGGCGGCGGCCGCATTCACAAATCCGGAGAAAACTAATACGGAACGAGCGAAAGTGGATGCGATACTCCATAATTGGAAGGCTTGGATAGTGCTGGTGATAAGTTCGATACCATACCCGATACCTTTGATTGCTTAGAGGAGACTGTTAGAACAGTTCTAGTTGCGGATCTGAAACCTTTTATTTCTGCTTAAATAATTCGATTAACCTACCAATTCCATCTTTCTTTTCCTCCGCCTCTTTTTTAGCTTCAATAATGCGACGTCGTAATTCTTTCAAGTTTCGGCAGATGTGGCCCATTTTGTCGCATAATGTTGTGAGCCTTCCTATTCGATTGGTTAGTCGTTTGCCATTAGATTACTTGCTGTGTATACTTTGATTTCCAGCAGGGTCCGTGGAAAGCCTTGTGAACTCATCGCAGCACCTGATGATCTTTTCGCGGATCGTTTCCACTTCGTCGGTGAAACCTTTCGTCTTCTTTGAAATCCTCCTCACTGAAGACCATGCAAGACATAGCGACGCCAACCTATAAAATGGAATTACAACGCAAAGAAGAATTAATGTCTTTCATTATTTCCAAAATTGATTTGGAAATTTCGTTAGTATTGATAATAGACCGTACGTTCCAGCAGTCCTAATTAACTGAAAGTTGGCTAACGTGTCAATCTGGTCACTCAGATTCTGCAGGGCTTGGTTGGTAAATTTATTCAAAATTGTCTTCCTCTCTTGTAAATCAGGAAGCTGTTGATTGGGGCAAAGTTCTTCGATCTGCGACAAAATAAGTTTAGGATCAGATTCTCTTTTTTTTCTTTGAGTACTAGCGCTCACCTTGAAGATCTCGAAATTAAAAAAACTGTATGTTGTAGTTTTTGCAGGCCAACATGCTTCAAGCTCAGCGTAATTATTGGCTTGTAAGAATGCCTTGGACAAATCATGAACGGTTTGCTGAAAGACTTGGATCTGAGTGATTATACGGAAGGAAAAGAAACATTGTACGAGTTGAGAAACAAGTGCACCTAAGTTACCGATGCTCATTCCATTGTTGGTGGCTGTTTCTTGGGTTTCTAAACCCTCCAGCAGGGTCTTCACCTCCTCAATCTCGCGCTGAAGGCCTTCGAAGGGGAGAGGCAGTTGGATGTCAGTCATGAGTTATGATGAGTATATGCGGTGAGAATAATAACAATATTCAATCAACCTTTCGTGCTTTTATCGTTTTGCCACAAGAATTAAAGAATTGGGTTTTCATTCTTTAGAATCGCAGGCTATATTCTTATTCGCTTTTTCCTTGTATGGCCTCGCCCAATATTCAACATTCAATCAAGGAACAACGTATCGCCCATCTTCGGTAATTTTGTTTATTTTTTGCAGATCTCATGGGAACAGATACAAAGACGCACACCAAGCATCTCCTTTTATGGTCGTGCTTAATGATCGTGATCGTCATGGCTCGGTTCCTTTCTGGGGGCAAGCTTAATCATGTCATCAATTCTCAAAATGGTAATCGCAGCCTCAGTAGCGAACTGGATGCACTTGACCTTGGACATAGCTGGCTCCAAGATACCAGCCTCCACATTATCGCGCACCTTTCCGCCGAACAGATCGAGACCAAATCTGAACCAAAAAAAAAAATCGAATGTTAGATGTTGATTTCCAAATTAGGCAGATGGCGAATCTTTCATGCGTACCGAGCGTATTGGGCCTTGTCGTTTTGTTTTTGTGAGGCGTTGTGCAGAGTCGCGAGCTTGGCGGTCATGTCTGTCGCGTCCAACGCTGCGTTCAATGCCAGCTGTTTGGGGATGACGAGCAACGCCTCACCAAACTCAGCTACGGCCAATTGTTCGCGCGAGCCCATCGTGCGTGCAAAGTTCTGCAAAGACTGCACATTAGTTCAACTCGCCAAATAGGGTCGTGGACAGCATATGACAGCACGTGACAGTACTGTACTGACCTCCAAGTGCATCGCCACGGCGGTCTCTACGGCGCCACCACCAGGCACGACGCTGCCGCTCTCGAGCACACGCTTCAAGGCGCACAAAACATCGTGCACGGAGCGCTCCATCTCTTCGAGCATGTACGTGTTGGCACCGCGCAGAATGATCGACGCGGCGTTGTTGATTTTTGTGCCTTTAATCACGACCAACTCTTCGTCGGCAATGCGCTCCACGCTGACCGACTCGGCCTCACCGAGCATGGACGCGTCAAATGATTCTTCACCCTAAACAGGGCTCGTTAACGAAAACTCGACGAAATTTCGCTGTTGTTACGTACCTCGAGGTTCGCAAGTGTCAACAACACTTGACCGCCAGTCGCCTTGGCAATGCGTTCGAGATCAGACTTTTTGCAGCGCTTGACGCCCATGATGCCAGCCTCGACCATGTACTTGGAGGCGACGTCGTCAATGTCCTTGGTGCCGAGCACGACCGTGGCCCCAGCATTGATGATCATTTGCACTTGTTTCTTGACCAACTCGCTCTCTCTATTCGAATCAATGTCGTGTTAGTGCGACACTCATTAAACCCGATAATAATTTGCGCGGCATTCAAGAAGCATGCTACTTTTAACTCTTGCCAAAAATAGCAATTGATG
>Ga0209960_1004402_pt1 | contig 10855 bp, 12 predicted proteins | sample ThiBiot_500_plan_2_FD_183947 | JGI IMG/M metagenome (GOLD analysis project Ga0209960, IMG submission 183947) | Wastewater bioreactor microbial communities from Cape Town, South Africa - Thiocy_expt_500_plan (SPAdes) | ecosystem: Engineered > Bioreactor > Thiocyanate-remediating >... | reverse complement strand
AAAAAAAAAAAAAAAAAAAAAATAAAACAATGAACTCAAAGCTATTTTTCAACAACTTGAAAGAAGAAAGAAGAAAGAAGAATCTGAAAATTCAACATCATGAATTAATTCAAGAATTCAACCTTTTGATAAGATAGATTCCTATTAGGTTCGGGTTATTCTTTTAAGATTTTTTTTTTTTCCAATGAGGAGACCTGTCAGAACCAAAATTAGAAGCTGTCAAGCCCAAAAAAGGTCTTTTGTCACACTTTTTCTTTTTTCTTTTTTTCTTTTTCACTTTTTCTTATTTATTTTAAAAGAATTTAAGAATTTTAGTTCCTTCATTTCTTATTGAAAAAATATAATAGAAGACTCTCTCAAAAGTATTCATGAGTTGATTTATAAAGAAGAAGAAGAAGAAGAATTGAAGAAGAACCTAAGAAGAGATTTCAAATTTGGATTTATAATAGAAAGAAAGATTTTTGGGATTTATTGTGAATCAGGTTTTGTGGAGGATTGAGGTTGAGTTGGAGAGTTTTTGAAATATTGAAATATTGAAAATTGAAAGCTGATAAGGAAGAAGTGGAAGTAGAATCAAGAAATAGAATAGAACTAGAGAAAGAGAAAGAGAAAGAGAAAGAGAAAGAGGTTAGATTTTTTAGTTTTGTTTTGTTGGTAATTTTTTTTTTTAAAAAAAAAGAATTGAAAATTGAAAATTTTTCTTTTTAATAGGACAAGATTCTTGTCCGACAAGAAAGAAAGAAAGAAATAGAATCAGATCTTAACTTCAACAAGAAGAAGGAGAAGTGAGAGGAATCAAGAAGAGGAGAGGTGAAGGTGAAGGTGAAGAAGAAGGAAGAAGAGATGATGAAAAAGATGAGATGCTCTTTTAAAAGTGTCTTAATTTCACTCGTCGTCTCAATTATTTATACTTTATTCCTCATCGCTCTTCAATATTACTTTTCACATGTTTCATATTTTTCAAAATCTGCATTAGAAAGTGATTTTCAGACTCATTCAATTCAAGTGAAACAATTTCAAAAGGAATCAAATGTTAGAATAAAATACCTTGAATATAGCTCTCATGATGGCTTTGGGAATCAATTTCGGAGTTTAAGGAATGGAATCCTTCTTTCTTGGTTGTTAAATAGAACCCTTGTTGTACCACCAGAATATTCTCATCTCGAAGCTCCTGTCAGAGGAAATTGTTTCTCTCCTTCTGATGGAATGATTATAAGTCAATCTGAAATGATTCAAGGTTTGAATCCTTTTTTTTTTTGTTTTTTGATTTGAAAATAAAAAAATAAAATCATAAAAATCGTAGAAAATACAAACATGTATCAAAAGCTCATTTTTGAAGAAAGATATCGCTCATTCTTAGATCTTTTCAATTTCACAATCGCTCAAAGTAAGATTTCATTTTTTTTTTCTTTTTTTTTCTGTCATTAAAAAATCTAAATAAAATAGGATATGTCCAAGTGATTGACAAACATGAATTTCAATTGAAAAAACCTTTTTTGAGTGTTTATACAGTCCCTGAAGATTGCTGCACTTGCCCTGATGTGATTTGGACTACAGGAATACCATCACCAGGTTATGATTCAAAAAATCCTCAATTCAAAAGTATTGTCGAAACTTTCAAGGATAGATCAGAAGATGTTTTACAATTTGGAAGTATTTACCCTCCTGCAACTTCAAATATTCATTTTAATTATCCATTTACTTCAGGAAAACATTATCCAAAGGTTTTGATTTTTTTTTTGTTTTTTGGTTTTTTTTGAAAATAAAATTCAGATCTCTAAAAATCTCTTCATTATAATTATAAAGGAAATTTTTGAAATGTCAAATCCACCTTATAGAAATGAAATCATTCTTTTTGGAAAAAGAGTCGTTCATTTTATTCGAAAAAAATGGGAGACTTATCCAATCTGTGTTCACTTTCGTGTTGGAGATGCACATTTTGCAGAGGATTATGAAAAGACACTCGAAACTGTCACTTCCCAAGTTTTAAGCTCAACTTCTTATGCACCAAATAGGCCCATCATCTTCATTACAGATGCAACTGAAGAAAGAAAGGAAAAAGCTTTACTTGATTTTAGAACCTTTTTTTCGAGGGTGTACACAATAGGAGATTTTGGAAGCTTCAGAAGAAAAGTTGATAAAGAACTTGGGTTTCCTCTTGGGATCTTACATTATGAACAAATTCTTTGTGCATGTACTTCAGGTTTTGTTGGACATCCTAATTCGACTTTTTCTCAAAGGATAGCTTATATGATGGAAACAAAAATTTGTAATCGTGTAAAACTGTAATAATAGATAGATTGATAGATTGATAAATAGTAAATAGAAATGGAATCCATTGTATAAAATAAATTTGAAAAAAAGATATAAATTAAAATTTAAAATTTCAAGTTTGAAATTTCAAAAAATAAAAAGACTACTTTCAGGAAAAAAATAGTTTCTTTTGTATTATCAAGTAATTACATTTTGATTAAGCACAAGATTTTTCTAATGCTTGTTTTAAATCTTCAACAAGATCTTCAGAATCTTCAACTCCACAAGATAATCTGATTAAAGTATCTGAAATTCCAAGATGTTCTCTTTCTTCTGGTTTAAGACCTTGATGAGTCATTAAGGCACTATATAATTTTTTTTAATTGTGAATTAGTTATAATTTTATTGCCACTTTAAAAAAAAAAAAAAAAAAAAAAAAAAAAGTTACGGGATTTCTGATAAACTTTCAACTCCACCTAAACTTTCTGCAAGGGTAAAGAGTTTTGAGTGTTGGAAGAATTTTCTAGCATTCGAAATATCTCCTTTAATTCTGAAACTAATCATTCCACCAAATCCAGATTGTTGTTTCTTTGCAATATTATGTTGAGGATGTGAAGGAAGTCCTGGATAAATAACTCCAACACAATAAGGGGATGAAGAAAGATAGTTGGCAACTGCAAATGCATTTTCTTGATGTCTTTCCATTCTTTTTTTTTTTTTTTTTGAAAGTTGGGTTAATAATTATTTAAAAAATATTTTGAATAAAAAAAAAAGAAAACCTCAAGTGAAGTGTCTTTAAACCACGGTTAGCCAAAAAACAATCAAATGGACTTGGAATAGCACCAATTGCTATAAATATTCAGAGAAAGAATTAGTTTCCAAGAAAAAAAAAGCAAAAGAGAAAAAAATAGTGGATACCATTTTGTAAGAATCTAATTCTTTGAGCAAGTTGATCATTATTAGTGACAGCAACTCCCATAACACAATCAGAGTGACCATTTAAATATTTAGTAACTGAGTGAACAACAATATCAGCACCAAATTTCAATGGATTTTGGAAATAAGGGGAAAGGAAAGTGTTATCTACAACCAAAATGACTCCTTCATGAGAGTGTGCAACTTTTGCGAGTGCTTCTATGTCAACGACTTTGAGGGTAGGATTTGTTGGTGTTTCAATCCAAACAAGCTATTTAGGAAAAAAAAAAAAAAAAAATGAAAATATGAAATTATAGGGGTAATCAATTCAAAAGAAATAAGAAATTACTTTGGTATTTGGTTTGAAAGCTTTTTCAACAGTTTCCAAATTATCCATTTCAATAAATGTACTTTCAATTCCGATTGGACCAGCAACTTTATTGAAGTATCTATTAGTTCCTCCATAAACATCATTAATGGAAATGATATGATCCCCAGCTTTGAGGGTGTTCATAATTGTAGCAGTACAAGCGGAACCAGAGGAGAATGCAAAACCTTTTATTGACAATTAAAAAGGAGAAAAAAAATAAAACAAAAATTAAAGAAATGATGGAATTATAAGACAATACCATGTTTTCCACCTTCAAGGGTTGCAACAGCGAATTCAAAATTGTCTCTAGTTGGGTTTCCTGAACGAGCGTAATCGAATCCAGCTTTAGTCTCACCTGGAGCATTTTGTTGGAAAGTAGTTGAGACACTGATTGATGGAATAACTGCTCCAGTATTTGGGTCTGGGTGCTAAATTATACATATATTTTAATATATTTAATTAGAAATTGAGAATTGAATAAGAAATTACTTGTCCAGCGTGGACAGCGTCTGTTCCGAAACCTTTTCTTCTTGGGATTTGAGCCATTGTATATTTCTAATGTATTCTTATTCTATATTATTTTAATAATTCGTTAGTTCAAGGTATGTAAATTGAAAGATTTTATATTAGTTCAAATATTGAATGACTTGAATGACTAGAAAGCAATTCGTGGGAATATTTTTCAATTATGAGTTTCAATTATTACTCTTCTTTTGACTTCAAGTTATAGAATGGATATTATCATTCTATTTCATTATCTTTTTCAATTTAGAATTATTGGAATTGTAATTAGAATGAGAATTAGAATGATAACAATGTTATATTCCCCTCATTTTTTCGATAATCAACTAATCAACTCAAAAAATTGAAAGCTATCTATCAAATCATACAATTTCAATCAATCTCTTCACACTAAATATTTCTTTAATAAATTATTGATAAAATTATTATTAAAATCACAAAATTGGCTTGATAATTGTTAAATTTATAGAATGATCAATGATTTCAAATAATTCCCAATTTTCCTTCATTTTCCCAATGGGATTAGGATTATGAAAGCAAGAAAATTGATCAAAAACAGAATGAAATGAATGAAGAGAATGATATTGTGATAAAGTGTATTGTATTGTATTGTATTGTATTGTTGAAGTTAGAATTAGTATTAGTATTGGAATTGGAATTGGAATTAGAATTGGAGTTATAGGTTTTGTTAGAAGAGATGCCCACGAGTTCTGTGGGAAAAAAAAAAAAAATTAAAAATTAAATTTTAATTAAAAATCGATTCTGATTTTCCCTTTTGATTTTTGATTTCATTGTCTTATTGATTGATTGTAGTCCTTTAGCAATAGATAAATCATAATATCTTTTCTTTTTTGATTTTATTGTGGATGAAATACAATTTGATTCTTATTCTTATTACTTCAAGGATCCTTTCCAGCACAATTTATGATCCATTTTTGTCTTTTCTTCTTTTATAAATGGAAGAACAACTTTGGGAAGCCTGTTCGGATGGAAAAGTTGAAGAAGTTCGAAAATTAATTCAAAACTCACAAATTAACATTAATTGGCAAAATCAGAATTATACTGGTTGGACACCTTTTTTTGTTGCTTGTTCTAATGGACATATTGAAATTGTGAAATTATTATTAAATGATAAAAGAGTTGATATCAATCAAGCAAATAATAATGGTTGGACACCTTTTCATATTGCTTGTCTTTTTGGACATACTGAAATTGTGAAATTATTATTAAATGATAATAGAGTTAATATCAATAAAGCAGATAATTATGGTTATACACCTTTTTATACTGCTTGTGGAAAAGGAGAGATTGAAATTGTGAAATTATTATTAAATGATAATAGAGTCAATATCAATCAAGCAAGCGATAGTGGCTTAACACCTTTTTCTCATGCTTGTTATGATGGAAAAACAGAATTGGTGAAATATCTGTTAGAGAGTGGAAGAGAAATAGATATCAATAAAAAAGATAATGATGGAAAAACTGGTCTTGATTATGCAGAAGAAAATGGAAATACGGATATTGTAAAATTAATTGAATCATTTCAAAAGAATCCAAATGAAACAAGAGCAAAATTGAGAAGAGAATTTGGTAATTTTCAATAATTATTAATTTATTTATTTTCTTATTTATTATAAATATTTAAAATTTTTCTTTTTTTTAATTCAAAATTTCAACAACAAAATTTTCAATTATTTACTTCCAAATTTTTTTCTGCTTCTTTTCTCTTTTGTTCATAAAATAAAAAAAAAAAAATCAAAAATCATGAAAAAATAAATAATTTAAAATTTCCAAACCATTTCATAAGAACCCAAATGGAACAAGAACAAAATCAAAATTTTACTTCAAAAAAGAAGATATTGTTAAATTGTTAAATTACTTCAAAAATTTTTTAAAAAAATGAACTTTTTGATTTTGTTTCTTTTCTTCTTCTTCTTCCAATTCTCTTTTGTTCTTTTTTTTCAATCTTGTTATATTTTTTCAAATGATTCAATTACTTTAACAATATCTGTTTTTCCTTTTTATTTTATTTTGCATGATCAAGACCAGTTTTTCCATCATTATCTTTTTTATTGATATCTATTTCTCTTCCACTCTCCACAGATATTTCACTACTTCTGTCTTATTCACTTATTTGAACTTTGAATTTTAAATAATTTTGATTTGTTCAAAATCACCTGATTAAATTGAAAGTGGCATTTCTGTAAAGCCTTTATTTTTGATTCGAACTTGCAATTTATTGTTGTTTATTATTTTTCTTTATGAAGAATGTTCTAAATTAAATTCAAATTTAGATGAACAAGAATTTCGGAAACTATGTTCAGACGGAAATATTGAAGAAATTCGAAAATTACTTCAAAATCCACAATTCAACATCAATTGCCAAGATAACGATGGAGAAACACCTTTATATGTTGCTTGTCAAAATGGACAGATTGAAATTGTGAAAATATTATTGAATGATAAGCGAACTTCAATAAGAAAAAAAACAAATAAAGGAAAAACTGTTTTTGATATTGCAAAAACAAATAATCATTCAGAAATAATGAAACTAATCAAAAAAGTTGATACAGGTAATTTATCAAACAATTAATAATACATCAAAATAAAATAATGATGAAATGAAATGAAATAGAACAAAGATATTCAGAATATTTAGAAACATTTCAACATTTTCCATTCTTGTTCATTGAAAAAGGAACAATCGACAAAAAAGATTTCCTTATTTTAAACGACCATTTGAAAAAGAATAAGAATATCAAAGGATTATGGTCATCTTTTCATTTTTTCTTTTTTCTTTTTTCTTTTCTTTCTCTTTCCTTTTTCTACTTTTTTTTCTCCTTTTTCTTTTCTCTTTTCTCTTTTTTTTTTTTCTCCCTTTTTTCTGTTTTCCTTTTTTTTTTTTTTTTTCCTTCACAATTTTGAACAAATTTTAAATTTTAAAACAGGTTAACAAATTGTGATTTGACACCTTCGAATATCCTCGAAATTTTGAAAACTTTAATTTGGAAATATGAAAATTTACAATTAAGCAACCTCCAAAATAGTGAGTATATTTTTTTTTTTTTTTTCTTCTGAAAGTGCACATCTAATAATAAAAGAATAATAAAAATAATAAAATCAATAGAATTGATGATGATATAAAATTGGAATCAACAGAAGGATTAGAAATAATACCAATTGAAATTAGAAATCAAGGAACAAAATCAATTATTCAATACATTTTAGATTTATGTAAATCTCCAAATTCAAAACCACTTTATCGAACAAAATTAATGGTTGTTGGTTTTGAAAATGTTGGTAAAACTACAATTTTAGATTGTTTATTTCCAGTTAGTGATTTTGGTGAAACAAAAGGAACATTGGTTAGAACCGAGTATTTAATGGAATTACAAGGAAAATATTTAAGAAAATATAAACCAAAGGAATTAAATAAGATTTATAAGGAAATTATTCTTGAGAATAGACAATGGGATGTTCAAGAAATAAAAGAAACAGGATTAGAATTAATTCCATTAACCGACAAAAATCAAATGAAGATTGAAATTTATTTTAAAGATAAAGAAACAAGAGATAAATGGATTGAGAGATTGAAAAGAGTGATTCTAAATGCTGCAACCCATGGAATTGAAGTTAATTCTCATATTTGGAAATCTTCAACACTCAATCAACTTCAAAAAATAAAACAAAATGAAAATGAAAATGAAGAAAAGAAAGAGAAAGAAGATTATGTTGAATATTCGACATGGGATTTTGCAGGACAAAATGATTATTATAATACACATCATTATTTTTTATCAAATAGATCAATATTTTTAGTATTATATAGAATGGATAAAGGAATTAAAGGATTGGAAAGTTTGGATTTTTGGTTGAAATCATTATCATCTCATTTAAATCAAAATTATTGTGATGAAAAAGGAAAACCATTTTACTCAATTATCATTATTGGTACTTTTTTGGATTTAATTATTAATGATAATCAAAATGATGAGGATAAGAATTTGAGAAAAACCAAAATAATTGAAATATATGATAAAAATGGATTGAAATCCCCACCATTTTATTTTGAAGTGAGTTGTTCAACATTGGAAAATATTAATGAATTAAGAGAAATTATATTTAATATTTCATTAAGTCATTCTTATATGGGAGAAAATGTTCCAATTGGATATTTAACAATTGAGAAATCAATTTATGAATTAAGGAAATTGAAACAAAATCATCCAATTATTGAAATTCAAGAGTTAGTGACTTATGTTCAATCATCATTTGATATTGAATTTGATATTGAGTTTACAAAAAGAGGATTAAAATTATTACATGAATGGGGAATTTGTATTTATTTTAATGAACCAATTGAATTATCAAATATTATTGTTTTGGATCCACAACATTTCACAAAAACAATTTTAGGGGATTTATTTAAAGCAGATGAATCAATAAGACAAATGAGATTAAATGGAATTATTGATTATTCTCAATTAAATAGGATTTGGAATGGACCTACAAATTTAATTGATACTTATTTATTTTTATTGGAAAAATTTGAAGTTTGTTTTCTTTTGGAAGATCAACAAAATGAAAATGAAAAAAAGAAACTTATAATTCCAAATTTGCTTTCAGAAGACAAATTAGGAATTGAAGAAAAGTTAGAAAAGAAATGGCCAATAACAATTCGAAGGGGAGAGATTGAAATTGAAAGAATATTTTTATTTAATCAAGTTCCAAGTGAAATGGTTTCTAGATTATTGGTGAGATTTCATGATAAAATAGTTGATAATATTATTTGGAGAAGAGGTGTATTATTAAAACATTTTGATAATGAAAATGAGAATAAGAATGATAATATTTTATGTTTATTGGAAGTTAAAATGTTAGAAAATTTATTTGAAATTAAGATTAGAGGAAAAGAAAGGAATGAATGTTTAAAAATGATGAAATATATTTATGAAGAAGTAAAAATTGTGAGTGAAAATTATAAAGGAGTGGAATGGAAAGAATGTGTTAGATCTCCTCATTTTTCAAAAGGATTAATTGATTTAGATGAGATTCATCAAGATTATAAATTGGAATTAAAAGATAGAAAATTAATATGTCCAATTACTCATTTTCCAATTTATAGTGAGGAATTATTATTTAAAACTGGTGAACTTGATACTTTAAATCATCAAAATACTGGTATATTTTTAATTTCTTTTTTTTTTTCTTTAAGTAATACGATAAATAACCAAAAAAATCAATCAGGAAATAATTATTGGAATTACGGTTATGAGAATCAAAATCAAAATCAAGAAAATCAAAAAAGTGAAACAGAGATAATTTTTGAAAAGTCAGAAATATTAAATGAAAGTGAATGTGAAAAAGTTGAATATTTACTCAATTTATTTGGATTTAATCTTTCAAAAGTTGATAAAATTATTGGAATTGAAAATAAGGAATGGAAGAGATCATTTGATGTTCGTGGTAAACAAATCTATGGTCAACATAAAGATACTCCAAATTTATTTAAAAAAGAAGATTGGATTGAACAACCTGGATCAGAATTAAGAAAATCAATGATTCAATATATGGGTGATTATATTTTAAAGTTTAGAGAATTTGGTTGGAATCATGGAAATGATGTACTTTTATTTATCCTGTCTTTTGAAACCTTCTTTTTTTTATGATTATTATTATTGACCTCTATCAATTTCTGTAGCCATTTGTGATTCCAATGATTCAAGGAACAACGGAAGATGCTGCTTGGAGAATTTGTATCTTGTTTTTAAATTTCAATAACCTAAAATGAATTCATAATAAAATTTCAAAGGTGACAACGGATTTGGAACTGTTTGTAAAATTGATGCTGGTTATTATGCTCAAGGTTTTCTTTTTCTTCTTTTTTTGTAATTCTAATAATTTTATAATTTTAACTTTCCTTCCAAAATAATAAAGGGGTTTATGTTACATCCAAAGCAGATTATGCTATCAAATATTGTCAAGGAAATCCAAAAGTATTTGTGATCGGATTTGTAATTATTGGAAATCCATTTCCAGTGATTGAACATCCATCAACAAAGAAATATCTTGGTAAATCAATCAATCCTGGTTATCAATCTCATTTCACTCTTGGTATTCTTTTCATTTTCTTTAATTCAACAATAAAATTAAAATACCAAAATAAAAAGTTGATGGTCAAGATATTAATACAGCCTTTCCAATCACCAAAGTTGAACAATTAGATGAAAAATGGATTGCTGATGAATTAGTTATCCAAGAATCAAATCAAATCTATCCTTCTTATATCGTGTATTATAAATAAGGATAAATAAACAGAACAAATTTCAAATTTTACTTTCTTCTTCATGATTATTGTTTGATTTCATTTTCTAAAAAAACTCAAGTAAGAGGAGTCTAACGTCTGGTTCATTCAAAATTTTTATCGAACTCAGGATTTCACTTTAAAAAAAGGAGACAATTTTTATCAAGTTGCATTTTTATAATTTGCAAATTCTAATGTTTTTTAAAATATGTGACAATCTCTTTTGGACGTGTTACATCCCATCCAGGAAGAGGTGTTACAAGTTCTATAAAAATTTTTGCTAATTTTACTCCATTCTCTTTTAAAATTGCTCTATCAGAAGCTGGGCAATTTTTATCATGTTGATATTGCCAAAGATACATCTCAGCTGAGTAAATGATTGCAAGCAAGTGAGTGCTACTTAATACTCCTTTTTTTGATTTTTTTTTTTTTTTTTTTTTTTTTTTTTTTTTTTTTTTTTTTTTTTTTTTTTTTTTTTTTTTTTTTTTTTT